>ERZ773068.1110-NODE-1110-length-13617-cov-3.525365_pt1 | contig 13617 bp, 5 predicted proteins | sample MGYA00580620_ERZ773068 | MGnify/ENA primary metagenome ERZ773068 (study PRJEB29015, sample SAMEA2737983) | human oral metagenome | biome: human oral; feature: human-associated habitat; material: dental | place: China | collected 2101 ... | reverse complement strand
ATACCTGGGAGTATCTTTCCTTCCAAACTTTCCAACATGGCACCTCCACCGGTAGAGACATAGCTCACCTTGTTTTCGAAGCCAAATTGTTTCACTGCCGCTACTGAGTCACCACCTCCTACTAAGGAGAAAGCTCCTTTTGCTGTTGCTTCAGCGACAAATTCGCCTACTGCAATAGTCCCTTTGGCAAAATTAGGCATTTCGAACACCCCTACAGGGCCATTCCAAAGAATAGTTTTAGAAGCCAAGATTACTTTCTTGAAGATTTCCAAGGATTTTTCTCCTGCATCCAAGCCTTGCCATCCATTAGGGATTTGGTCAATAGGCACTAACTGAGTAGAAGCATTGTTATTGAAATCATTAGCTGCTATTACATCCACAGGGAGATGTACTTGTACACCCTTTTCTTTAGCTTTTTTAAGAATATCCAAAGCCAAATCCAGCTTATCTTCCTCACAGATAGAGTTACCTATCTGTCCTCCTTGTGCTTTGACAAAGGTAAAAGCCATCCCTCCACCAATGATTAGATGGTCTATCTTATCCAAAATATTTTCTATGATGGTAATTTTGGAAGATACCTTAGAGCCTCCTAAGATAGCCGTTACAGGTTTTTCACCTGATTTCATCACCTTGTCGATACTTTCTATTTCCTTGGCAAGGAGATAACCGAAGTACTTATCATGAGGGAAGAACTTGGCTAAGATTGTAGTAGAAGCATGGGCACGGTGAGCAGTACCAAAAGCATCATTTACATATATATCCCCAAGCTTAGCGAGCTTAGCGGCGAAAGCTTCATCTCCTTTTTCTTCCTCAGGATAGAAGCGTACATTTTCCAGTAGGAGTACCTCCCCTACAGGTAGGTTTTTAGCTGTATTTTCAGCAACATCACCTATACAATCAGGCGAAAAATGAGTAGGTAACCCCAATACTTGACCAATTTGTTTTACCAAGTGAGAGAAAGAATACTTATCATCCTTACCCTTAGGGCGTCCAAAGTGAGAGAGCAGAATAGCACTACCTCCATCCCTTACGATTTTCATAATCGTAGGCTTAGCCGCCTCAATACGAGTGGTATCGGTGATTTCAAATTGTTCATTGACAGGTACATTGAAATCCACACGCACCAACACTTTCTTGCCTTTGCAAGAGATATCATTGATGGTCTTCATATATGATAAATTTAATCTTGTTCAGTTTTTAAGCCGCGCAAATATAGGTTTTTTTCTTGTAATAAACAAGATTAATCACTAATTTGTCATTTTATTAACCACCTCTTTCCCCTCTCTTGTATCCACTTCCCAATCGTAGGAAACTCCTTCGGGGAGCTCTTTGTAGTACTGTATCTTGCGAATACGAGTGAGGTAGGATTGCTGGGCGATAGCGCGCTTGTGGTCATCGGCAATCACAGTAATCATAGTACGCTGAGGGTGGGTAAGCAACCATAGGAAATCTGCCTGCCCATAGTCATCCGCCCAGTGAAGGATAATCCCGTCCCGAGGTAGGGCAAGAGAAAGACGATAATACTGCCCTTTGCGCTTTTTAAAATCAGCTCGGACGGCATCTACTATATAAAGCTCTTTGTACAAGTAGCTCAAAAAAAGCTTCTTTTTGAGATAGTCCTCTCCCTCTATACGCTGGCGTAGTAGGGAAAATTGTTCTCGAAAGTACTTGCCTATTGCCTTAGCACGCTCTCTTGGGGACGAGCCAAAACGAGGATCATCGGGAGCTATCTGCTCAGTGGCTACCACAGTGATACTACCATCATAAATAACGAAATCCCCCTTGGGCTGCACCTCAGAGTTTCCATGTATGTAGACTAAGGTCAGTGGTTTTTTAAAGTGCTCAGCTACCACAAAAGCTCCCTTATGGAAGCGGTGAATCACATTGCTCTCCGAGCGCTTACCCTCAGGGAAGATCATAGCGGAGTAGCCATTGGCAAAGTTCTTAGCAAAAATAGGCATTCCTTTTTCTATTCCCTCAGAGGCTGGGTAAAAGTCCATCGCTTGTACATAACGACCGAATACTACGGAATGATACACCCAATCATTGACCATATAGCTTACCCGTGGGGTGAGCATACCTATGGCAAGGGTATCGAGCCAAGAGCTGTGATTGGCAATCATCACCGAAGGCTTGGAAAAATCAATCTTTGAGGGATTTTCCACCCGCTTGCGCACAAAGGGATTCGAATAGAGTACCGAGGTGGTGAGCTTGGCAGCCAAGGTACGCAACCAAAGGGTTTTCCTCGTGGGAAATATTTTTAGAAGTAACCACCCTATATTCGAAAGAATTATAGAGAAGACTACATAATAAGTAATAGATAAAATGGCATTTACAAATATTCTCAACGAGATAGGTGACAGCCCCTTCTCTGGGCGACGACTAATAAAAAACTTAAACAGAGAAGGATAGAAAACAAAAGTCAAAAGCAAGGCTGAAAATATCCCAATCAGAGATACTGACGCGATAGACTTCAGGGCGGGATGCTTAGCAAAAATCAAAGTTCCTATGGCTAAGAAAGTAGTAATAGAAGCGAGCAATACCGAAACCTTATATACTGGGAGTTCATCCTTGCCTGTAGAATATTCCTTCTGTAGGGCGCAGGTCATAAAGATACTGAAATCCACCGAATGCCCCAGTACTAAGGTACAGACGATCATGCTAAAGACATTGAACTCCAAGCCAAATAAATTCATTAGCGCCGTAGTCACTACTCCTGTAAGAGCAATGGGAATAAGAGTAAGTAGCACCAGCTCTATACGGCGGAAGAAGAGCAGGAGGATAAAGAAAATCGCAAAGGAGGCATAGGAAGCCAAAGCCACCACATCATCCTTGAGTTTGCCTAAGAAAGTTTCACTAATCTGTTTGCGGTCTATGACGATAGTGGGAGTCTGCCGTTGTATCTGCTCTATAAAAGCCATACGCTGCCCCTCGGTGAGCTTAACCAAATTGGCTATTGTATAGAAGCCGTCCTTTTCAGTAATAAAATCCCCAATAGGAATAGCCGAAAGTGCTTTATAGGTTTGTAAATCGGTTATTGGTTGCTTAGGCTCGCCAAGATAGGCAAAGAAAGGAGTATACATAGCAGACTTAAACCCTGCTTCTTGTGCAAGAGTCGCCAGAGTGTATTCAAGTGTAGCACAGCGTTCTACATTCCAGAAAGTCCTCCATCGTGTCAAGCGCCTTTGCTGCTCTGCCAAGGGGAGTACCATTCCTCCTAAGGAGGAGAATTGTTGGAGCTTACCCTGATCCTTTAGCTGGGTGAGGGCATGGTAGAGCTGGGTATTTTGCGTCAGTGCCTCATCCAACGAATTTCCATAAGCAGTGGTATAGAGCGACTTATACTTACTATCGGTAAGGTTCTCCAAATGTGTCTGTGCCTTCTGGTAGCGCTCACTGAGAAAATTAACAGAAGCTATATCCCCATTGAATCTCACATCATGAAAGGCAGCAAAACTCGCTACTATAAGCAAAAAAGCCCCTGCTACCACCCATTTATTACGATGGAAGGGATACGCCCCTACCCTATCGAGTATGGTTTTGCGAGCTTCTATATTTTTATTTTTCCTATAGAAATGAGGAATCATCACCAAAGAGAGTAAGGCAGAGGTCATAATCCCTACAGAGGCGAATATTCCCAAATCCTGCATAACCTCGGAATGTACAAAGAGGAGACATAGGAAGGAAATCGCTGTGGTGATGCTACTCAGTAGTATGGGAGTAGTTACCGAATGATAGAGCTCTTGTGTATCCTGAGTAGCCTTGTAGTGGGTGAGAATATGCAAAGAATAATCGATAGTCACTCCCAGCAATACCGCCCCTAAGCTAATAGAGATGGCTGAAATACTTCCCTTGAGTACATAGAGAAAAGCCAAGGCTGTAAGTACTCCAAAGAGAGAGGGTATAAAAGCAATCACAGGCACTGTAACACTTCGGTAGAAGAAGATAAGAAGCAGGCACAAGGCTGAAAGAGAGATCAGTACTGTGGTGAGTATGTCTGTTTTGATTTGTGTGGCATTGCTTACCGAGATAAAGGGCGCTCCAAAGAACTCACAAGAAGCTTTACCTACATATTGCTGATTGAATTCTCTCTGCAATTGTTCCAAAGCAGCTACAAAGGCTGCATTGTGCTCTGTATCATTTCCATCAAAAGTAGGGTTAAGAAAAAAGAGGATGTGGCGCTGATCTTGAGTGGTCAGATACCCTTGAGTGAGCGTGAGTTCTGTACCTACATTGAGCTGCTGGAGCTTCTGAAGTCCTCTGAAAGTTAGGGAAAAAGGATCCTTACGAACAAACTGCTGGGCTACCATACCCGCAGGGGTGAGCATCATGCGATAGTGAGCTCCCACCAAAGCACGCAGGCTATCGGGTTCCAACTTTCGAGAGAGGTATTGGTAATCCTCCTCTTCCAAAAACAAAGGCAGGTGCTCATAGACAAATCGCCAAGCCTCATCCACCTCTTCTTCTGGTACAATTCCTTGAATATCAGAAAAATAATTAGGAACTCGCTGGCGAAGACTGTCACAGAGTGCATCGGTAAATGATTGCATAGTAGCGAAATCCCCTTCTGCCTCTTGAGTGATGATCACTGAGACCTTATCGGAAAAGTTCAGCTGTTTGAGCACCTTAGCTGTAAGAGAGATTTTTTCATTCTGTGGAAGTACTTTGGTGATATCCTCTTCAAAGTGTAAGCGCACCACCCCCCACAATGCTATTCCTATCCAAAGTACCAAGCATAAGAGAGAGAAAAATTTGTGTTTGGAAACAAAATTAAAGATTTTTACCAACATTATTTTTGGATATTCATTACTTTGCGTATTTCTTGCATGATACCCTCTCCGCCACTATGGAGCAGTTCTTGGGCACAATCTTCCGGAAAACTTCCTATACTGTGGATGGGTATAGATTTTCTGACCTCTACAGCCTGTTTTCCATCCAAGGAAAAGAGATTTCCTACGAAGGAAAGGGTGTCTCCTTCGAGGGTAGCTTTGGCGCCAATAGGTGCTGTACAACCTCCTTCTAAGCGCTTGAGAAAGCGGCGTTCGATCTGGGTTTCTGTATCGGCTTTGGGATCATTGATCAAAGAGAGAGCCTCTAAAGTATAAGGATCACTATCCATAGCCACCGCCAAGATAGCCCCTTGCGCAGGAGCAGGAGTCATCCACTCAAGGGAGAGGCGCTGTAGGTGGTCTTGCGCTAAGCGTTCCAATGCCGCTGCAGCAAAGATAGCCCCATGCCAAGAGTGCTCATGTAGCTTGTGAAGCCGAGTAGCAATATTTCCTCTGAGATTCTCCACTTGGTGGGTAGGATAGCGGCGCAACCACTGAGCCTTGCGCCTAAGACTTCCCGTGGCTATGGTAGCCTGTTCTTGGCTGAGAAAGTCTAAACCGTCCTTATAGACCAAGACATCCTGCACATTGGCTCGGGTAAGTACGGCACCCTTGACAATCCCTTTGGGGAGTGAAGTAGGAACATCCTTCATACTATGTACGGCTATATCTATAGAGCCCTGTAGCATAGCCACATCGAGCACCTTAGTGAATACCCCAGTGATTCCCATCTCATACAGAGGAATATCTAAAGAGAGGTCACCCTGCGACTTCACGGGGACTAAAGAGGTGGTATATCCAAAATTTTCTAAGAGTGTTTGTACCTTCTTGGCTTGCCAAAGTGCCAACTCGCTATCTCGAGTACCTATACGTAGGGTCTTTTTCATTTTTTTCCTAATAACGGCCAAAGGTAGTACTTTTTTTACACCTACACAAGTAAAAAATTAATCCTTGATAATTAGTCATTATTTTGTACCTTTGTCCTCTTAAAAAGTCCTTTCCTATGCACCCACTTGCCTTAGAAATACTTAAGAAACATTGGGGATATGAGCAGTTCCGTCCAGCACAAGAGCCCATAGTGACTTCAATCCTTGAGGGAAAAGACACCTTAGCCATGCTACCTACAGGCGGGGGAAAGTCTATTTGTTTTCAAGTCCCTGCCATGGTCAAAAAGGGTATTTGTCTGGTAATCTCTCCCTTGATTTCGCTCATGGAAGACCAAGTCAAGAACCTCTCAGAGCATGGTATTCCTGCCTTAGCCCTCACAGGAAGTATTCCCTACTATGAAATAGAGCGACTAATGCACAATGTGCAACATGAAGCCTACAAATTCTTATACCTTTCTCCTGAACGACTTGCAAATGAGGAAGTAATCTTCTATCTAAAAAATACCCCACTGAACTATATAGTTATCGATGAGGCGCACTGTATTTCCCACTGGGGAAAGGACTTCCGTCCTGCTTATTTAGCCTGCAAAAACCTCAGAGAATGGTTCCCTACCCTCCCTATCATAGCCCTTACAGCCACTGCTACTGAAAGAGTCCAAAAGGATATCATAGAACACCTACAGATTCCGCAAACTCAGATCATCAAGGGGAGTCTTATCCGCTCCAATTTAGCCTATATGACCTACTGTATAGATGACAAATGGGAACGCCTCACTCGTATTCTTCTCAAAAACAAAGAAAGTAGCATTGTGTATGTACGCAACCGCCGACTTAGTGAAGAACTGGCACAGCATCTGACTGAGGAAGGCTTCACCGCTACAAGCTTCCATGGAGGATTGCCTGTGGAGGAAAAAAGCAAACGCTTAGGCATGTGGAAATTAGGCGATGTGCAAGTGATGGTCGCCACTAATGCTTTCGGAATGGGGATTGATAAGGCCGATGTACGCACCGTTATCCATTGGGATTTGCCCAGTTCCTTGGAAGACTATTTCCAAGAAGCAGGTAGGGCAGGTAGGGATGGACACAAAGCTTTTGCTATTGTGTTATATAACGATAATGACGTAAAAAAACTCTTAGTGGATACCCAGAGAAGTCAAGTGTCCCCCGAGTTTCTCAAAGAACTCTACCCCAAGCTATGTAGCCACTTTATCATCGCTACTGGAGAAGGCGAAGGAACCAGCCATTTGTTCAACTTAGCCGATTTTGCGTCCAAAACACAGATGGATGCTCTAAAGATCTATCAAGGATTGGAGGTATTAGACCGCAATGGGGTACTCTCCCTAAGCCAAGCCTTCTTCCGAAAAGCCAATGTACAGATTCTCCTCTCAAGTCGTGAGGTAATTGACTATTTAGACAACAACACCGAGCTAAAAGAACTGCTTTTTTTTCTCATGCGCAAATACTCAGGGATACACGAACAAGTTATTTCCTTCAGAATAGAAAAAATAGCTGGCAACCTACACCTGACCTCTCCAGAGATTCAGCAAAAATTAGAAAAACTACAACAAGATGGTATTATCAGCTACCGTAGTGAAAACACTGATGCTGAAATTACCTTTCTCATGCCTCGTGATGACGAGAGAACCATCAACTACATCTCCCCACAGGTGAGGTGGTACAATGAGAACAAAGTAAACCAATGCAATGAAGTCCTCGCCTATATAGAGCAAGAAGAAAAGTGCAACCAACGATTTCTTCTGGAATACTTTTCAGAAGAGACAAAGGAAGATTGTGGAATCTGTTCCTATTGTATCGCACGCAAACAGAAAAATCTCTCAAAGGCCTCTGTCGAATCCATATCCGAAGAAATACTACGCCTTGTAAGCAGCCATCCCATGTCCTCACAGGAACTCTGTCGTAAGAGCTCTTACCACGAATGGGAGATACTACATGTACTCACCCTTCTGTTGGACAAGGAGAAAATCCGACTACTCCCTACCAATCAGTGGAGTGTCTGACCCCTCCTCTATCCAAAAGCATTGCGCCAACAAGCCGGCAACGATGCGATAGGATCATCGGTCGTGGGGGCAAATTGCAATTTGCCCTTTTTTAATGTAGATGACAATTCACCCTCCTTTAAGGTAGAGGGCAATTCATCCTTCTTTAAAGTGGAGGACAATTCATCTTTTTTCTTCAAGGGGAATACTGTCTCTTTTTCAATAGAAGGCGCTATGAATTCCTCCTTACTTTCAGTTTTTTCATTTACAACAGAAGTAGTATCGACGGTTTTTACAGAAAGTATTTCTTGATTATCCATACTATTTTGTTGTACAGATATTGTCTGCTGTAGTACAAGGAGCTCTTCTTCCCAGCCTTTGATACTCATGAGAGTTTTGATTGCACTAAGTTGTTCCCGTATGGAAGGGTAGACGATTTTTTCATTTTGCTTCTGACCTACTCCATTGGCAATAGACCAAAGCACTTGAATTACTTGTTTTTTCATTTTGTATAAGATTATTCAGGATATAGGGTTACCCCTCATTTCTAAATTTTTCAGATATCCAGATGCAAAATTACAACTTTTAAGAAGTAAAGTCAATAGTAAAAATACTAATAACAAGTTAAAACAATTTTCTATACACTTTAATGATACAGAACCTCAACTCTTCCCCCACATATAAATATTGAAAATCAGAAAGTTACTTTATTTTAATCCTAATTTTAATCAAAAACTGAAAAAATGTCAGTTTTTTTTGATGGGTAACCAATATTTTTTGTACTTTTGTCAGCTAAATTAACTGTGGTATATTTTTTGAATAGGGTATACCGTTTTTTAAAATTTATTTAATCAAAAATTAATCAAATACATTTTATGAGTTTTATAAGTTCATTAATAAAAATCTTTGTCGGTGATAAGGCCAAGAAAGATATGAAGGAGATCGCCCCTTTGGTAACTCAAATCAACGCCCATCAGGCTCAGTATAAGTCATTGACTAACGATCAGTTACGAGCAAAGACTACAGAGTTCAAGGAGCGTATAGCCACCGCTCGCAAGGAGTATGAAGAAAAAATCCAATCACTCAAAGCACAAGCGGATACCACCGAAGACATTGACCAAAAAGAAGATTTTTATACTGAAATAGATAAGCTGACTGATGAGGCTTACAAAGCTGGAGAGAAAGTCCTCAATGACATTCTTCCTGAAGCTTTTGCCGTTATGAAAGAAACAGCACAGCGCTTTGTAGACAATTCTACTATTGAGGTAACCGCGGCTCCTTATGACAGAGAACTTGCCTCCCTAAAAGACTATGTAACTATCGAAGGAGAAAAAGCCCTCTGGAAAAACTCATGGGATGCAGCTGGAAAGGCTATCACTTGGGATATGGTACACTATGATGTACAGCTTATTGGGGGGATTGCTCTTCACGAAGGAAAGATTGCTGAGATGCAGACTGGGGAAGGAAAAACATTGGTAGCAACCCTACCTCTCTACCTCAATGCTCTCACTGGCAATGGAGTACACTTAGTCACAGTCAATGACTATTTGGCACGCCGAGATAGCGCTTGGATGGCACCTCTCTTTCAGTTCCATGGACTCAGAGTAGAATGTATTGACAACTATCAGCCTAACTCCCCAGGTCGCCGTATGGCCTATGCTGCGGATATCACTTATGGTACCAATAACGAATTTGGTTTCGACTATCTACGTGACAACATGGCACATACTCCAGACGAGCTGGTACAACGTCCTCACAACTTCGCCATTGTCGATGAGGTAGACTCAGTGCTTATCGATGACGCTCGTACACCTCTTATTATATCTGGACCCATGCCTCGTGGAGAATTCCATGAGTTCGATGTATTCAAACCTGCAGTAGAAGCCCTTGTGGAGAAACAACGCAAGCACTTAACCAATGTCCTTGCTGAGGCTAAGAAACTCATCGCAGAGGGCAATACAAAGGACGGAGGCGTACTCTTACTCCGTGTACACCGCGGTCTACCTAAGAATAAGGCCCTCATCAAGTTCCTTAGCGAAGAGGGTATGAAGCAGCTCTTGCAGAAGACTGAGAACTACTACATGCAGGATAACAACCGAGAAATGCATAAGATAGATGAGGATCTACTCTTTGTTATCAACGAGAAAAACAACCAAATAGAACTCACTGATAAGGGAATCAATGAGATGTCCCAAGGGGAAGATAAAAACTTCTTCGTGATGCCTGACATCGGAGCTGAAATTGCCAATATAGAGAAACAGAACCTTCCTAAGGAAGAAGAAAATGCTCTTAAGGACAAGCTCTATCAAGAATTTGGAGAAAAGAGTGAACGTATCCATACAGTAAACCAATTGCTGAAGGCTTACACCCTATTCGAAAAAGATATAGAATATGTAGTTATTGACAATAAAGTCCTTATCGTAGATGAGCAAACAGGCCGTATCATGGACGGTCGCCGCTATTCCGATGGATTGCATCAGGCTATTGAGGCGAAAGAAAACGTACAGGTAGAAGCCGCTACCCAGACCTATGCGACCATCACCCTACAAAACTACTTCCGTATGTACCGCAAGCTCGCTGGTATGACAGGTACTGCCACCACAGAAGCAGGTGAGTTTTGGGAAATCTATAAGCTGGATGTAATGGAAATCCCTACCAATCGTCCTATCGCTCGCAAAGACCAAAATGACCAAATCTATAGAACCAAACGTGAGAAATACAACGCAGTTATCGAAGAGGTAGTTAGCCTATCTCAGGCAGGCCGCCCTGTACTTATCGGTACTACTTCTGTAGAAGTATCTGAACTGCTAAGCCGTATGCTCAAGCTTCGTAATATTCCTCACAATGTCTTGAATGCCAAGCTTCATAAGAAGGAAGCTGAAATTGTAGCCGAAGCTGGTAAGAAGGGGGTAGTGACCATCGCTACCAACATGGCTGGTCGTGGTACGGATATCAAGCTCACCGATGAGGTGAAGGAAGCTGGAGGATTAGCCATTATCGGTACCGAAAGGCATGACTCCCGCCGTGTGGATAGGCAGCTACGTGGTCGTTCTGGCCGTCAGGGAGACCCCGGTAGTTCTAAGTTCTTTGTTTCCTTCGAGGATAACCTTATGCGCCTCTATGGTATGGAGCGTGCCATTAAGTTCCTTGACCGCTTAGGACAAGGTCTCAAAGAGGGAGAAGTATTGGAACATCCTATCATCACTCGCAATGTAGAGAAAGCACAGAAAAAAGTAGAAGAAAACAACTTTGGTATCCGTAAGCGTTTGCTCGAATATGATGACGTAATGAATGCACAACGTGAGGTGATTTATAAGCGTCGTCGCCATGCCCTATATGGAGAGCGCCTACAGGTGGATATTGCCAACATTATCTATGATACCTGTGAGGCTATCTTAGAGAGCAATAAGCCTGGAAATGACTATAAGAATTTTGAGTATGAACACTTCAAATATTTTGGTATAGAACCTAAAATATCTGAAGAGGATTTTCACAAAAAACCTCAGAAAGAGCTTATCAAAGTCCTCTATCCACAACTCCTTGCTCTTTACAAAGAGAGATGTGATCGCAATGCTGCTATTGCTTATCCTGTGATCAAGAATGTATATGAGGATCAGAGCAATCAGTTCGAACGTATTGTCATTCCTTTCACTGACGGACAGAAGGGTATCAATATCACCACTGACCTGAAGGAGGCATACGAGAGTGAAGGTAAGCAAATCATTGTGGATTTTGAAAAAAATATTTCCTTGGCCATCATTGATGATGCTTGGAAAACCCACCTCAGACAGATGGACGAACTCAAACAATCTGTACAGTTGGCCACTCATGAGCAGAAAGATCCACTTCTTATCTATAAGTTCGAGGCTTACAACCTCTTCAAGGATATGGTGGATAAGGTGAATAAGGAAATTGTTTCTTTCCTTTTCCATGCACAACTTCCTACAGCGGAGCCGCCTGTACAAGAAGCTCATGAGGTAAGACGTGCCCCTGAACACTTACAAACTTCCAAGGAGGAAGTACTCAACTCCGATGAGTTAGCACAGAGGAACAGAGAGGTAGGACAACAAGCCTCCCCTGCTCCTCAGGTAACAGAGCCTATCGTACGTGAACAACCTAAAATAGGACGTAATGACAAGGTGACCATTCAGAATATCCTCAACGGAGAAATCAAAGAAATGAAGTACAAGCAAGCCATTCCTCTCTTAGAAAGAGGAGAATGGGTGATCAAACGATAAACCTCATTTTTTAAGTTTTAAATTAATTTCAAAAAGAAGTATTTTCCCTTCTCTGGGAGATACTTCTTTTTTGGTAATAAGGAGTGAGTAAAAAAGTAAAGAAAAAGCCTCCTGCTTATTCTTCATTCTTCACTCGAAGATGTTCTTCACTTTTTTTAAATAATGCTTGTATAATAAAAAATTTTTTTTTACATTTGCCCTTCGAAAGTCTTTCTTTTCCAAATACTTGGATAAGGCATTCGCTAAAGAAAAATCAAAATTAATACCTTAATAAATTTCAAAACAATGAAGAATTTTTTTACCTTTTTCATTGCCTTATTCTTGGTAGCCTCATGTGCCAAGAAAAGCGGTTTCAAAGACAGTGATCCTACTCTTTTCAAGGAGTATATCTCTGGTTTTAGCTCAGGACCCATCTCTGCAGATGCCCCTATCGAAGTAGTCCTCACCCAATTGGACAGTAAAGCACTTGAAGGGGTAGAGGTAGATAAGCTCTTCGACTTCTCTCCTAAAGTAGAAGGAAAGACAACTATCAATGGGAATTTTGTAAAATTTACCCCTGAAAATCCTTTAGAACATAACAAGGAATACCAAGTCACTTTCCATGTGGACAAGCTCTTTAAAGTAAAAAAGGACTTGGCCAATTTCTATTTCCATATCCGTACCAAAAGCCTTCAATTCGAGGTAAATGTACGTGATTTGCAATCCTATAACCAGAACTACTATTTCCTTAACGCCTCTATTGAAGCTAGTGACAATCTCTCCCCTGAGATTGTCTCTGATATCGTAAAAGCGAATATCAATGGGAAATCCCTTACTGTAAGAGCCTTGACCAACGAAAAAAATACTGAAATACCTATTATTATTGACAGCATTCCCACCCCTACCGATCAGAGCCAAACCCTGACTATAGAATGGAATGGTAGTCAATATGATATAGAAAGTAGTGGCAGCAGCTCACTGAATATCCCTACCAATAACGATTTTGGAGTGGTACAGCTTCTACAAAACGAAGGGGAAAACAATTCTTTCAATATAGTATTTTCAGCTCCCTTGCAGAAAAATCAAGAATTCCGAGGACTGATAGCTGCCGAAAACTATGATGGAGATTTCCGCTTCTCTACCTCTGGGAATACCCTTAAGGTATATTCCAATTCTAACTTTGAGAACGAAGTAAAAATATCTGTTTTCCAAGGAATTAAAAGCCAATATGGAGAACGCATGAAGTATGATTTCTCCGGAAAACTTGCCTTTGAACCTATCAAGCCACAGGTGAGATTGGTACGCAATGGTACTATCCTACCCAGCTCACAGAACCTCAAGGTTAATTTCCAGACAATCAACCTAAAAGCAGTAGAGATTAGTGTACTAAAAATCTATCAGAACAATGTATTACAATTCCTTCAGGAGAATGATTTGGGTGGTGCTTATCGCCTTCGCCGAGTGGGAGCTACAATTGCCCAAAAGGTAGTTCCTATACAGGCTACCTCCAAGAATTCCCTCTCCAAATGGAGCACCCATGCCATAGACCTCTCCAAGATTATCACCCCTGAACCTGGAGCTATCTATCGTGTAAAGATTGACTTCAAGAAAGAATATGCTCTAAATTGTAACAACGACAAAACTCCTATCAAGGAAGAAAATCTATTGGTCTTAGAAGAAGACGGCA
>ERZ773068.1108-NODE-1108-length-13631-cov-5.962434_pt1 | contig 13631 bp, 11 predicted proteins | sample MGYA00580620_ERZ773068 | MGnify/ENA primary metagenome ERZ773068 (study PRJEB29015, sample SAMEA2737983) | human oral metagenome | biome: human oral; feature: human-associated habitat; material: dental | place: China | collected 2101 ... | reverse complement strand
TCAAGTGGGTGCTGCGAACCGATGTTGACGATTGTTTCCCCTCCCTCTCCCCCGACATTGCATTTGAGCGCTTCACCCAGGCAGTGCACGATACCGACATCACTAATGTGGTGGAACAATTACTTGGCCGAAAAGTAGGCAACGGGAAAATGCGCGGCACAACACTCCCCGGGCTTCCCCTCGGCTGCCCGCTCTCCCCTGTGCTGATGAACCTTGTTCTTGTAGACGTTGACGACGCCCTCAACGCCGCAGGATTCACCGTTGTTCGCTACGCCGACGACATTGTTGTGGTCGGCGAATCCAAAGAAGAACTCGAAGACGCCGCCCGATTCTGCCAACGAATACTCAGGAGCTTCAACATGCAACTCGGCGACGATAAAACCGACATCATGACCTTCGACGACGGCTTTGCCTTCCTCGGCGAAGACTTCGGCCCGAAATACCCACCAGCCATGCCGCTCCAACGCGTCCAAGAACCTGAAAATAGGGTGTTGTATTTGGGTTTGCAGACAGCGTACCTCCGCATCTACAACGGCAGACTGATTGTTGAAAATCGTGAGAAAGCCAGCTGGAATGACGACAAAAAACGTGGCGGTAAAGATGATGGGAAGCCCACCATACTTTTCGATATCCCCAGCGGACATGTCAGCCGCATCGTCGCGTTTGGATCCGTGGCCATATCAGCCGGAGTTCGATCATGGGCGATGCGCAATGGCGTAGATATAGTACTAGGCAGTAGACGCGGAACATACTTGGGCGTCATGCAGGGAGCCACAACAAAAGCCCACGCAACTCGGCTCATCGCCCAAGTAGAAATCAATGACACACCGCGCCAACTAGAAATCAGCTGCGCTATCATTCGAGCGAAAATCCACAAACAAATCGTCGTGCTACAGCGGTTTAGCAAACGCGAATCCGAGGAAAAAGTCAGCAACGCGATCACCAACATGCGCAAATTCATGTCGATGCTCGACGATGCCGCGAGCATCGACGAAGCCATGGGCCTCGAAGGCGCTGCAGCAAAAGAATACTTCGCAGCCTATGGGTCGCTTTTACCTGATGAACTGGCTTTCACCAAACGTTCCCGCCGGCCGCCTCTTGACCTAGCAAATGCATCCCTTTCGTTCCTCTACACAGTGTTGATCGGAGAATGTGTCACAGCATTACGAGCAGCCGGATTAGAACCTGGACTTGGCGTACTCCACAGTCCACAAGGAAAACGGCCCAGCCTCGCACTTGACCTGCTCGAAGAATTCCGGCCACTTGTCGCGGACCAAGTAATACTCAACGCTGCACGACGAAATCGCCTGACCAGCAAACACGCACGCAAAAACCCTGAAGGGCAGGGCATACTACTCACCAAAAAGGGGCGCGAAGAAATACTCAAAGCATACGGAGAACGAATGCTACAAGTGGTCAAAGGCTCACTTCCAGACTTCACAGGAAGCATTCGTGGACACCTCTACAGGCAAGCACAACGCCTAGCCGGGGCGATTACACGCGACGACTACGAATGGAGTGGAATGTCATGGCGATGATGAACATTGTGGCTTATGATGTGCAGAACAACAACAATCGTGCCAAAATAGCCGCGCGGCTCCAAGCACACGGCAACCGCATCCAACGATCAGTTTTCCTGATCACCATCGAGCGCAACGAACTAGACGCACTCATCGAACAAATCGAACAGTTCATGGACCTCAACCACGACAGCCTGATCGTTCTACGGCAATGCCAAACCTGCTGGTCCCACGCGAAATTGAAAGGACAAGTAGATGATGACCACGACGAACCCTGTTGGACAGTTATGTGACATGACCAGGGCTAATACCTGGGGGTGCAAAACCGGCTTGAGAAAACTCGATACCGGCGTTTGGTGTGTAGTGGGTTGACCTGGTGTTTTTATCGTGATTTAAGGAAGCAAATGTGGGAATGTGATCTATTCGACGGGGGGTGTGCAAATCGTTTCCTCCGCTGCTGGTCAGAGGGGGTGTTTTTCTGGTAGGGTTGGGAACCAAGTACCGCGATATAGCGGATGGAAACATTCCTCGTCCAAATAATCACCTTCCAAGGTACGCGTTGGGAACCAAGTACCGCGATATAGCGGATGGAAACTGTTGGCGGGCACGTTGCTAAAGGTGACCGTCCACTCGTTGGGAACCAAGTACCGCGATATAGCGGATGGAAACGTCCAGTCATAATAATTCACTTCCTTTCATCTAGAAAGTTGGGAACCAAGTACCGCGATATAGCGGATGGAAACTTGCGCTACCAATTGCGCCATTCAGGCAGTTGCAGACACGTTGGGAACCAAGTACCGCGATATAGCGGATGGAAACTGTCTACTTCGCCTAGCATGCTGTAGATTTTCGACATTGTTGGGAACCAAGTACCGCGATATAGCGGATGGAAACACCTCCTGACTTGTGAGTCGTTCTAAAATAGCATTCAGGTTGGAAACCAAGTACCGCGATATAGCGGATGGAAACTTCAGGTAGGGGTTTTCCTCCCTGTATCCCGCTACCCAGTTGGAAACCAAGTACCGGGATATAGCAGATAGAGCAACCAAGCAAAAAATCCGCCAGGCTCGATATTGAGCCTGGCGGATCTAAATATATTTTATCTACTACTGGTCACTTACAAGGCGGAGACACATACCCATACTTCTCCAACTTCCGATACTGTTCCTCAAGCGACATCTGAGATGGATGAACGCGCGCTATCCGCCAGCTTTCTTCAGGCCCTCCTCTGCTAGGCTCCCAATTCAAAATAATCAAGTTTTCCCACAAAGACGTACGCTGGCGTCCTGGATTTAGCAAATCAAAAGCTTGCCCCAACACAAATGAAATCGTCTTCGGCAGACGTGCACACAAAACTATTGGCACATCACTGTCATCCAATTCACCTTGAAATCGCATCGCCTCCGATATCAAATATAGCACGTCAAACAGTAGCTCTTTTGCGTGAATATTTTTATATAGTACAGCACCACCGTTTTCGAGACTCACCTCGTAAATCTTATGAATTTCCCCTTTTGATGCATCATCGTTAATAATCTTAGCTTCATTAAAAGAATCTTTAGGCTTAAGCGAAAAACGATAACCGACATCAAACGAGTTTCCCAATTCCGGTTCACGCCCATTAGTTAAACTAACTAGCATAACCCCATTCTCTGAGAGACGTTCTACTGTAGATAAAAAAGAAGACTCTGCGGAAGAAAAAATGTACGGCTTATGATCGGTGGAGGCTAAAATATCGTTCACATTTGCAGCATGACTATCATCAAGGCTGTCGATATAATTTTCTATATCTACAGGAAGCCAACGAGGCCACTTATTCGCTGGAGTATCTTTTTTCTCTTTTTCAAAAGTTGGCATCTCAACTAGCTCTATTTCATTTGGAAAATATATCTGAGAACCAAAGGCCAAGGCGGCAGGAAATAGAATATTAGGAACAATCAAATAACCAGTAGAAACATCATCCTCGTTCATCGAGTCCTGCATACGCTGATATACTAAATTAATATCGTCAACCCAATCAAATCCATAGTAACTTGGCGCCGATAATTTATGCGTAATAGCTCGATAATCTTGATATCCAGCACCTTTTACTAATGACTTGAACGAGGAGCCGTGATCATCCCTCATCCCCATGCCGAGAACACCTATATAATAACCAGTTCCCCACTTTGACAGACTATGTGGACGAATCCAAAATGCGATAACAGCAGATACAACTATAAAAGCTATAATAACTAATGATGCATAGCATATTACAACTGCACTATCAGCTTTTGTTAGCTCAAATACTCTCGTCGCTAACACGCCACCAATTGAGGCTATAATGACAGCACTTCCCGCTAGCACATAATCCCATACCTGAGTCCTGATCCTTCTCCCTAGCTTTTTAAACATTATATCTTTTCACTACCTAAGGCTGATGAACTCAACAGATGTTGCAGGATTGTCATTCCTGCGCGCCACAAATATTGTCGCTCCTGCTAGCAGATTTCCCAATCCCCAAGAAAAAGAGCTGCTTTCATTTTCTTGCACAACACATTTCTTACTATCAGGCCCTCCTTCAGAAAACGTCAGTTTGATAGCAACAAAACCTGATTTAAGGTCATGATCTACACGAATGCGAATACATTGGCCATCTCCCCATCCCCAAATATGAGTCACAAACGGCGGTATAGAGTCTGGAAAATCTTTCACGAGGTGAATACCTTTGAACGGAACTGTGGTGTCTGAGTCCGTCCAAAACCACGCTTTGATCCCCTCGGTTGGGATTTCGCGAAAGTTAGCAACATCAATCTTATCAATATAGGCATCTCTCAATACCAACACCTACTCCACTTTTTCTTTTTCAAAGATTTGTTTAACCTCTGATTTAAGTTTTTCTACTTCAATAACGGTAGGCAAGATATATTCGCTCTTACCATTCGAAACAGTTAGTCGGCCATAGCCGCGGCTTATTCCCGCGCCAATACCAATTATTCCATCATGAATATCGCGAACAACATGCTTGATCAGATTATTACACTCTGAATATTTTTCTTTATCCGGAAAATCAATAGCAAGCTCCGCCAGAAACCCCTGCGGTACACATTCCCATGTAAATTTTGCGGAATCTTTAGCACCACCCGAGAACCGATCAATAGCTACGTGTTCACGGCGCTGAAGGCGGCCTTCATCCAACTTTTTGTCGTTGGTGTCAACAAAGTAGCTGTCTCGGAACCTTAGCAAGCCGCGACCTGTATCTGACGAACCAAACATGAGGTTCGCGACGTCGTTAGCCAAATCATAACTGTCAACAAGAGTGACAATCGTTTCAACCCTATGCCGGAATACACCCTTCCATGAGGTTGCTGGAATAGCCGGGTGGCCGAATTGCTGGTAAATAGGAATCTCGCCGGATTTAGGCTTTTCAGAACCAACATGCACTGGTTCCTTCAGCTCAAATTTCACGGTAATATGAGCAGTCTCAGTATTTGATTTTATGCTCAGTAAATCACACTCTATCTTGCCGTCTGAGTTTTTGGGCATGTTCTCTAAAACACTGTCAAAGAAGTCTTGCTTTTCGAATAGCCACCACTGTAATCCTGCGTCGCTTGCTAGATTCAGAGAAACGCGCATGGCTTTTTCAACTTTGCCGAGTCCTAACCCAACGCTACGACCACGCCCAAGCTGCGGCTGCCATTCTTCTAGAACCTTGTCAAACTCGCTTACGTAAGATCTTTTTCTATCGCCTGCACGCCCCTGAACCTGCACGATGATGCGATATGACGTGGGCTCGACAATCTCCTCGTTACGAAGCATCCGATTTCGAGCAGCACCAGTCTTACTGTTGATAGCAGTACGGCGGCGTTCCAATGTCTTCGGCTTTTTCGCGTCGACTAAGGTTGCGCCAAGTATTTCAATGGTACTTGCCGCAGTATTCGTCTCTTTTTTCTTACTGTCAGACTCAACGCTTGATGTGACGTAGCCGAATAGCTTCTTGGTTGCTTCAGCAGCATCTCCAGATAGCACCTTCATCGCCGTTGCGCGGAGACTACCAGCGATTGATGGGCCAGGCAGAACTGGATCATTAGTTCTGGGGTTTTGAACAAATGGAATATCGATTTCGTCACTGAGCGTAGATAAACCGCCAATCAACCATGGTTCCTCAAACTTCAAATCAATCGCATACAATGTTATCCAGTTAGCTTCAGGCATCACGCTCCCCTTCCTTCAGCATAAGATTGAACGAGCTGAACTTCGCCGAAACCTTCGTTTTGCCGTAAACCAATCCCCTGCCCTAGATCACGCAGAGTTTCAGTATCCCAACCGCGCAGAAGCGCAGCGCTACCAGGTGCAATTGCCCACTCCGTAGGCTTTGGCATACCTGCGATGCTGTTCCAGCCAGACTCTGTTGTTGGGCGGATCCAGGTATCTACAACCTCACCACCATGTGACGCACGATCCAATAACCATTCTTTGAGGTCAAGCTCTGGAAAACCGAGATCATCAACAAGTATCGCTGGCGACCTGAGATACAGTGCTACAAGATTGCTGTCCTGTGGTGGTGTGACATTCGGCGGGGGTGTATCCATCTTCGTTGCCTTCCACCTAACACGACCAAGTACCGATCGCTTACCACCGATAGAAATGCGACGATCAGTGGTTATCCACTTGACAGCCATATCGTAGTAAAGTGACTCCCTATTGATGCGCAGGGTTCCCTGGAACGTAACGTCTCCTTTAAAGACCTCACGCGAAAATAGGTTATGCTCTAGGGCGACACCGCGTTCCGTTAACGCAGTGGTAGTAATATTTGAGGTCCAGTGACTCGGAACGCTCCATCCCTTCCCATACCTCAAGCTTCCTCCACAGGCAGGGCAGGTCTCTGGCTCATCATTCTTCAATGCAACGTCAAAGAAAAAATCGTGACAGTTAGGAAGATTCTGGTACTTGCATAGCAAAGTTGAAACAGGTTGAAAAAGTGCTTTTTCGCTGCTACATTGCGGAATCGCTTGACGAACATGCATGTTCTTTGCGAAAAGATCATCAAACGACTGCTGTTTTTCTTTCACAGCAATGAGTCCGCTACCAGGGTCAATGTCGCTCCACCATGCTGCACCGAGCGCACCTCGAATGACGCTTCCGCGAACAATGTCCTGCATTCGCTTCAGGAAACGAACCTCGTCACCACGTCCAACGGACACCCGAGATAGCGGCGTAAGCGTGTAGGAAACGTATGCGTAGTCAGTCATTCGTACGGCTCTCTCTCAAGATCTTGATGATCTCTTCGTCACTACTGTCCTCGCCAGATGTCGGCATAATACTTACCCAGCCATGTCCCCTGCGACGCATTGCTCCAAAGTTGGTGACGCTACGTGCTGCGGCACATAGTATGGCCATGTGCCGTCTCAGTTTGGAGTCTTCCATGCTCACTAGTTGCTCAATGGTAAAGCTAGCTGGTTCAGCCCAGCACTGATCGTAGAAAACCAGTTGATGCTCATCAGCGAGTCCTGAATCAGAGCTATCTGGATCCACGGCTACGCGGTTAGAAGTCCGAATACTATAGCTTTCTTCTTTGAGGTCTACGTGCGAAAACCACCATTTACCTGGCTGATCTGCAGTGCCAAACACATCATCAATGACTTCTTTACGCAGCTTAAGAACATTCGCGGCCTCGGCGCGCATCCTTCCTTTAATACTGCTTCCTGGAATTAAAATATCCTGGTTAACCCGAACATCTGCGCCATCTCCAGCGGCCTCGCCGCCAACAAGAAAAGGACCACGAAACTTAATTTCAAAAGACAATTTAATGGAACTCATGATGCATTTTCCTCTGTACTATCAGCACTAGTCGGCCACCAACGCGCACGATGAAGATCCGCTTCGAGAGTGTTGATATCAATTTTAATTATCTCATCTCGAGTACGATCTATCCATTTTTCGAGATACTGTGAACACTCTTTCAGCCATTCATTTAAGGATTCTTCGGTTTCTCTATGATGCTCCTGTTTCCATGCAATCATCTGATTTCGAAGGCTATGCTGAGCGGAAGAAGTAAGCTTACTGATCGCATCGGGAACATTGCTTTCATCATTTAACTGACTGGAAGCATCTTTATATAAAATTACGTACTTATCTTTAGTGTACTGCGAGTTGCCCCCGCCTTCGGTAAGGTCCATCCAGCAAATTGCCGACTTCTTTCCTTGAGTTGTTTGCTTTGCATAGCTTAAAGCTTCCTCAGCCTTATGCCTACACTCATAAAACGGGTAAGTGTAGTGGGAAAAAACTACACCAACTCCCAAAGAAACATCGCAGACAAGGCCTTCTAGCTCATCCTTAGCATCTTTACTCAGCGTCACTTTGTCAATTTCTTCAAAGTAATAATCTTTTACTTCCTCAAAAGACTTAATTAGCTCAATCACAAATGTCCATGCTTGATCTGCCACCACGCTTACTAAGACATCATCACCACCAAGGTAGTGCGGAATTACAACGCATTCACCGTCTTCACCTTGAATCACCTTAGTCGCATTGCCTACAGCTTTCTCTGTACAAAAAGTGAGCCACTTTATAGCTTCTGTCTTCACCGTCGCAAGTTCCTTATACTGGCTAAACTTATCAAATAACGCACCAATCCTATTGCCATCCGCACAGATTGTAGCAATATGGTTTCGTAGCCTTTGTTCTTTAATGGTTTTACCCTGCCGCCGAGCAAGGTCATCAAAATCTTCCGGAAGTGACCGTCCTTCCCAATATAAAAGATCATCAGAGGAAGCATTTTCAAAACGACTTAGGCAATCTTTTCCAAGATATTCACCTATTTTCTTAAAAGACTTTATAGACGATTCTGATTTACATCCAGTACAAGACGGCAAACCCGAAAATTCTGAAATAGAAGGAACAAGCTGATAAGATTCTTGCGGACAATCCTTCATCACTGCAAGCTGATAAGCTTCAAGAAAAGTATTAGCCCGACAACGCCAACCAGACCAATCGACTCCGGGAATCCTATCGTTAAGCCGCAGAAGTAACTTTTTTGCAACTTCGTTCGCGCGATCATCAGTTACCACGCATGAATCCAGATTTTTTAAAACGACGACCCCGTCAATATCACCAGCCTCAGCTGCGACCTCAAGGTCACTAAAACCTTCACGTTGCAGCCACTTCTCTATTTCATGTTTTGAAGTCTCTCTACTCAACAGCAAAGACCCACCGCGAATATATTTCAACCTTACTGGCTTAGATATCCATGTTTGAATACGCTTTGCACCAATATCGATATAAATGTTTTCCATCATTACTACCATTCCAAAGTCTGATCATCACGTCTAGGTTGTGAGTAGTCTGTAGGTGTTAGTATCGGCAAGGATTTCCATTTACTCCAATATGTACGCCTGTTTCTGCGGCGTGCAGCCCCTTGATTACAGGCAAAAAACTTGTAGGATTTATGAAAATCTTCGGACCCATACTGCTCCCAGGAAGCATTGGGCGGGTAGGTAACAAGATCCTTCACATCCCCAAGTCCGTCAAGATCCATTAGCCGTGTTAACTTTCGGACGTTATCAACAAATTTTTTTCGATTCCCATCAGGAATCACTCTTTCCTCAATGTCTTTCACAAAGTTATTCCATCTATCAGCAGCGACCCCTAAAGCCGTACTCGCCGAGCTGTCTCTATCACTATCAAACTCAGCACCATCGTCAAGATACCGTTCCTTCGACCGAAAAACCTTATATGAAATTATGCTCGGAGCCACAGAACCAAAGCCAAGTGGTTTACCCCCTCCCAATCGCACGACAGGCGCGTGCGGACCTTTGACTTTAAATGATTCGAACAAAGACGCTGGATTTAGAAGACACCATAGTGATGCCAACTGAGCGCCCGTAATCTGGTCAAAGGTCACTTCACCTTTAAGGACGGTCTTATTGTTATTGTTACCAACAAAAACCAACCTACGCTTTGTGATCAACTTATCTTTAGCGCCATTGAATTTTTCATAGTGGACACGGCCATGATGCCTTCGCAATGGGTCATGGTTCCAGTAAAACTTCCGTCCCGCCAGCTTCCGCTCAACATTCTCTATCTTACGGCGATCCCAATGAGATGTCGTTTCTCCATCATCAACCATGTCTCTGTTTGGCTTATCTTGCAGCTTTCTTGGATTCGTCATATAAAACTGCCCATTGGAGGGTTTAGGTGAAGATAGAGGCATAATCTCTTTCTTAGCAGAGATGTTTGCCTCATTTCCTTTTAGTTCTAGACTTCCAAAACAAACATGACTTGCATATCCTAGACCCTTTTCACCGCCTTCTTTTTCAGGACCAACTGCGCCAAACAGAGAGCAAGACAGACATACTCCATGCTCTGCATCGTTTGGGTCACATGGGCTAAGATCTCCCAGCAAATCACCTACATGGATAACTTCGCCACTTTTTTCTTCTCCTTTAGGGAAAACAGCAACGCGGCGCCAAATAGCACTGTAACTTAACTCGGTGATATGCTCCTTATCACCTGCGTTTTCTATTTTTACCCAGAGCGCATCACCCGGTGAAAATATCCCGTTTTGAGAGAGACGCTTTCCTAGCTTTTTTCCTAATCCTTTTACGTCTACTTTATTCGCAGCATAGGTGACTTTTTTCTCATTATTTTTAAGTTTCTCCCTGCGTCGATCGTCGGTACCATCAACTTTGGCCTGAAAGTGTTTCCATGCTTCATCACTGATGGAGAGCGGAGATGAACCTATATCAATTTTCCGCGACGCCCAATACCACGTACGCATCTTTCGACGAGTTGCACCATCAGTAATAATTACAACATGATCGTCAGGTGAATATTCGTCAATATTCCCGTCCCGTCTCTGTGCAAATTCTCGCGGCTCATATACAGTGGCACGATTATTTTTCACCTTTACATCAGAACCACGAAAACGAACGGCGTCGCCCGTCTGAGGTAGTTCTTTTGCGTTCTGTCTTTGGCATGTACGCAGCAAGCCTTCCGCATTAATCCAAATTGTTTTTCCCTCTGTGCGACGGATACATAGAGGCTTGCCTTGGTCGTCTACTTTCTCAACAACTCCTATTACCCATTTTTCGTTATTTGTACTGGTATATTCATCATCAGTCCGCTTACCTTTTATAGCAGCCTCGCGGTATACCGGAATATAGTCTTTATCAACGACTGACATGCACCCAAAAAATATCGCTTCATGCAGGGATCGCATGGCGCCTTTTACGCTTGATCCAGGAACTCTTATTTTTCCAGTTTTTTCGCCAGTTAGCTCAAGCCATCCTTCTTCTTCTGCCTTCTCTGGAAGTAGCAGCGGGGATTTTAGTTCCCACTCAACAATGAAGCTTCCGGTATACAACTCCTCTTTTTTGGCTCCTGACCCGTCATGCAGCTGTAGTTGCTCTTTTTTGATCGAATCAGGAAGTGGAACAAACGTGTAGGGGTTAACAAACTTGGTCATTGGTAGATCTTTCAATACTTTCGTTACCTAGACGTAACATTCATTTTATTTGCATGATTCAAGATATTTTTTTGTTTTCAAGGTGAGGCGCAGCGCATGAAGCCGCTCGCCCGCTACGCCTCACTTGAGATCTAGCGCACAGGTCGCTTTAATCTATCGTCACCAAGAGCAGAAGAATCAAAAACCTCTTGAATGGGAGCGACAGCACCTACATCAATCTTCAATGTTGGCCTGTAGGCGGACCGACCAGAAGCTGTCTCTAGCCTCTCGTACGCTATAATCTTATAGGTGTTGAGCAGTCTTCCAACCAATATGGCCAAGGCGACTGGTCCATGAAACGCAAGATGAATTTCAGGTCTATTTGCTGCCTCGGCTCTAATTTCGTCAACTATACGTTGACTCAGAGTAGCCGCCCAACGAGGATCAATGTTTTTATACCCTGAGGAAATAATTATTCGCTTATCAAATCCCAGCTCATCTTTTTCAACCATTCGATCGAAAATTTCATGGTCTGGCGTATTTGCCATGGACACCATAACCGCGATACGGTTTTTCGGTCCTTCGACTTTTCCATAAGGCCGCTTTACCTGAGTCTTGATTGCATCATCTGGAACATCAACGTCTCGTTCCGATCGCCACAACTCGTTCCTGCTGTCCAACACTTCAACGTTTCTAGGCTTCGTAACGGGAAAAGCCGCCCCCACAGCAAGCGCTGGAGTGAGATGCATACCTCCAGTAATCCGGATCGTTTTATTTCTGGAGAGATTTTCTAGCGCGTTTTTAACAAGCGGCAATGCGATTTTAAGATCCTCAAGCCCCTGTTTCGATGGCTTACCAGAATCACCATCATCTGGGTTAATACGTATTTGAAGATCGCCATTCTCGTTTTCAATGGCGGACGGAGGCGTTCTACTTTGCATGTCAATCACGATGGTGTCACGTATTTCTTTCTGCATCTTTTCGTTAACGTACAGCATTCGTGCATGAAGTAGTTTTACCACCAGATCCTTGATACCACGTTGATCAAGGATGTTAAACTGATTTGACTGACCCAAAGTTTCCGAGCCGGTTCTCAAAAACTCGTCGGGTGCACCATAGTCAACTTTTCCGCCAGCAATAGCTACAGCATTTGCAACCGCTAACGGAAAATTTGAATCCTTTGCCAACCTGCACAACATGGGGGCCTCGGTATTAATAACCATATCGCTTTCGCAGATGTTTGGCGTGACAATGAGCACTCCCCCAGATGTTTCCTCGCCTAGCACCTTTTCCAGCGCTTCCGGTGTTTTACCAGCAGGCATGTTATAAATATCACGCCAGATTCGTAGTCCCACCGCGCGCAGGAGTGCCCCAATTTCGTTAGCATATTCTGTTCCATCGTCTCTACGATAGGAAATGAACACCGTTCCTTCGAGGTTCGGTTTTGCCGCCTCGACCACCGATTTATCTGTCATACTATGCTACCTCACTAACCAAGTACATGATGCGAAAAATGTTGTCGATGCTCGCCATTCCAGGAACACAACCCAAGTGAAAAGTACCTTTTGTACAACCATCAACAATTCGTTCATTTTCTTTAGACTTACCATCTATTAGATTAATGATCGCCACATTAAATGCCAGATAAATATGACTTTTAATTACCTAGATCACACTTTTTTACCCCCGTTATAAGTTAGCCGTCCCCAGTTTCCGGGGGCAGTTAGGCGCCTTTCGACGGCAAAAGTCGCCCCCTTTTTACACATTGACCTGTATCATCCCGCCCGCATACAGTCACACAGCCCTATCCAGATGCCCCCACCCGAAAACCACAACGCCTCGCAGCCCGCCCCAAACCCCGCATCGTCGCCGACCATCCCCCAATAGCACTCGCGCCGAGAGAGCCGCGTGCCCTCATCCACACACCTAAAAGCACGCAGCAACAAACAGAACTACCCCAATATCCCCGGCCCCATGGCGGCTTTGAGGTCACCCATAAGGCTTGCGGATCGGGTAACTCGAAGGTGGTCACCGAGGATCATAAGTGTGCTTTCGTCGCCGTCAACGAGTTTGAGGTACACGTCTGAGTCGCCGGAATTGGCCACAAGTACTTGTTTGAGTTTGGCGATGGTGGGCATGGTGCATTGGTCGGTGCGCATAGTCAGGCGGAGTGGTAGTCCGGCTCCGTTTCCTGGCCCAAGGTCGGGGGTTTTCAGGTCGTCGCAGAAGAGGCTCATGCGGTCGTCGCGGATGGATATGTGTGCTTTGGCCAGGATGATATTGTCTTCGACAATTTGCGGGCTGACCAGGGCGTAGAGTTTGTTGAATACCAGGAGTTCTACGGACGCGCCGTTGTGGTCTTCAACGGTGACAATGGCCCAGGGCGAGCCGTCTTTTTTGCTGAATCGCCGGTCAACGGAGGAGATGATTCCGCCGATGACTACTTCGGCACCGTGTTTGAGTTCACCGCCGAGAATGGTGGTGAGTTCGGTGTCGGTTTGCGCAGCAATGGCTTCTTCGTATCCGTCAAGCGGGTGCCCGGACACGTAGAGCCCGAGCATTTCGCGTTCGAGTGCGAGTTCGTGTTTGCGTTCCCATTCTTCATCGGGGACCTGCACGGCAAAGAAGTTGTCTACTCCCCCGCTATCCCCGCCGCTGTCACCAAATCCGGCAAAGAGGTCGAATTG
>ERZ773068.1103-NODE-1103-length-13663-cov-11.503674_pt1 | contig 13663 bp, 8 predicted proteins | sample MGYA00580620_ERZ773068 | MGnify/ENA primary metagenome ERZ773068 (study PRJEB29015, sample SAMEA2737983) | human oral metagenome | biome: human oral; feature: human-associated habitat; material: dental | place: China | collected 2101 ... | reverse complement strand
GCTGGCGCTCGGTGGCGTCCTCCCAGGCGGGCAGGCCGAGCTCCTTCTTGGTCAGCCGGGTCAGATGCGGGGCCAGGATGACGCAGCCGGTGTGCCCGGTCCAGGACTCCGGCGCCAGGGAGGCGTCGTTCTCCGGCAGATAGGGATCCCCGCCGTTGCCGAAGATGCCCTCGACGAAGTCCAGGTTGGAGACCAGCCCGCCGGGTGCGATGAAGCGGATCTCCATGGAGCGCTCGGCGGAGAAGCCGGGTACCTCGGGGACGACGACGGGCCGCAGCAGCAGGGAGACGAAGCAGCGGGCCGGTTCGGCCTGGTTGGAGGCCCACGGCAGGGTCAGCAGGTCCTCGGGGGCGTCGACGGCGGCCGCGAGGATGCGGGCGAAGACATCGCGGGGCACGGCCTTCTTGTCGTCCGGGATGGGCAGGCCGCCCTCGGCGACGTGGAAGACGCCCGCAGTGGTGCGGCGGTCATTGCGCGGATTGTGGAGGACGCCGGAGAGCACCTTGTAGCTCTCGACGTAGTCGGAGGTGAAACTGGTGGCGTCCACCGGCAGGGAAAGCGTGCGGGCCAGCCCCGGCTGATCCAGGACGAAGGTCTCCCCGGGCAGCTTCGGCTGGGCGGCCGCGCCGTCGAGATAGGAGTCCAGGAAGGTCTGGATGCGCCGATCCGCGGCGCACGGGCGGTTGGCCAGGCGGCGGGTCAGCTCGCGCTGACGGGCGAGGATCGGCGCCACGAGGCGATCGGTCTCGCGGTCGAAATCGGAGCGGGCGGCGTGATCCGGGACGGGTGCGCCGAGCAGCTCCAGGCGCAGCGCGATTGCTGAGTTCTCTGAGTTCGCTGAGTCGTTGGTGGTGGCGGCAGGGGAGGAATTCATAGCACCGACCCTAGCGACGGTATGCGACACATGCTGTTCTCATTCCTCAGCAGCGGCCCTCAGCGGAGGGTCTTGAGTGCCTTGAAAGCCCTTGAAGTCCCTTGAAAGTCCTTGAAGGCCTTGCTGAAGGCCCTAGTGAAGACCTTGCGAGAGCCCTTGATAGCCCTTGATAGCCCTTGAGGGCCCTTGAGAGCGCTGCCGGCGGCTCGCAGTGGCTCGTGGGCTCGTGGTGGCTCACAGTGACGTGCTGTACACCACGGAAAGGTGGCGGGTCTCGTTGGTCACTGATTGGTCACCGATCGGTGGCCGATCAGGCGCCCGGCGGGCGGCGCGCCGGCGAGACGTCGAGGGCCCGACGGCGCTGCCGAGCCGGTTGTCGCAGGCCCCGGGTTGATGCGGAATCGCGCTGTTCGAGGCCCTCGCCGTCCATCGAGGAGGCCGGTCGGACGGTCGTCCATCGGCGGTCCGACCGGCCGCCCCATGAGCGGGGCGAGGATGCGGGTCATGGGCAGCGCTCGGGCGTCGTGCAGGTTCTTCCTGCTGTTCATGTCCGGCCGAAGCCGCCATACTTGACGACAGTCCGTGACGGCACGTGGCCGTCGTCCGCACAGAAATGAGGACCGCGTGGCAGACTCCGCTAACAAGGGCAAGCGACCGAAGGGCATGAAGCTGGCGCAGGCCGCCGGCCGCTACAGCGACCCGGCAAGCGCTCAGCCGGTTGCGGCTGTGTCCGGCGGCAGGACGGCCGGCGGGAAGGCGGGCGGACGGCCGGCGGGCAAGCCGGGCGACTCGCGGCGCCGTCGCTGGATCAACTACCCGCGCGCGGGCAAGGGGCCGATCCGTCGGTGGATGCCCGGATGGCGTTTCGTGCTGGGGAGCTTCCTTCTCCTCATCATCACCGCGGTGGGAGCCTTCGCCGTGGCCTATTCGATGGTCAAGGTCCCCGAGCCCAGTGAATTCGCCCTGGCTCAGACGACCACGGTCTACTACAACGACGGCACCACCAAGATGGGCGAGTTCGCCGATGTGGACCGCACCATCGTGGACACGAGCACGTTGCCCGACTACGTGGGCAATGCCGTTGTCGCCAGTGAGGACCGTACGTTCTACAGCAATAACGGCGTCGATCCCAAGGGCATTGTCCGCGCCTTCGTGAACAATATGCGCGGCGGCGACCGCCAGGGGGCCTCCACCCTCACGCAGCAGTACGTCAAGAACTACTACGTGGATACGACCTCCTCATATTCCGGCAAGTTCAAGCAGGCCATCATGGCCATCAAGATCGACCGGGAGATGAATAAGAAGAAGATCCTGGGCTCTTATCTCAATACGGTTTATTTCGGCCGCGGGGCCTACGGCGTCGACGCCGCCTCCAACGCGTTCTTCGGACACCCGGCCTCCGAGATGACCGTCTCCGAGGCGGCGCTGGTGGCCGGCATCCTGCCCGCGCCGAGCTCCTGGGATCCTGCCATCAGCCCTGATCAGGCCAAGGAGAGATGGCAGCGCGTGCTCGGCTACATGCTCGAGGACGGCTACATCACCCAGGATCAGTACGACTCCGCCACCTACCCCGAGACCATCGTCTCGGAGAACACCGAGACCTATGCGGGGCCCACGGGCTATCTCCTCCAGATGGTGCGCGCCGAGCTTCAGCAGGAGGGCGAGTTCACCGACCAGCAGATCGACACCGGCGGCCTGAACATCGTCACCACGATCAAGAAGGAGGATCAGGACGCCGCCGTCGATGCCGTCAACAATCTTCCTGAGGGGCACTCGGACAGACTGCGCACGGGGCTGGTGTCGATCGATGCCACGAATGGGGGAATTCTCGCCCTGTACGGAGGCCCGGACTATCTGACCGACCAGGTCAACTCCTCGACTCAGGCCGTCGCCCAGGCGGGGAGTACCTATAAACCCTTCGCGCTCATCGCCGGCCTGGAGGGCGGGCTGACCCTGTCCAATGGGTATGACGCCTATTCGCCGATGCAGGTGGAGGGCTCGACCTTCAATAATTTTCAGAACGCACAGTTCCCGTGGATCAACCTGATTCAGGCCACGACCGACTCGGTCAACACCGCCTATGTCCAGCTCAACCGCGATGTCGGCCCCGATGCCACCAATGAGGTCGCCAAGCGCGCCGGCTATCCGGAGGACACCGTCGGTATGGACGAGACCCTTCAGAACGTGCTCGGATCCGCCTCCCCGCACACCGTGGACATCGCCGCCTCCTACGCCACCTTCGCCTCTCAGGGCAGGCAGCGCGACGCACATATCATCTCCTCGGTGACCAATGGCGCCGGAGCGGTGTCCTATTCGCCCTCCACGGATGGGGAGAAGGCCTTCGACGAGGACGTCATGGCTGACGCCACCTACGCCATGCAGCAGGTCGTCAACTCCGGCTCGGGGAAGACCGCTCTCGCCCTGAATCGGCCCGTAGCGGCCAAGACCGGTTCGTCCAGTGACAACAAGTCCGCCCAGTTCGTCGGCTACACCCCGCAGGTCGCCACCGCGGTCACCCTCTACCAGGCCGGTGAGGACGGCACGGAGGAGTCGATCACCCCGTGGGGCGAGTACGAGGAGATCACCGGGTCAACGTATCCGGCCGATATCTTCACCGATTACATGACCACCGCCCTGAAGGATCTGCCGGTGGAGGACTTCCCCGACCGCACCCCCGGCTCCTATCAGCGGGGCTCCCTCAACGGGACGCCGATGCCCGTGGATGATGACTACAACACTCCCGAGCCCCAGCAGCCGACCGCTGCGCCCACGACCGCCCCTCAGCCCGTCGCGCCCTCGGAGGAGCCCGGTCAGCCTGAGCCCTCCTACGGCAATGGCGATCAGCCGGATCCGGGTGTGGGGCAGCCGATACAGCCGACTCAGCAGCCGCCGATCCAAACTCAGAATCCCATTCCCAATCCCAATCCTCTTCCGCCGGACAATGGGGGTAACAACCCCCCCGATCCTCCCAGGCAAGGGGAACAACAACTGGGGAACAAGAACGGACAGCAACAATAGCTGCGGCACGCATCGTGGTGCACCGCACGCCGCCCGGACGGGCTTTCGCCTTCCGGGCGGCGCGTCGTCTCCGGTATCGTGCTGAGCCAGTCTGGCCGGCGGACATTCAACTGCCGGCTCGGCTGCACGCATCACCCTCCTGTCACGGAAATGCCGTGACCGCTTGAGTCCAGAGGAGGTGGGTACTAAGCATGCGTCATTACGAGATCATGATCATTCTCGACCCCGAGACCGACGAGCGCACCGTCGCTTCGTCGCTGGAGAAGCTGCTGCAGGTCGTCCCCAGCAACGGGGGCACGGTCGACAAGATTGATATCTGGGGCAAGCGTCGTCTCGCCTACGACATCAAGAAGAAGTCCGAGGGCTTCTACGTCGTCGTCGATATGACCACCGCGCCGGAGATCGCTCAGGAGCTCGACCGTCAGCTCGGCCTCAACGAGTCCGTCCTGCGCACCAAGCTCCTGCGCCCCGAGGCCTGAGACCCGATCGGGAACGGAGGGAAGCATGGCCGGCGAGACGACCATCACCGTCATTGGAAACCTCACCGCGGACCCCGAGCTGCGGTACACCAGTAGCGGCATCCCCGTCTGCTCGTTCAGGGTGGCCTCGACGCCGCGCGTCCGCAATCGCCAGACGGGCGAGTGGTCGGACGGCGACCCGCTCTTCTTAGGATGCGAGCTGTGGCGCGAAGCCGCTGAGAATGCGGGTGAGTCCCTCAAGAAGGGCATGCGCGTCATCGTTCAGGGCAATCTGACTCAGCGCTCCTACCAGACCCAGTCCGGTGAGCAGCGCACCGTTTTCGAGCTCAAGAACTGCGAAGTCGGGCCGTCCCTGTTCCGCGCCCGTGCCCAGGTCACGCGCAATGAGCGCGGTGGTGGCGGCTACGGCGGAGGCGGCGGTTACCAGGGCGGCGCCGGCGGTTACCAGGGCGGTTCTGGCAGCGGCTACAACAATGCCGGTGGCCAGGGCGGCTACAACGGCGGCGGCCAGCAGCCCACCTACAACGCTCCGGCCGGCGGGGCCCCGGACGACCCGTGGGCCACGGGCGGGGCGACCAGCTTCGGCGACGAGCCTCCGTTCTGACTCAGGTCTGACTCAGGATCGTTCTCGGGAGCGGGGGACCGCGGCAAGGACTCCTGCTCCCCACATCGCGCAGCGCGCAGACACGCGGCGCCGCGCATCACCACACATCTCGTATGAGCGCCATGAGCGCTTGAAGCAAGGAGTACCACTATGGCGAAGCCTCAGCTTCGTAAGCCGAAGAAGAAGGTTGGCCCCGTCAAGGCCATCAAGGTCGGCGCTATTGACTACAAGGACACCGCCACGCTGCGGAAGTTCATCTCCGACCGCGGCAAGATCCGCGCTCGCCGTGTCACCGGCGTTTCCGTTCAGGACCAGCGCAAGATCGCCAAGGCCGTGAAGAACGCCCGTGAGATGGCGCTGCTGCCCTACTCGAGCTCGGCTCGCTGACGGGAGGGGGAACGCATGACCACCAAGCTCATTCTCACTCACGACGTCGCCCACCTCGGCGAGGCCGGTGAGGTCGTCGAGGTCAAGGACGGCTACGCCCGCAACTACCTCGTCCCCCGCAAGCTCGCGACGCCGTGGACCAAGGGCGCCCAGCGTCAAATCGACCAGATGGCCGAGGCCCGTCGTAAGCGGGCCATCGCCTCTCTCGACCAGGCCCAGACCGCTCGCGCCTGGCTGGCCGACAACGTCATCACGGTCACCGCTTCCGCCGGCGCCAATGGCCGCCTCTTCGGCGCCGTGACGACCGCCGTGCTCGCCGACGCAGTCAAGGAGGCCGGTGGCCCTGCCATCGACCGCCGTAAGATCGAGGTCATTCCCCCGATCAAATCGACTGGTCGCCACAGTGCCTCGGTGCGTCTGCACACCGACGTCGTCGCGCCTCTCGAGGTCAACGTCGTCGCCGCGCGCTGATTCCTGATGTCGAGCCCGGCTTTCGGCCGGCCTTCGGCATGAGCGTTGCTGACGTCGCTCCTTCACCTTAGTGCGCTTTGTCGCGGCGCACGGGGGCGAAGGAGCGTCGTCAGCGTCTTACCCCTGTGGCACTAGCCGATATCAGGTCCGGGTGAGCCTTTCGGCGACTGCTCGGTGCCGTTCAAGTTGGGGTCGAGGTTCTGAGCCTGTTGGTAGGCGGTGGCTGCTTCGTCGGGGCGTCCCATTCTGTGCAGGGTGTTGCCGATGCCCTCGTTGAGGCAGTAGGCCTGCTGACGCTGGGTTCCGTTCACCTGGCGGAACAGCTCCAGGGCTTGCTGGTAGGCCGTGAGAGCTTCCTGGTAGCGCCCCAGGTCGCGCAGAGCGTCACCGGTGTTGCGCAGACAATCCGCCTGCCAGCGCCGGGTTCCGCTCACCTCTCGGTAGAGGTTCAGGGCTTGCTGGTAGGCGGTGGCTGCTTCGTCGGGGCGTCCCATTCTGTGCAGGGTGTTGCCGATGCCCTCGTTGAGGCAGTAGGCCTGCTGACGCTGGGTTCCGTTCACCTGGCGGAACAGCTCCAGGGCTTGCTGGTAGGCCGTGAGAGCTTCCTGGTAGCGCCCCAGGTCGCGCAGAGCGTCACCGGTGTTGCGCAGACAATCCGCCTGATCCTTCTGGCTCCCACCCTGGCGGAACAGCTCCAGGGCTTGCTGGTAGGCCGTGATCGCCTCCTGGTAGCGCCCCAGGTCGCGCAGAGTGATACCAGTGTTGTAGAGACAGTCGGCATGCTGGCGCTGAGCGCCTGTCGCCCGACTGTAGAGGTCCTGGGCCTGTCGATAAGCCGTCAGGGCTTCGTCGTATTGCCACATATCGGCCAGGGTGAGGCCGATTCTGTAATTCAGGATATTGGCCTGGTCCTTCTCGGTCCCGTCCTCCTGACGGAATATGGCCAGGGCTTCTCGATAGGCGGTGATCGCCTCCTGGCGGCGTCCCAGGTCGCGCAGAGTATTACCGGCGCTGCGCGCGCAGTCGGCCTGATCCTGTGTGCTGCCGTCCAGGTGCTGGTAGAGGCCCTGGGCCTGCTGAAAGGCCGTGACGGCGTCCTCATACTGCTTCGCGTCGCGCAGAACGGCGCCGGTGTTGTACAGGCAGTGGGCCTGGTGGCGTTGGGTTCCGTCCAGCCGGCGGTAGAGGTCGAGCGCTTCCCGGTAGGCGGTGACGGCCTCTTGATAGCGCTTGAGGCTGCGGAGAGTGATGCCGATGCGGTAGTGCAGGATGTTGGCCTGATCCTTCTCCGTGCCGGGCACGTTGCGGTAGAGCTCCAGGGCCTGCCGGTAGGCGTCTACCGCCTCCTCAGGTCGTTCTGCCTCGCGCAGAAGCATGCCGATATGGCGCAGGCTGTCGGCCTGGTCCCGCTGAGATCCGTCCAGCCGGCGGTAGAGGTCGAGCGCCTGCCGGTAGGCGTCTACCGCCTCGTCAGCTCGTTCTGCGTTGCGCAGGGCGACGCCGGTGTTGTACAGGCAATGGGCCTGGTCGCGTTGGGTTCCGTCCAGCCGGCGGTAGAGGTCGAGCGCTTCCCGGTAAGCGCTGATCGCCTCCTCGAACTGCCCGATTCTGTTCAGGGTGAGGCCGATGCTGTAGTGCAGGGTGTCAGCCCGCTCCTGTTGGGTTCCGTCCAGCTGGTGGCAAAGATCCACGGCCTGCCGGTAGGCGTTGATCGCCTCCTCGTAGCGTTCTAAGTTGCGCAGGGCATGACCGGTCTTGAGCATGCAGCTGGCCTGCTGGTACTGAGTTCCGTCCAGCTGACGGTAGAGGTTCAGGGCATCGTGAAAGGCCGAGCACGCCTCCTCATACCGCTTCATGCCGTGCAGGGACAGGCCGATGCCGCGCAAGCAGTTGCCCTGCTGGTGCTGGGTTCCGTCCAGCTGACGGTAGAGGTTCAGGGCGTCGTGGAAGGCCGAGCACGCCCCCTCATACCGGTCTGTATCAATCATGATGCCGCCGGTGTTGAGCAGGCAGTCGGCTTGATCCCGTTGAGTTCCGGGTACGTGGCGGTACAGCTCCACCGCCTGCCGATAGACCGTCAATGCCTCGCCGTATCGGTTCATCTCGCGCAGAGCCAGACCGGCGTTGAACAGGTTGTCAGCCTGCTGGCGCTGCGAGTCGGGCAATTGACGGTACAGTTCCAGGACCTGCCGGAATGCGGTCAATGCCTCGTCGTACCGGCCCGCCCTGAGCAGGGAGGTGCCGGTACTGTTCAAGCGCTCGGCCTGCATCCACATGGCGGGCGGGGTGCTGCGTTGGAAGGCCAAGGATTCATTGGCATCATCGGAGGCGGTGAACGTCTCCATCCGCTGACCCTCCTGTGCGGGGCGTTCCCCTCCGGCTATGCGGTTGAGCTTATTCTCGTTCTTCTTTATGTTCGGATTCATCGGCTCCATCTTTCGTATACTGGTGGCAACTGTATATCAAGACGTTATCCGTGTTCGCAGCGGAGAATATTCTGAACTGCGCGAATACTGCGCGAATAGGGCAGTCGTGTCCTTGTGGATAAACGTGTCGTGCGCGGAGCGGAATATCGGACGGAGTGTTCGGCTCTGCTCGGCGGACTGTGGGGCATTGTGAAAGCACTGTGAGGGCACCGTGAAGGCACCGCGGCGGCACTGTGACGACACCGCTGTGACATCGTGGCGACGATGACGCGAGCCGTCGGTTGGCCCCACTCTCCACTCCGACCGGGTGCTTCTCAGCGGCTCTCAGCGGCGCCAGGCGGAGCCGCGGGCTCGCAGGCCGGTTGTCAGCGCCCGCATTCCCATGAACACCCAGGCGAAGGCCATCCATAGCCACACAAGTTTCCCGGTGCCGGCGATGACGGTGGGCATCGAGGCGGTGAGGTCGGGCGCGCCCTTCGCCACGATGATCGCCAGAGGCAGATAGGGAACCAGGGTGAGGATTCCGGCGCGCGCCAGGTAGCGCCCGTCGCCCGCGCCCATGAGAACCCCGTCGAACAGGTAGACGGCGCCTGCCAGGGGCATCGCCGAGGCGGCCACGATCAGGGCCGGTGTCGCGGCTGCGCCGACGGCGCTCTCCGAGGTGAATACGCGCGGCAGCCACGGGCTCACCGCCGCCAGGCCGACACCGATGACCGCGCCCACCGCGATGCCCCATACCAGGCATCGGTGCAGCACCGCGTCCAGCGCACCGCGCGACGCAGACCCGTGGATGCGGTGGATGCGGCGAGTACCGCGGTGATCGGAGTCGCTGCCGGTGCTCGTCCCGCTCGTGGCGTCGGACTGCTCGGCCTCGCCGTCGCCCCTGCTCTCCGCCCGTTTCGCGTCCTCCTGCCCCAGGGCGGTGCCGACCAGCGCCTGCGCCGCGATCGCCAGCGCGTCCAGCGCGAAAGCGGCGAAGTTCCACACAGAGCTGACCACTTGGTGCGCCGCTAGCGGCACCTCGCCGAGCGCCGTCGCCGACCACACCGTTGCCAGGATCGCCACTCGCAGTGACAGGGTGCGCACCAGCAGCGGCGTTCCCGCACCCAGGGATGCCCGCAGGCCGCGGCGCCCCGGGAGCAGCCCCGCACCTGCCCTGCGGGCGGCCCGGATCACGGGCGCCATGAGCGCTGCCGCCATGACGCTCTGGGAGATCGCGGTTCCCAGTCCTGATCCGGCGATCCCCATTCCGACGCCGTACAGGAGCACGGCATTGAGCCCCGCGTTGAGGATCGCTCCGGCGCTTGCCACGATGAAGGGCGTGCGGGTGTCCAGCAGTCCCCGCAGCGTGCCGGTGGCGGCGTAGACGACGAGCATTCCGGGGATTCCGGGTGCCGAGGCGCGCAGGTAGTCGCATGCCGCCTCGGCGACGTCGCCGCCGGCGCCCATGGCCGTGGCCACCCATGGTGCGCCCGCTGCGAGCACTACCGCCGCCCCCAGACCGAGGAGCGCCGCCAACCAGCAGCCGTCGATGCCGGCGCGCAGCCCGCCGTGCTGATCTCCGGCGCCGAAGAGACGGGCCGTGGTCGCCGTTGTGGCGTATGCGAGGAAGACGAACAGGCCCACGACCGTCGTCAGCACCGTTGATGCGAGCGACAGGCCGGCCAGGCTCGTGGCGCCCAGGTGGCCGACCATGGCGGAGTCGACAAGAACGAACAGGGGCTCGGCGACCAGGGCTCCGAGAGCGGGTACGGCCAGGGACAGGATCCGCCGATCGAGACTCCGCCGATCGAGAGTGGAGCTGGTCGTCCGGCCGGCTGGGTGGCCTGATCGCCGAGTGGGGCGCGGGCGGGCGGAGCGGGTCACGTTCTCTGAAGTCCTTCGAGTCTTGAACCGAGCCAGTCTCTCACGCCGGTGCGAGCCTCTCGACCGCCTCGGGGCCGTCCCGGGGCTGTCCCGCGACCGTCCCGAGCTCCCGGGGCCGTTCTGAAGCCGTCCTGGGGCTCCCCGCCCGCCGGGTGCTCGGCTGCCGAGAGGCGCCGGGCGGGGCTCATTCCACTGCTCACGTTCACGCGGGTCCGCTCGCGTCCCATCGCGGTGCGGAATGCCCCGGGCCTCCGAGCGCCCAGTGATGACCCAGTGATGACCCAGTGGGTGGCACGGTGACCCAGAGCTCACTGAGCGCACAGAATTTACGGTGGTTATGACGATTCTTCCAGGCTGAGTACAGGTTCGGTACGAGTCTCCACGCAAGCCGAAAACCTCAGGGTGAGGTAGAGGTTCATCCACAGGTTTACCCACTTGTCCACAGATTTCTCCGTGACGCTCAGAATTTGTGCTGTGAATCGTGACTCCGCGTGAAGAATCGCTCCATTGCAACGATCTGAGCGTGGTCTGTGGATGAGGGCTTCGAGCTCTGGTACGCCTGTACACAAGCAACGCGGCGCGTCGTCCACAGCTGCGGACCAGTTGTCCACAAGGCCGTGCAGATTGTCCACATGTGGCAAGTGGATACCCGCTTGCGAGCGCTATGGAGGGCGGCTATGGTCGCGCGCGCACCCTGCCAGCACCCGGACCCGGCCATGGGTGCACGGCAGAAAGGTGCGTATGACCGACCGTATGACCGACATCGACTCCCGCCCGGGCTTCGAGTCGGGCCGGACAGCCGGATCCGACGACGTCGGCCTCGGCGGCTCGGTGCGCTACGACGGTGCCTTCGACCGCGTCCCGCCCCAGGATCTCGAGGCCGAGATGGCCACGCTGGGCGGAATGCTCCTGAGCAAGGAGGCCATCACCGACGTCATCGAGGTGCTGCGCGGTTCCGAGTTCTACAAGCCGGCCCACGAGTCGATCTACGACGCCGTCATCGAGGTCTACAACCGCTCCGAACCGGCCGATCCGCTCATCGTGGCCGACGAGCTGGCCAAGCGCGGCGAACTCGAGCGCATCGGCGGCGCGCCCTACCTGGCCTCCCTCATGGCGACTGTGCCCACGGCGGCCAACGCCGCCTACTATGCGCGCATCGTGCGCGAGAAGGCCCTCATGCGCGGGCTCGTCCAGGCGGGGACGCGCATCGCGCAGCTCGGCTACTCCACTGACGCCGGCGATATCGCCGAACTCGTCACGCTCGCCGAGGCCGAGGTCTACTCCGTGGCCCACTCCGAGGGGGAGAAGGAGGACTACGTCCCGGTCGGCGAGCTTCTCAATGAGGCCAACCTTGAGATCGAGGCCGGACAGGCCCGTGAGAACGGCCAGATGACGGGTGTGCCGACGGGCTTCGTCGAACTCGACGAGCTGACCGGCGGCCTGCACCCCGGGCAGATGGTGATCGTCGCCGCGCGTCCCGCCATGGGCAAGTCCACCCTCGCCGTCGACTTCTGCCGTTCGGCCTCCCTGCACTCCCGGCGCGCTGACGGCTCCCTCATCCCCAGCTGCTACTTCTCCCTGGAGATGGGGCGCATGGAGCTCATGATGCGCATCCTGGCCGCCGAATCCGGGGTGGATATGAACAAGCTGCGCGGCGGGCGCCAGATGAGCGAGCGCGACTGGGAGGACGTGGCGCGCGCCTACAACCCGGTCAGCGAGGCGCCGCTGTTCATCGATGACTCCCCGAATCTCACCATGCCGGAGATACGCTCCAAGGCGCTGCGGCTCAGGCAGCAGAGCGACCTGGGCCTCATGGTCATCGACTACCTGCAGCTGATGACCTCGGGCAAGCGCGTGGAATCCCGCCAGCAGGAGGTCTCCGAGTTCTCCCGCTCCCTGAAGCTGCTGGCCAAGGAGCTCGACATCCCAGTGGTGGCCGTCGCCCAGCTCAACCGCGGCCCTGAGCAGCGCACCGGCAACAAGCCGCAGATGTCCGACCTGCGTGAGTCCGGCTCGCTGGAGCAGGACGCCGACATCATCATGCTGCTGCACCGTCCGGAGTACTACCAGCCCGAGGAGCGCGCCGGCGAGGCGGACATCATCGTCGCCAAGCACCGCAATGGTCAGACCCGCACGATCCCGGTCGCCTTCCAGGGGCACCTGTCCCGTTTCGCCAATATGGCGCGCGATGTCAGCGTCGAGCCCGCCTACGAGTAAATACGAGTAGAGGGACGCGGGCGTGTCGAGCGGCGGGCTGCGCCAACGGAGCGCGGGGCGGGCCAGGTACCTCGACGTCAACGGCTGGCTGTGGGAACGAGTTGGCGGGCGTGGGCGCCTCGATCCGCCGCCCGCCCGGTTCAGCTGACGTCGGCGGCGGACAGGTCGAGTTTGTCCAATGGGAGCGGGCGCGATCCGCGCATCAGCCTGTAGCCGAGCCACAGCGCCACGGTGATCGGCAGACCGATATAGGCCACGAGCAGGCCGTACCAGGTGAAGCCCGATATGGCCAGGTTGACTCCCTGTCCGATGATCACGCCGATGAAGACGATGAGTGCGAACCACGTGCCCACCGGGAAGAACCGAGCCCGGTAGGGCAGCTCGTCGGCGCTATGCCCCTGCGCCTTCCAGGCGGCGCGGAACCGCAGGTGGGCCAGGCACACGCACACCCACACGATGAAGCCGGTCAGGCCGGTCGCGTTGTAGAACCACGTGTAGGCCACCGAGTCGCCCACGAGCGAGGACAGGAAGCCGAGCATGGAGATGGCGACTGTGGCCAGCACGCCCCACACGGGCACGCCGCGCGCCGTCGTCTGCGTGAAGAGCCTCGGCGCGCGCCCGGCTCCCGCCATCGAGTACAGCAGGCGGGAGCCGACGTAGAGCGTGGAGTTGCCGGCCGACAGCACAGCGGTCAGCACGACGGCGTTCATGAAGGCGGCGGCCACGGCCAGGCCCGCCCGCTGGAAGATGATGGTGAAGGGGCTGGCCGCGATGTTGTCCTCCGAGGCGTTCAGAAGACTGGGGTCGGTGTAGACCACGAGGGTCGCCACGACGGCGATCGCCCCGATGTAGAAGAGCATGATCCGTACGAACACGGAGTTGATGGCCCGGGGCATGGTCGTGCGGGGGTTCTCCGCCTCGCCGGCGGCCACCGCCGCGGACTCCACGCCGATGAAGGAGAACCCGGCGACCATGAGCACCGAGAACGTCCCCGACCACCCGTCGACGAAGGGCGCTGCGTCAGTCGTCCAGTTCGACAGCCCCGCCTCGTGGCCGCCGATGATGCCCACGATCATCGCCACGCCCAGGAGGAGGAAGACGATGATGGTGATGACCTTGATTCCCGCGAACCAGAACTCGGATTCGCCGAAGATGCGGGCGGAGAACAGGTTGAGCGCCAGGATGATCCCGAGGAAGAGCACGCTCCACAGCAGGGAGGGGGAGTCGGGGAACCAGTACTTCATGATGATGGAGGAGGCGACCAGTTCGACGGCGATGGTCATCGCGCACGAGTACCAGTACATCCACCCCACGGTGAAGC
>ERZ773068.1101-NODE-1101-length-13677-cov-4.078696_pt1 | contig 13677 bp, 9 predicted proteins | sample MGYA00580620_ERZ773068 | MGnify/ENA primary metagenome ERZ773068 (study PRJEB29015, sample SAMEA2737983) | human oral metagenome | biome: human oral; feature: human-associated habitat; material: dental | place: China | collected 2101 ... | reverse complement strand
CGGGGTACATGGTGCCGTCGGCGTTCGTGAAGCTTGACGCCATGCCGCTGACGCCCAACGGCAAGGTGGATAGGAAGGTTCTTCCGGAATCAGGAGAAAATGCATTGTTGATGCCTGCGTACGAGGCGCCGTTAGGTCCGGTGGAAAAGGTGTTGTCAGGTATATGGGAGGAGCTGTTAGGCGTAGAGAAAATAGGCAGACATGATAACTTCTTTGACTTGGGTGGCCACTCCCTGCTTGTGATGTCGTTACTTGATAGATTGGAAAAATGGGGGTTTAATTTGCCGATTTCGAAAATATTCGAATTCCCAACAATTGCGTCGATGTGTGATTCGATTATTAAAGACCGGGTGCGAACTTTCGATTCGGATTGTTTGGTTGTAATGAAAGAGGGAGATGAGGAGGTGGTCCCGCTGTTCTTAATTCATGATGGAGGTGGGGATGTTTTGTCGTATACAGGATTGGTGGGGTTTTTGGATGGAGGTACGCCAGTTTATGGGTTGCGTGCAATAGGTATTGATCCGGATGGTAGCGACATATCTTCTGTGGAAAATATCGCATCTAAATATATGAAGGAAATTCTGAGGTTTTGCAAAAATGATGTGGTCAGGCTTGCTGGGTGGTCAACAGGAGGGGTTATTGCGTATGAAATTGCTCGGCAGCTATCTTTGGCGGGAGTGTATGTGGATTTTGTGGTCATGATTGACTCTTATGTTCCTGGGGTCGTTGGAATGGGTGGTAGAGATGTTTCTATGAAATCTGTTGCCTTGGGTTTGGTTTTGTCATTAAATAGGGGTTTGAAGGATATTGAACTTGATATGGTGAAAAATATGCAAGATATTGAAGATGTTTTGTGCGAGTGTCGTCGCCTCGGATTTATCCCGTTAGGGGTTTCGGTAGAGGAATTGATTGGTTGGGTTAAGGTTTTGCACAAAATGTTTTTGGCATTATGTGTATATCGACCCTCTGGCTTCGTTGGTAATTCATATCTTCTTGTTGCTGAACATAAATCCATGGATGAGAATAGTGCTATATTTGATGAGGCGGATGTACGTGGATGGGAAGGGGTCGGTCATGGTGCGATCAAAGTTGTTAACATTGGAGGTAATCACGAAACGATTATGCAGCCTCCGTACCTTAAAATGGTTGCAGACAAGCTCAAGGAGTTAATGAAATGAGTTGTGGATGGAATTCCATAGGGGTGCAGGCGTGAAAATTTCTTGGTTTCAATCGGTAAAGCAGCTCGGCGTGTTTTCTTCTGGTGCACACGCATTCTGCTTCCCCTACGCCGGCGGCTCCGCAACCTCATTGCGCCCCCTCGAAGAGACAGTCAATCCGGAAATCAGTCTGCACCTGGCCTCACTCCCCGGCCGCGGCCGTCGCTTCGGCGAGCCCGCGACCTCGGACATCTCCGTTCTGGTCAATGGCTTCTGCGATGCCATCGAGCGCATCGCCCCACAGCGTTTCGTCCTGTTCGGCCACAGTATGGGCGGCATTCTGGCCTTCGAGGTGGCGCGAGCCCTGCGCCGGCGGCGTAACCGCTTCAAGCCGGTTGCGCTGGTCGCTTCCGGCGTGAGCGCACCGCACCTGTTTGCCCGGGAGGAGAAGGAGCATCGCTACAATCTTCCCAGGGACGAGTTCGTCGATTACCTGCGGGAACTCGAGGGGACACCGCCGGAGCTGCTCGAGCACGAGGAGGCGCTGAATGTGATGTTGCCCACGCTGAGGCGTGATTTCGAACTATGTGACACCTATCGCTTCGTGATGGAGTCACCGTTGTCGGTGCCGATTGTCGTGCTGTCCGGCGTGGATGATCACCATGTGCAGGGGAAGAAGGTCACGGACTGGTCATTGCACACAACGGCGGGATGCCGTGTGCACAGGTTCTCTGGCGGACACTTCTTCCTGAACGATCACTGGGAGGAAATCGGTGCCTTGCTGGGTGAGCTTGTAATGCCCCAGTAGAAGCATGTTCACTGAATCATCCCCATCAACACCGCCCGTACCACCGCGGCCGTCTTGTTTGGCACGTTCAGCTTGCGGATGCTGTTCTTGATGTGGAAGTCCACGGTGTTTTTCGACAGCAGCAGGATTTCGGCGATGTCCTGCGCCGATTTGCCGTCGGCGGTCCATTTCAGGACCTCGATTTCCCGTTCCGACAGGGGGCGGTCTCGCCGGACCTGCTGCTGCAGGATCAGCCGTGACAGCAGGGTGTGGGCCATGTGGGCCAGCCAGTTCATGCGGTCGCGTTTGCTCTCCAGTTCATGCGGAGTCAGGGGTGGGTCGCGCCGTACCAGCGACAGGAAGGCGGTGCCGGCCGGGCTGTCGCCGAATACCTGGGTCCAGCCATGACAGATGCCGTGTTCCCGGGCGCTCTGCTGCACGTCCGGGTTGCGGGCAAAGACTTCGTCCGTCCACAGGATGGGGAGGCTGGACTGCATGCGGCTGCGAATCTGGGCTTCGTTCAGAAAGTGTCCGGCGTCGGCGTTGTGGGAACGCCAGTCTTCGGGGTAGTTGTTGATCAGCGTGACCCGGGGGTTGCTGGCCGGCAGGGGGGCCTGATGACAGTACGAGACGTAGTCGAAGCCCAGGGCGATTGCCGCCTGTTCGATGCGGGCGAAGGCCTGGGGCAGGGAGGTTGCATCGTCCAGGGGGTGATGCAGCAGGTCGGTTTGCCAGGGTTCCATGGTGGTGAGGCCGCTGTTCGTTGGCGCTGCGGCTGGTGAATGTCGTGGTTGGGACTTCCACGGCTGGTATTGCCGCGGCTGGCGTTGGTACAGCCATTTCTGCCACAGCCGGCGCTGTCATGACCGGGATGCGGCCGATTGCCCGTCCGTTCGCGGGCTGCTGCGTCTGCATCACTGGAACAGCCCCGTCAGGATGGCGCGCACGACGGCGGCCGTCTTGTTGGGGGCTGCCAGCTTGAGGATGGCGTTGCGTATGTGGAAGTCGATGGTGTTTTTCGACAGTCCCAGGATCTGGGCCACGTCCTGAGCCGATTTGCCGTCGGCGGTCCATTTCAGGACTTCGGTTTCCCGCTGGGTGAGGGCAGGAGCCCGCTGGCGTGTCCGTTCGTGCAGGACGCGGGAGAAGGCCTGGTGGGCCAGCAGGCCGAGCCAGCGCAGGTGCTGCTGATGGGTCTGCAGTTCCTGCTGCGACAGCGGTGTGGCCCGGGACAGGGTGATCATGCTGATGCCGCCCGGTTCATCGAGGACCGACTGGGTCCAGCCGTGGCCCATGCCCAACCGGTCGAGGGTGTTCCACAGTTCCGGTTCGTCGGCAAAGAACCGTTCGTCCCAGCTGAACGGGGTGGATGACCGGCGGGCGCGCAGCAGGCGGGGGTCGTGCAGGGCGTGGCCGCCGGTGGCGTAGTGCTGCCGCCAGGCGTCCGGGTAATTGTTGAGCCATGACCATTCCGGGTCCCCCACGGGCAGCGAGGCCTGATAGATGCATGACACATGGGGGAATCCCAGGGTTTCGGCGGCCTGCTGCAGGCAGGAGAAGATGTGGGACTCGGAGGGCAGATCGCTGCTCATGGCTTCCATCAGCCGGTTCTGGCAGTGCATCATGGCCGTATCGAGCGCCGCGGGGGCCCGGGGAGATGTGGCGGGCGGGGTCAGCCCGGACAGCAGTCCGGGATGGGGAAAGGTCGATGGGTTCTCGTGTGGGCTGGTATTCATCCGGAAAAAGGCCGGTATTTGCCTTCTGATTGAGTTGCGGCCAGTTTATAGGCGCAATGCATCCGGAAAAGCAGCGCAAAGTACTCGATGGTAATGGTCTGTTCCGGTGCGTATTTTTCCTGAATGGGATACGGGACAGGCCCGAACCGGGGGGATCCGGCCGGATAGGGGACGCTCTGGCGGATATTGGCGCCATGAATAGTGACCGGCAAGCGGATGGATTGGTGCATGCTGAAGGTATAAAGGGTATGCATGCCGCGCAGTGGCGCGTCTGTACGCCGTTCCAGTGGGCATTGTACTGTGGTTGGGATGCGACAGGTGTGCTGCAAACGGGAAAGGGTGGGGGAATTTGAGGGGGACTTCACACCGGTTTTTTGGTGGGCCTGTTACGTGCTGAATACAGTGTGAAAATGGATTGAGGGCGGACAGGAGGAGAGGTGTTGCGGCATGGCAACGGGTGAAGGTACGAGGAGACTGCCCCGTTGGCAGGGAAGACGGTATGGATACGAGATGAGCGCTCAGCGGTGCAACCGGTGCAGGTACGTGCCGTTCGTCGCCTGTGGCAGTGAGTTCGCCTGACCGGGCGGGGTTTTTCCCGCGTCAGCCTCTAGTATGGGCAGCGGATGAGGCTCCTGGCCGTGTCCGGCTTCCGGTTGTCCGGGGCTGGCGGGGCGTGGCCGGGGGTCATGGATTCGCTGCACGGACCTGCAGAGGTGCTGGGCCGGATCCGTTGCGTGAACTTTTTGTCAGGCATGGCAGGGCAGGCTGGCGCGGTTTTCTGTGTCCGTGGATTGGGGGCGCGGGGAAGCTGGCGGGCCTGTGGCTGCCCGAGCTGAGCCAGGGATCGGCATGGATATCACAGAGCTGTTGGCGTTTTCGGTCAAGAACAAGGCGTCGGACCTTCACCTGTCGGCGGGGCTGCCGCCGATGATCCGGGTGCATGGGGATGTGCGGCGCATCAATCTGCCGGCGATGGATCATGAAGAGGTGCACAACCTCATCTACGACATCATGAACGACTCGCAGCGCAAGGAATATGAAGAGCGGCTGGAGTGCGACTTTTCGTTCTCGATTCCGGGGCTGGCGCGTTTCCGTGTGAACGCCTTCGTGCAGGAGCGGGGGGCGGGGGCGGTGATGCGGACGATTCCGTCCAAGATCCTGACGCTGGAGCAGCTGAATTCGCCGAAGTCGTTTACCGATATTGCGATGCAGCCGCGGGGCATCGTGCTGGTGACGGGGCCGACGGGCTCCGGCAAGTCCACTACGCTGGCGGCGATGATCAACCACATCAACGAGAACGTGTACGGGCACATCCTGACGGTGGAGGATCCGATCGAGTTCGTGCATGAGTCCAAGCGCTGCCTGATCAACCAGCGTGAGGTGGGGCCGCACACGCAGTCGTTCAACAATGCACTGAAGAGCGCGCTGCGTGAGGATCCGGACATCATTCTGGTGGGTGAGCTGCGGGATCTGGAAACGATCCGGCTGGCGCTGACGGCGGCCGAGACGGGCCACCTGGTGTTCGGGACGCTGCACACGTCGTCGGCGGCCAAGACGATCGACCGTATCGTGGATGTGTTCCCAGCGGCGGAGAAGGACATGGTGCGGGCGATGCTGTCGGAGTCGCTGAAGGCGGTGATTTCGCAGACGCTGCTGAAGACGAAGGATGGCAGTGGCCGGGTGGCGGCGCACGAGATCATGATCGGTACGCCGGCGATTCGCAACCTGATCCGGGAGGCGAAGGTGTCGCAGATGAATGCGGCCATCCAGACCGGGGCTTCGGTGGGGATGCAGACGCTGGACCAGTGTCTGACCGATCTGGTGCGCAAGAACGTGATTTCGATGGCCGAGGCGCGTTCTGCCGCGGCCGTGAAGGAAAACTTCCCACTGTAAGAGTCAGAGTGCCCGGGGAACCTGCCAGGGAAGCTCTGCAAGAGTCTGCGAGCGCTTGGGGCTCAGGATTGCCCGAGCATGGGAGCCACAGGATCACAGGATTTTTGCAGAGCTTCCCCGGACGGCACAGTACAGCCTGGCTTTGCCAGGATTGTGCGGGTTCCACGGGTTTCAGAACGTTGCAAGCTGATGGCTTCGGCAGACATGCCGTGAGGTGAAGCCGTCAGGCTACAGGAGTGCAAAGATGAGTACCGCTGCCCACCCGGCCAGTCCGGCATCCCGTCCGGCCGCCGGCCCCCAGAAAACCGCGATGATGGAGCGGGAGCAGGCTTCGGCCTTCCTGTATGACCTGCTGCGGCTGATGATTGCCAAGGACGGGTCGGACTTGTTCCTGACGGTGGATTTTCCGCCGGCGTTCAAGATCAACGGCAAGATGGTGCCGGTGTCGGACAAGCCGCTGACGACGCAGCATACGATCGAGCTGGCGCGGGCGCTGATGAACGACCGTCAGGCGGCGGAGTTCGAGGCCAACAAGGAGCTGAACTTTGCGATCAGCCCAGGGGGAATCGGCCGTTTCCGGGTGAATGCGTTCACGCAGATGGGGCGCACGGGGCTGGTGCTGCGGGTGATCAAGAGCGAGATTCCGGATCTGGAAAGTCTGGATCTGCCGCCGGTGATGCGTGAGCTGTCGATGACCAAGCGCGGGCTGATCCTGATGGTGGGGGCGACCGGTTCGGGCAAGTCGACGACGCTGGCGGCGATGATCGGCCACCGCAACGAGAACAGTCACGGCCACATCATCACGATCGAGGATCCGGTGGAGTTCGTGCATGTGCACAAGAACTGCATCGTGACGCACCGCGAGGTGGGGGTGGATACGCTGGACTGGGAGGTGGCGCTGAAGAATACGCTGCGCCAGGCGCCCGATGTGATCATGATCGGCGAGATTCGCGACCGCGAGACGATGGAGCATGCGGTGGCCTTTGCGGAGACCGGCCACCTGTGCATGGGCACGCTGCACGCCAACAGTGCGAACCAGGCGCTGGACCGGATCATCAACTTCTTCCCGGACGAGCGTCGCCAGCAGCTGCTGATGGACCTGTCGCTGAACCTGAAGGCGGTGGTGTCGCAGCGGCTGGTGCCGGCCGAGGGACGCAAGGGCCGGGTGGCGGCGGTGGAGATCATGATCAATTCGCCGCTGATCTCCGATCTGATCTTCAAGGGCAGCGTCAGCGAGATCAAGGAGATCATGAAGAAATCGCGGGAGCTGGGCATGCAGACCTTCGACCAGCACCTGTTCGATCTGTACGAGGCCGGGCTGATCACCTATGAAAATGCCTTGCGCAATGCGGATTCGGTGAACGACCTGCGGCTGAACATCAAGCTCAACAGCAAGCGGCGTTCGGAGGACCCGGCGTCGGCGACGACCAGCAAGCTGGGGATCGTTTGAGGTCTGCAGCGCAGCAAAATCTGGCGGTTCAGTGCAGGTTCCCTCATGACCGGATGCCCAACACGTCTGAATCGAAGACGGCTTCGCGTTCGTGAGCGTCCTGCTGCTGTATGGCAACAATTTGACTCAGTGATGCCTTCTGACGAAACAGGCGACGAAGAACGTTAAATAGCTATAATTGATCGTCCGGGTTCCGTCGTTCTGGAGGTCATCATGGTTGTTCGTCGTCTGCTGCTGCCGGTTTCGCTGGCAGCCCTGTGTGTTGCTCCGGCTGCGTTTGCGCAGCAGGCCGGTGGGGGGCAGGTTGCCCATGTGGAGTCGGCCAGTGCGCCGATCGTGGATTCGGCGCCTGCCGGGGAGAGCAAACAGCCGGCTGCGGTGTCGAAGCAGGAGCGGCTGGAGGGCGATATGCGGCGGCCGCATTCGTCCATTGGGACACATCAGCCGGAGCACTGGTCCTATCATCATGACAGGACCGGGCCGGACAAATGGGGGGAGCTGGATCCATCCTATGCCGTGTGCGGGTCGGGAAAGAATCAGTCACCGGTGGATCTGCGTGAGCCCGATGTACGCACGCGCAGCAGCACGGTTCGGCTGGATTACCGGCCGGCACGGTTTTCGGTGAAGAATTCGGGGATGGTCGTGCAGGCCAAACCGAAGGATTCGCCGCGTCTGCCGGCGGTGAAGGTCGGTGAACGGACCTTCGTGCTGAAGCAGTTCCATTTCCATTCGCCCAGCGATCATACGTTCCGGGGTCGGCATTTCCCGCTGGAGGTGCATCTGGTCCACGAGTCGGAGGACGACCAGTATGTGGTGCTGGCAGCGATGTTCCGGCCCGGGCCGCGCAATGCGGCGCTGGACCGGGTGCTGTCGAAGCGCGTGAAGGCCGGCGAGACGGTGGATATCGACCAGGCGCTGCATGTGCGGGCGCTGCTGCCGCAGCAGCTGGCGCATTACCGCCTCAATGGTTCGCTGACCACGCCGCCCTGCAGCGAGGGGGTGAACTGGGTGGTCTTCGTGAAGCCGGTGTATGCCAGCCGCGAGCAGATCGAGACGCTGCGGCACATGGTGGATGGTCCGAACAACCGGCCGGTTCAGCCGTTCAATGCGCGGCTGCTGATCGAGGAAACGCGCTGAGTCGTGTTGCCGGTACGGTACGCGGGCCGCATGGTGGTCATGTGCGGGGCGGGCACGGATGCCGGCGTGTGACTGTCGGGTACTGCCTGGTTGCAGGCGTGTGACGGGTTGTGCGTGGTGCCGGGGTGAGTGTGGCAGGCTGTGACGCAGATGCCGAATATGCGACGGTGGACGCGCCTGGCGCCGGAGTGTGGCTGCTTCTTTGGCTAGAATGGATCTGTCTTGACTGATACCTGTTTTCAGGGGGAGAGGATCATGATTTCTCGAGGCTTCCGGCACCGAAACGCTGTTCTGGTGGCTGCGCTGGCTCTGGTGGTGACCGGGTGCGCCAGCAGCAGTGGCTATCAGATGGACGACCAGTCCCTGAATGAGGGGGCGGGATCGCGTGGGGTGCTGGTGGCTTCGGCTGGTTCACTGGCCGGGCTGGGGGTGACCCTGGCGTCGAACGATACGGCCGGAGGTACGCGGGCAGGTTACGATGCAGCTGCGGGAACTGCTTCTGGGGGCGATGGTGCTGCAGCCTCCGGGGATACGGCGAAAAGAGGCGGGGCCGACGCTGGAGCGGTTGCGGCCTCGGGGGCTTCGGCTGCCGGGGCCGTGGGGGTGCCGGGCCGCTATCCGACGCTGACGGGCGAGAAGCCGCTGGTGTTGGGGCACCGCGGTGCGGCCGGGCACCGGCCGGATCACACGCTGGCGGGCTATCAGTGGGCCATCGACCATGGGGCGGATTTCATCGAGCCCGATCTGGTGTCGACGAAGGACGGGGTGCTGGTGGTTCGGCACGAGCCAAACATCACGGCGACCACCGATGTGAAGGATCATCCGGAGTTTGCCAGCCGCAGGACGAAGCGCACGGTCGATGGCGTGGAGGAAGAGGGCTGGTTCGTCAGCGATTTCACGCTGGCCGAACTGAAGACCCTGCGGGCGGTGCAGCCACTGCCGGAGCGTGATGCGCAGTACAACGGGAAGTTCGAGGTGCCCACCTTCGAGGAGGTGCTGGCGCTGCGTGACGAGCAGAGCAAGCGTACCGGCCGCGAGATCGGGGTGTATCCGGAGGTCAAGCACAGTACGTACCACCGGGCGCTGGGACTGCCCATCGAGGACAGACTGCTGGAGGCGCTGGAACGGCACGGGCTGACCCGCAGGGATTCACCGGTGATCATCCAGTCGTTCGAGGTGGGAAATCTGAAGGCACTGCGACCGCGCACGCAGGTGCGGCTGGTGCAGCTGATCGATGGCAGCGACCAGAACCCGGATGGCTCGGTGGACGAGTCACTGCCGCTGGGGCAGCCCTACGATCTGACGAAGGCGGGTGACAGGCGGACCTATCAGGATCTGCTCACGCCCGAGGGGCTGAAGGAGATCCGCACCTATGCGGACGGGATCGGGCCGTGGAAGGTGTATCTGGTGCCGTCGAAGCTGACGCTGGGGGCGGACGGCAAGCCGGTGGACCTGAACCGGGATGGGAAGATCGATGCCCGCGACCGGGTGGCGCTGCCGACTACGTCGGTGGTGAAGGATGCGCATGCGGTGGGGCTGTTCGTGCATCCGTACACGTTCCGCAGTGAGCCGTACCGGCTGCTGTCGGATTACCGGGGAGATCCGAAGGCCGAGTACCGCCAGTTCTATGAGATGGGGGTGGATGGGCTGTTCAGCGATTTCCCGGATGTGGCGAAGGACGTGCGGGACGAGTGATCCTGCTCCCGGTTCCGGAAGAGCCTTCACCGGGGGCTTTTCCGGGCAGGGATTCGAGAGGATCCGGTGTGCTGGTTCGGGGGAATGTCGGGACAGGAAGAGGGGTCCCGCGGACGGCCCGGAGCCGTTGGGAGGAGAAGGTCCGTCCGTTCATCAATGCATTATTATTTAACATTGTAATATTCGATATTCATCAGGAACATACGGTTGCTGTTTCCCGCCAGGCGAAATGGATGGTCGCATGGTGCACCTGCACAAGTGCTATGCTGAAGCCATGGCAAAGTCACGGAAAGGTCCGGATGGCCTGCCAACCCCTTGTGGGCCGTCCATGAAACAGACCGTACGGTAAGGGGTCCCAGTCAGGCCCCTCCTGTGCCGATGTGCGTGGACTTTTTCGCGTGTTTCGAGGCTGCTTCGGGCTCACGAGGCTGCGAGGCATACGCAAAGACAGGAGTTCACCATGCTGGCCCCCACACAAGAGCATCCCGCTGCCTGGGCAGGTTTCAAGTCCGGCCCCTGGGAAGAGACGATCGACGTACGTGACTTCATCCAGTGCAACTACACGCCCTATACGGGCGATGGCAGTTTTCTGGCACCTGCCACCGATGCCACGCTGAAGCTGTGGGATCAGGTGATGGAGGGCATCAAGGTGGAGAACCAGACGCATGCCCCGTACAAGATCGACGCGCAGGTGGTGTCGGGCATCACCAGTCATGGTCCGGGCTACATCGACGCCGCGCTGGAAAAGATCGTCGGCCTGCAGACCGATGAGCCGCTCAAGCGGTCCATCATGCCGGCCGGTGGCCTCAAGATGGTGCAGGATGCCTGCAAGATCTACGGCGTGCCGCTGAGCGAGACGGTGCAGGAAACCTTCACGAAGTACCGCAAGACGCACAACCAGGGCGTGTTCGATGTGTACACGCCCGATATCCGCCGCTGCCGCAAGTCCGGCGTGCTGACCGGGCTGCCGGATGCGTACGGGCGCGGCCGCATCATCGGTGACTATCGCCGGGTGGCCCTCTACGGCATCGACCGGCTGATGGCCGACAAGGTGGAGCAGTTCAACTCGCTGCAGGCCGATCTGGAAGCCGGGAAGAACCTGGAAGAGACGATTCGCCGGCGCGAGGAAATCAACGACCAGCACAAGGCGCTGGGCGAGATGAAGGAGATGGCGGCCAGCTATGGCTTCGACATTTCCGGGCCGGCACGCAATGCCCGCGAGGCGGTGCAGTGGACATATTTTGCCTACCTGGCGGCGGTGAAGTCGCAGAACGGGGCGGCCATGTCGTTTGGCCGGGTGGCGACCTTCCTGGATATCTACATCGAGCGTGACCTGCACAACGGGGCGCTGACCGAGGTTCAGGCGCAGGAGCTGGTCGACCATCTGGTGATGAAGCTGCGGATGGTGCGCTTCCTGCGCACGCCGGAGTATGACCAGCTGTTCTCGGGCGATCCGATCTGGGCCACCGAGTCGATCGGCGGGATGGGGCTGGATGGCCGCACGCTGGTGACGAAGAACAGCTTCCGCTTCCTGCACACGCTCTACAACATGGGGCCGTCGCCGGAGCCGAACATCACGGTGCTGTGGTCCGAGGAGCTGCCGGAAGCCTTCAAGCATTTCTGCGCGAAGGTCTCCATCGACACGTCGTCGATCCAGTACGAGAACGACGACCTGATGCGGCCGGATTTCGACAGCGACGACTACGCCATTGCCTGCTGCGTGAGCCCGATGGTGGTGGGCAAGCAGATGCAGTTCTTCGGCGCCCGGGCCAATCTGGCCAAGACGCTGCTGTACGCCATCAATGGCGGGGTGGACGAGAAATCCGGCATGCAGGTGGGCCCGAAAACCGAGCCGCTGGCCGGCGAGGTGCTCGATTACGACGAGGTGATGGCCCGGATGGACAGCTTCATGGACTGGCTGGCCACGCAGTATGTGACGGCGCTCAACCTCATCCACTACATGCACGACAAGTATGCGTACGAGGCGGTGCTGATGGCGCTGCACGACCGCGACGTGAAGCGGACGATGGCCTGCGGCGTGGCCGGGCTGTCGGTGGCGGCGGATTCGCTGTCGGCCATCAGGTATGCGAAGGTCAAACCGGTGCGCAACGAGCAGGGCATTGCCGTCGATTTCGAGATCGAGGGCGAATATCCGCAGTTTGGCAACAATGATAACCGGGTGGACGACATTGCCTGTGATCTGGTGCGCCGGTTCATGGGCAAGGTGGCGTCGCACCGGATGTACCGCGATGCGGTGCCGACCCAGTCGGTGCTGACCATCACGTCCAATGTGGTGTATGGCAAGAAAACCGGCAATACGCCGGACGGGCGTCGCGCCGGCATGCCGTTCGGGCCGGGTGCCAATCCGATGCATGGTCGCGACGTGTGCGGTGCCGTGGCGTCGCTGTGCTCGGTGGCCAAGCTGCCGTTCTCCTGCGCGAAGGACGGGATTTCCTATACGTTCTCGATCGTTCCGGGGGCGCTGGGCAAGGACGAGGCCTCGCGCGAGCGCAATCTGGCCGGCATGATGGATGGCTATTTCCACCATGAGGATGGCGTGGAAGGTGGCCAGCACCTGAACGTGAACGTGCTGAACCGCGAGACGCTGCTGGATGCGATGGATCATCCGGAGAAATATCCGCAGCTGACGATCCGCGTGTCGGGGTATGCGGTGCGCTTCAATTCGCTGACCCGCGAACAGCAGCAGGACGTGGTGACCCGTACGTTCACGTCGACGATGTGACCGGGTCATGACGGTCCGCGAAGCGCCTTCGGGCGGGCAGGTTTCACCTTCACCGGCGGCTGCCGGTGAGGTGACGGTCACCCGGGGCGCCCCCAATGGCTGGCAATCGCCTGTACGTGCGGCTGCCGGCCATTCTGTCATTCCGCTGGTGCCGGTTGGCCGGATCGGAGGCAGTGGGGACAGTGCGCCTGAAAGTTGCGAAGGCAGCGTGTCCGCCCGGCGTCTGCAGCTAGGGGAAACCGGATCCGGGGTGCTCCGGGATACGCCGGCCGGCGGGCTGGAAGGGCGCGCTGCCGGGCCGGACGTGGCTGGTACTGTGGCAGTGCATGCCTCGGCTGGAGGAGGCCATGCCCGGCATCGCCATTACGAGGGCGTGGGGCATGTGCATTCCATCGAGTCCTGCGGGACGGTGGACGGGCCGGGGCTGCGCTATGTGCTGTTTCTGCAGGGCTGCCTGATGCGCTGCCTGTACTGTCACAACCGCGACACCTGGGATCTGAAGAGCGACCGGGCGAAGGACATGACGGTGCCCGAGGTGATGAAGCAGGTGCTGGCGTACCGGCACTATCTGAAGGCCACGGGGGGCGGGGTGACGGCCACGGGCGGGGAGCCGCTGTTGCAGTACGAGTTCGTGCGTGACTGGTTCATGGCGTGTCATGCGCACGATATCCATACCTGTCTGGATACCAACGGCTATGCGCTGCACTACGACGAGGTGCTGCAGGCGCTGCTGGACAATACCGATCTGGTGATGCTGGACCTGAAGCAGATCGATCCGGACATCCACAAGGTGCTGGTGGGCATTCCCAATACGCGTACGCTGGCCTTTGCCGAGCATCTGGCCCGGCGCGGGCAGCGCACGCGGGTGCGCTATGTGGTGGTGCCGGGCTATACGGATGACGAGCGCTCCGCGCACCTGCTGGGGCGTTTCATCGCGCCGATGAAGAATGTGGATACGGTCGAGGTGCTGCCGTATCACGAGCTGGGCGCCCACAAGTGGGCGCTGTGTGGCGACGAGTACCGGCTGAAGGGGGTGCATCCGCCGCCGAAGGAGACGGTGGTGCAGATCTGCCGCATTC
>ERZ773068.1098-NODE-1098-length-13692-cov-2.821955_pt1 | contig 13692 bp, 16 predicted proteins | sample MGYA00580620_ERZ773068 | MGnify/ENA primary metagenome ERZ773068 (study PRJEB29015, sample SAMEA2737983) | human oral metagenome | biome: human oral; feature: human-associated habitat; material: dental | place: China | collected 2101 ... | reverse complement strand
TGGGCCCCTCGGGCAGCAGCCTCAGCAGCTGGTCGCGCACAGTGTCCACCTGTTCGAGGGCGTAGGCCGAGCAGGGAATGACCTCAGCCCAGTGAATGCCCAACTCGTCGGCGAGCGCAGCGATGTCCACCAGGTGCGAAAGAACACGGTCCTTGCCGACCAGGTCGGTCTTGGTGGCCAGGGCCACCAACTGCGGCCTAGTAGACAGCTCTGCTATCTGAGAGACGATGTAGCGGTCTCCAGGGCCGATTCGCTGATCACAAGGCAGGCAGACCCCCACGATATCCACCTCCGACCAGGTGTCACGCACCAGATCGTTGAGGCGCTGCCCGAGCAGGGTCCGGGGTCGATGCAGCCCCGGTGTGTCGATCAGGATCAGCTGGCCATCGTCGCAGGTGACGATTCCGCGCACGACGTGGCGGGTTGTCTGCGGCTTCGATGAGGCGATGGCGATCTTCTGCCCGACCAGCGCGTTGGTCAGCGTGGACTTGCCGGCGTTCGGCCGCCCGACGAAACAGGCGAAACCGGAGTGGAAGGGTTTGTCTGTCACGTTTCCTCCTGGGTTTCCTCAACGTTGTCCGGGGCCAGACGAACCAGGACCGTTCCAATCTGATGCCGCCGACCGACGGCCCTGTCCGCGATCATCTCGATGCCCTCGTAGGTGACGCTGGAGCCGGGAATGGGGACCACATTCAGCAGCTTCGCCATCAGCCCCCCGACGGTCTCCACGTCGTCATCCTCCACGGTGACGTCGAACAGCTCCCCCAGCTCATCCAGCGGCAGCCGGGAGCTGACCCGGTACTGACCAGTTTCGGGAAGCTCAGCCACCGCCGGAATCTCGTGGTCGTATTCGTCGACGATGTCACCCACGATCTCCTCGACGAGGTCCTCAAGCGTCACCAGCCCGGCGGTGCCGCCGAACTCGTCAATGACGATCACCAGGTGCGAGTGGCGCAGCTGCATGTCCCGGAGCAGCTCTGTCGCCGGCTTGGAGTCGGGAACGAAGGTCGCGGGCCGCATGATCTCTCCGACGGTCTCACCTCGCCCCGCATCCGGGAAGTCATAGATGCGGCGCGTGACATCCTTGAGGTAGACCACGCCCAGCACGTCGTCGACGCCCTCCTCACCGACCACCGGGATGCGGGAGAAGCCAGATCTCAGAGCCAGCGAGAGCAACTGGCGCAGTGTGCGGTCCTGCGGCACCCACACCATATCCGTACGCGGCACCATCACCTCTTTGACGAGAGTGTCGCCAAGCTCGAAGACGGAATGGATCATCCTCGACTCGCCGGCCTCGATCACCTCGTTGGCTTCGGCCATGTTGACCATGTCCCGCAGCTCAGCCTCGGATGCGAAGGGTCCATCTGTGAATCCCCGACCGGGGGTCAGGGCGTTGCCCAGCAGGATCATCAGCTGGACAACTGGTCCGAGCACCGAGGTGAGCATCGAGATCAGGCGCGCCGAACCGCGCATGATGCTTTCAGGATGTTGCCTGCCAAGGGTGCGTGGCGCGACCCCCCACAGGATGAAGAACACGACCAGCAGAATCGCGACCAGGGTCCCGAGCCGCGCGACGGTGCCGGTGACGTTCTGGAAGACCACGAGCGCCAGCAGGGCCATGGTCGTGGTCTCGAAGAACATGCGGGTGAACATCACCGCATTGATTGACGGCGCCGGGTCCTGGGTGATCAGGCGGATACGCTCCGCTCCCCGCACCCCGGACTCAACCAGTTGCTCGGCCCGGGCGCGCGTGAACAGAGTCAATGCGGTCTCGACAGCCACCAGCAGCGAAGCCAGAATGGCACACACCAGCGCCGCGGCGAGTTCGATCCATTGGGACTGCGGCATCAACCAACCTTGCGGGAATAACGGGTGACCGCCAGCCTACCGGGAGGGCCAAAGAAGACGGCCACCGATGTCGTGTGTCGGGCTTTTGTCACGGGGACATGGTTTCGGGGTGGACACTGCGCCGAGGCAGCAGGCGAAACCGTACTGGGCGTACCGTGGGCAAGGCGCCGCAACCGGGACCGAGAAACACCCGACACTAGTTGCTGGGCCTGCTGTTGCGTGCCACTTCCCAGGCGGCGATGATCCGATCGTTCAGTCCGAACATCACAGCCTTCTCCTGCGGTTCCGCGTGATCGTGTCCCAGCAGGTGCAGCAGCCCGTGGATCAGCAGGTACTCGGCCTCGGCCTCAGGCTCACGGCCGTTCTCAGAAGCCTGCCGCGCGGTAACCTGCGGGCACAGCACGATGTCTCCCAGCAGCCCCTGAGGCGGCTCCTCGTCATCACGGGGCGCCCGCAGCTCATCCATGGGGAAGCTCATCACGTCGGTGGGGCCGGGCAGGTCCATGAACCGTTCGTGGTAGTCCGCCATCGTGGCCTCGTCGACTAGGAGGATCGACAAGTCAGCCTGGGGGTGGATGCGCAGTTTCTCCAACGCGAACCTGGCAAGCGCAACCAGCCCGAGCTCATCGACGGCCACACCGGATTCATTGTTGATGTCGATCATCTGCGTCCCCTGTCCTGGTGGATGCTGTCGAACTGATCGTAGGCTGCGACGATCTTCCCGACCAGCCTGTGCCGCACCACGTCACGGGCGGTCAGCGTGCAGAACGCAATGTCATCGATCCCGTCGAGGATCTCGGTGACCTGACGGAGCCCGCTGCGTACCCCGCCGGGTAGGTCGATCTGGGTGATGTCGCCCGTCACCACCACCTTGGATCCGAAACCGAGACGTGTCAGGAACATCTTCATCTGCTCGGCCGAGGTGTTCTGCGCCTCGTCCAGGATGATGAAGGCATCGTTGAGGGTTCGGCCGCGCATGTAGGCCAGCGGCGCCACCTCGATGGTGCCCGAGGTGAGCAGCTTCGGAACCGAGTCGGTGTCCACCATGTCGTGAAGCGCGTCGTACAGCGGTCGCAGGTAGGGATCGATCTTGTCGCTGAGCGTTCCCGGGAGATATCCGAGCCGCTCCCCCGCCTCGATGGCAGGACGGGTGAGGATGATGCGACTGATCTGCTTGGCCTGCAGCGCCTGCACTGCCTTGGCCATGGCCAGGTAGGTCTTGCCGGTGCCCGCTGGCCCGATGCCGAAGACCACCGTGTGCCGGTCAATGGCGTCGACGTAGCGTTTCTGGTTCAGGGTCTTGGGACGCACCGTCCGGCCCCGCGTGGAGATGATGTCAGCAGTCAGCACCTCCGATGGGCTGACTTCGTCCGCAGCCAACGAGATGACACGTCCCACCGTCTCCTCGCTCAGCCCCTGACCGGTTCGGATGATGGTGATGAGCTCGGTGATGATCTCGCCGGCAGAGGCGACGTCGCCCGGGGAGCCGGTGATCGTGATCTGGCTGCCCCGCACGTGAAGGTCGGCTGGCAGCTTTTCCTCCAGCACACGCAAAAACGCATCGCGCGGACCCAGCAGGGTCACCATATCGATGGAGGCTGGAACCGCCACGACGCGGCTCGCTCGCTGTTCTTCGTTGCTCACGCAACCCCTCTCACTGCCCGGACCTCCCGGACCAACTCGACCTACAAGTGTAGAGGTTCCCACCCACGGTCACGCTGCGCTCATCACCCCGACAGGCTCAGCATCCGACTCCTGCGGTGACGGACTGGCTGGAGGCCACCCGCAGCCGCAGGTCATCCGCGACAGCATGCCCGTTGCAGAAACTTATCAAGAATGGTTATCGTTATGCTCCCTGTTCTGGAAGGAAATCCATGGCTGTTCCCAAACGCAAGATGTCCCGCTCCAACACCCGTTCCCGCCGGGCCCAGTGGAAGGCGACCCTGCCCGACCTTGTCCCGATCCGCATTAGCGGCGAGACCTTCAACGTGCCACGACGCCTGGTCAAGGCCTATGCCTCCGGCCGGCTGAGCGTCGACAGCCTGCGTCACTGAGCGCTGGCGAAGAGGCTGCTCAGTCGTCGTTGCCATCCTCGGCGATGATGTGCATGGCGGCTTCCTCGGCGCTGGCGGCTCCTCCGGAGTATCCGACGTCTATGCCGAGCGTGTCCTCGCCACCAGCGCCCTGCACGCGCATGAGCCTTCCCGCGCGTTCACGCCCAACCTCACGCTGCTCACCGCCGGGATTCCAGGGAGCGTCATCCACCCGGGTCTCTGGCTGCTCTTGGCGAATGCGCTGTTCAAGGCTCTCGCCCTGCCGCATCTCCGCCACCGTGTTCCCAAATCCCTGAGCAGGTGACCATCTCTCGGGGGCAATGTACCCCTCATCCAGGACATCATCGACGCCACGATCAATGAGGGAATCACCTTCTTGCAGTTGGTCAAGCTGCTCAGATTCCTCGGGAATGTGGCTTATCACCTCGGCCATGTCTTCCATGCACCAATACTGCCATCCCATATCACCCTCCGGGCGGAAATCAGCTTCAGGTCGCACGTGGATTTACACCCTCCGGCGACGTAAACTGCCCCGGTGACCCAGCCCGACATCCCACCTCGCGCACGAGGCAGCTACGACCTCATCGCGGCCCTCTTCGTCGCGTTGCTGCTGATCTCGAACATTGCCGCCACCAAGCTGATCGCGATCGGCCCCGCATGGGCACCGTTCGGGCTGCCGCTTCTGCCGATCATCACTGATGGCGGGGCCATTCTCTTTCCACTGACCTATGTCTTAGGCGATGTCCTGGCCGAGGTGTACGGGATGCGCGGGGCGAGGAGAGCGATCCTGCTGGGCTTCGTCATCGCGGCGCTGGCGTCGGTGACCTTTCTTCTGGTGGGGCTGGCCCCTCCCGCACCCGGCTACGAGGACCAGGAGGCCTTCCAGGCAGTCCTCGGCTTCGTTCCACGCATCGTCGCCGCGTCTCTCGCAGGCTATCTGGTGGGGCAGCTCCTCAACGCACGAGTGCTGGTCACGCTGAAGGAACGCCAGGGGGGGAAGGGCCTCTGGGCGCGGCTGCTCGGCTCCACCATCGTCGGTGAGGCAGCCGACACGGTCCTGTTCTGCCTGATCGCCTTCGGCGGGCGGATCGACGGCGGAACGATGCTGAACTACATCGTGATCGGATATGTCTTCAAGGTGAGCGTCGAAGTGCTGGTGCTGCCCATCACCTATCGCGTCATCTCCCTGGTGCGCAGACGTGAGGCAGGCCTGGTCGGCGGGGATCAGCCCACGGGACGCCTGACGGCATAGCGGCCCATGAAATCGGCGCGGAAGTCGTCGAATCTGCCCTCCTCCAGGCTGATGCGGATCTGATCAACGAGCCGGACCGTGAACCGCTCGTTATGGATGGTCGCAAGCGTGGAGGCCAACATCTCTCTCGCCTTGAACAGATGATGCAGGTACGCACGGGTGTAATGGGAGCAGGTGTAGCAGTCGCAGCCCTCCTCCAGAGGCGCGAAGGCCCTGCGATGCCGGGCCGTGTCAACGTTGTAGCGGCCGTCTGCGGTGTAGATCGCGGCATTGCGTGCGACACGCGACGGGTTCACGCAGTCGAAGGTGTCGGCGCCAGCGGCCACCGCCTCGAACAGATCCTCGGGCTCTGAGATTCCCAACAGGTGGCGGGGCTTGTCCTCAGGCAGCTCATCCACCATCCAGGAGATGATGACCCCCAGGTTCTCCTTCTCCAGGGCCCCTCCCAGCCCGAAGCCGTCAAACCGCTGACCATCGACCTCCAGGGCCGCCAGGTCGCGGGCGGCCTGGCGGCGCAGGTCCTCGTACTGGGCGCCCTGAACCACCCCGAACAATGCCTGGTAGGGCTTGCCGGCGCGTTCCTGGGTGAGTGCGGCGTGGGCGCGGAGACAGCGCATCGCCCAGCGGTGGGTTCGCTCCACCGACGTCTCCTGATATGCGCGGGTGTTCATCAGGGTGGTCAGCTCGTCAAAGGCGAACATGATGTCGGCACCAAGCTCATGCTGGATCCGCATCGACACCTCGGGGGTGAAACGGAGCTTGGCACCGTTGAGATGGCTGAAGAACGTCACTCCGTCCTCATCGACGTGCGCTCGCCGCGTGCGGCCCTCGGCGATGACGTCGTCGTTCTGCAGCCCCTTGGTGTCCATGGCGAGCACCTTCTTGAATCCGGCTCCCAGGCTCATCACCTGGAATCCCCCGGAGTCGGTGAAGGTAGGTCCGGGCCAGTTCATGAAACGGCTCAACCCCCCGGCCTCATCCACCAGGTCTGAGCCGGGCTGCAGATAGAGGTGATAGGCATTGGCCAGAAGCGCCTGCGCCCCCAGCTCGGCCATAGCCTCAGGAAGAACCGCTTTGACCGTGGCCTTCGTGCCGACTGGAATGAAAGCCGGGGTGCGGATATCCCCGTGGGGGGTGTGAATGATCCCCGTTCGAGCCCGCTGCCCCACACGCACTGCAACCTCAAAGCCATAACTCACCCGGCAAGGCTACCGTTATGCCATGACCGGAACCGCCCTCATCCTCAACCCGAGTCACCGATGGGCGGCGCACGCGGAGGCCGCCTTGCAGAAGCTGACCAGGATCCGGACATACCAGACGACCCCGGAGTCCCCTGGCGGTGAGCAGACCCGGCAGGCCTTGGAGGACGGATGCGATGCAGTGGTGGTGGCGGGTGGGGATGGCACCGTCCGCCTGGTGGCCGGAGTTCTGGCTGGCACGGAGGTTCCCCTGGGTATTCTCCCGACGGGAACTGCCTGCATATACGCCCGGAACCTGGGGCTGCCACGACGACTTAAGGCGCTCAGACGGGCTCTGTACGGGCGCATCATCCGGGCCGACATCGGCTGGGCCAAAATTGACGCCCAGCCGCCGACTCCGTTTCTGGTGGCCTGCGGCATGGGACGCGACGCCGAGGCGATCGCTCAGGTGTCCTCACGGTTGAAGCGGCGTATCGGCTGGCTGGCTTATGCTGACGCGGGTTTCCGGGTGCTTCAGCGAAGGCCGATGCACCTTCAGGTGAACGGGGAGCCAGTCGCGGCCTGGAGTGTGCTGGTGGGAAACGTCGGAAGGCTGCCGTTGGCCCACCTGTTCCCGGGCGCAAGACCCGATGACGCCCTCTTGCACGCGATCCGAATCTGGCCGGAGCGTCCCGGCCACTGGCTAGGTATCACCGCCCGCGGCCTGCTGCACGACCCCAGGCCTGCCGCGCGCCTGGAGCGTTGGGAATCCACACACGTCGAAGTCTGCTCCCCTGCCCCCGCACCGGTTCACGTGGATGGGGACCTGATGCCCCCCGCTCGGCGGTTGCACCTGAGCATCCAGCCCGGGGCCGTGCTGATCCGCCGTTAGCGGAGCTGTTGGAGGAGCAGGGAGAGCTGGCCGAGCGCAACCGCCCCCGCAGTGGAGGTCCTGAGGACGGCGTCGCTGATCAGGACGGGCTGAGCCCCGAGCCTCTGGAACTCCTCCAGCTCCTCTGGCGCCACGCCGCCCTCGGGACCGATGATCAGGAGTATCTCGCCATCATCGGGCAAGTCGGCCCGCCCGATGGGGATGTCGGCCGACTCATGGAGGATCAGGGCACACCCAGCGGCTCTAATCCGTTCCGCCACCCCCGCTGTCGTGGCGAAGGACACTTGAGGGACGCGGAGGCGACGAGACTGCTTGGTGGCCTCCCGGGCCGCCGAGGACCACTTCGCCAGGGATTTCTCCCGACGCTCCCCGGTCCAGCGCACGATGGAACGGGATGCCTGCCATGCGAGGATCTCATCAACCCCCAGCTCGGTCATGGTCTCCACCGCACGCTCCGAGCGGTCTCCCTTGGCGAGCGCTTGCACCGCGACGAAACGGTGCCGTCGCTCCGGTGCCCACAGGATCTCGGCGACCTCAACGGCGAGCCGGGTTTTCTCGGCTGTCACGACGGGGCCGCGGATCGCTCGTCCCCGTCCGTCGGAGATGAGCACGCTCTCCCCCACCGTCGTTCTCCTCACGGCCACGGCGTGGCGGGCCTCTGTGCCGGAGACCTCGACGATGTCGCCGGCGGCGACGTCACCGAAACACGCCAGGAAGAGCGCATCGGTCACCCGAAGGTCTCCTTGAGCCAGCCCATCACTCCCTTGGGGCCTGGATGCTTTGCCTCAATGTGGGTCTCGTCACGGATCTCCGCCAGCTGCCGGAGCAGGTCTCGCTGCTTCTCGTCGAGTTTGGTGGGAGTCTCGACGATGAATGTGATGCCCAGGTCGCCACGTCCGCCGCCGCGCAGCCGAGGCACGCCGCGACCCTTCACGGGAATCCGCTCCCCAGACTGCGTGCCCGCCGGCACCTCAACGCTCAGCTGCCGGTCCTCCGGTGCGGACTCCTCCCATTCGGCCTCCAGCAACGTGACGTCCACGCTGGTGCCCAAAGCAGCCGCCGTCATGGGAATTGGAATCACGGTCTCCAGATTGTCACCATCACGCCGGAAGCGCTCATGCTCGTTGACCGTCAGCTCGACATACAGATCGCCGGCCGGGCCTCCGCCGCGCCCCGTCTCCCCCTGTCCCTCCAGATGGATGCGGATGCCGGTGGACACCCCCGCCGGTATTCGCACGGAGATGGTGCGGGATGTGCGGACCCGCCCCTCCCCGGAGCATTCGACGCAGGGGCTCGGGATGATGGTGCCGAACCCCTGGCAGGTGGGGCAGCGCTGGGCGGTGCGGATATCGCCGATGAAGCTGCGCTGCACGGTCGTCACCTCACCCTGGCCGCGGCAGGTGCTGCACGTGACCGGCTGGGAACCGGGCTCCCCACCGCCGCCGTGGCATTTCGGACAGACAACAGCCGTGTCGATCTTGATGGGTTTGGTGCATCCGAAGACCGCCTCATGCAGGTCAAGCCACGCACGCACGAGGGAGTCCTGACCGGGCTGGGTTCGCGGACGGGGACCGCGGCTGGCCTGGCCACCGAACATGGCATCCATGATGGTGGAGAAGTCGAAGCCACCGCCGAAGCCGGTCCCTCCGAATCCGCCCGCACCGCCGAAACCACTTCCGCCGCGTCCCAGCGGATCGCCGCCGCGGTCGTAGACGGCGCGCTTGTTCGCGTCACTGAGGACCTCGTAGGCCTCGCTAAGCTCCTTGAATTTCTCCGCCGCATCCTGCCCCTGGGCGACGTCAGGGTGCACTTTCATCGCCTGACGGCGGTACGCCTTCTTGATGTCCTCGGTGGAGGCGTTCTGCTCAACGCCGAGGATGTCGTAGTAGTCCTTGCTCAACTTCAGCCTTCCGTCAGGATGCGGCTCACGTATCGCGCAACTGCGCGTACGGATGCGATGGTTGATGGGTAGTCCATCCGGGTTGGGCCGACGACTCCGAGAGACGCGGCACGTTCGCTGCCGACCGAATAGCCGGAGGCGACGAGGGATATGGACTGGAACCCCTGGGTTGTGTTCTCTGTGCCGATGCGCACAGTGACGTCATCGGTTGCGGCCTCGTCCAGCAGACGCAGCAGCACCACCTGCTCCTCCAAGGCCTCAAGCAGGGGGCGCAGGCCTGTGGTGAAGGAATGCCCCGCCAGGTTGGGGACGCCCGCAACCAGAACCTGGGCGACGGGTTCGGCACCGAGGATCTCCAGGGCGATGGTGAAGACCGGGGTGACCTGGGGGCGCAGCGTGGGCTCCAGCTCATCAAGTGCCGCCGCGATCCGGGCGGCCGCTTCAGCTGCGGTGAGGCCGAGGGTCGCCTCGCGAAGCTTCAGGTTCGCAATGTGGGCTGCCTCTGCGCTCAGGCCGGGCTGCTCCAGGAGCCGCTGATCAACTCGCCCCGTGGAGCTGACCAGGATCACCAGCAGCCTCCCGGGGGCCAGCGTGACCAGTTCGGCATGGGCGATGGTGCTGCGCTGAGCCTGCGGGTACTGGACGATGGCGACCTGATGGGTGAGCTGAGCCAGCAGCCGGACGGTGCGGGTCACCAGGTCGTCGACGTCGAGCGCCCCCGCCATGAAGGCATTGATGGCCCGGCGTTCGGCGGCGGACAGGGGTTTCACCGTGGCGAGCCGGTCCACAAACAGCCGGTATCCCTTGTCGGTGGGGATGCGTCCTGCGCTTGTGTGGGGCTGTTCGATGTAGCCCTCTTCTTCCAGCACCGCCATGTCGTTGCGCACCGTCGCCGGGGAGACTCCCAGCTGATGCCGCTCCACCAGGGCCTTGGAGCCGACAGGCTCACGACTGGCCACGTAGTCGGTGACGATAGCCCGCAACACCTTCAGTTTTCGCTCGTCGAGCATGGTCACCTCCTCGATTGGCACTCGCAGCATTCGAGTGCCAGTCTAGAGCACAGCGCGCAATGGTCGCGCGGCCTGTACTCTCAGCCCCATGACCAAGTACTCCATGGGCGGCTGGGAAGACATCACCCCGCATGTGAGCGTCACCTCGTTGCAGCCCCACGGGGTGACCGTTGGGCTGGTCTCCGGAGAGCAACAGGCGGTGCTGATTGATGCCGGGTCCTCTCCGGAGCAGGGGGGTGAGCTGCTGGAGCAGGCCCGTGCCCTGTCGCCGGTGCCCGTCACCCACGTGGTCGTCACGCATCCCCATCATGACCATTGGTTCGGCACCGCCGGGATGACCGATGTCAGCGTCATCGCCCACGAGGACCTGCTGAAGCACGTGGAGCCGGAGGTTCTTGCGGCGGCAGAGTCCATCGGCCTGTCGCAGCTCCCCAGGCCCAGGGAGACCTTCTCCCTGGTGAGCTCCCTTGACCTGGGGGGGGTGCGGATCGAGATGCTGCACTTCGGCGCCGCGCACACCAACGCCGATCTCGTCGTCCTGGTGCCTGACCAGGATGTGGTGTTCATGGGTGATCTCATCGAGTCCGCGGGCGATCCCCAATTCGGGCCGAGTTCGGATGCAGGGAACTGGCCAAGGGTCCTCGACAACGTCTTGGGGGCCACGACGGAGAGCATGCGGTTCGTTCCCGGGCATGGCCGTCCAGGGGATTCGACTGGGGGATTCGTCGTGGACCGGGAGTTCTGTTTCCGGCAGCGCGCGCAGATCGCGATGGTCTATGGCACCGTCGAGCATCTGATGTCGCAGGGAACGAAGCTGGAGGATGCGTTTCAGGCCGCAGAGTGGCCATTCGACGAGGAGACGATGCGTTCCGCTCTTCCGGTCATCTACGATCAGCTGGCTGCCAAGGGCGTCACGGTGCGGCGGAGTCTGCCGTTGGTGTAGTCGGCCACACACCCCTGACCACCTGCCAGGCATCGGGTGAGCAGGAGACGAGCAGTCCCTGGCCGGTGGATGCGGCGTTGTATTCCAGGCCGTTGAGGGTTCGGGCGGTCCCGCCCTGCTCAACGACCATCAGAGTTCCCGCCAGGTGGTCCCAGGGACAGATCTTGGTGTAGTGGAGAAAGTCGATCTCACCATGGAGGATGCGCGGGTAGTCGAAGGCGCAGGCGGATTTGGTCGACACGACGGGTGAGAGCACGCCATCGCCGGTGAAGCCGTGGAGGCCTTCCTTCGATGTCGCGCCCAGCGGTGGCCTCTTGGGGTGGCTGCCTCTGATCGGCTCATCATTCAGCCAGACCCCGGCTCCACGCTCGGTCACGTATGCCCGGTCCGTCTGCGGCTGCCAGATCCATCCGCGCGTCGCCTTTCCCCGGCGCAGCTCAGCCAGCATGACGCCATGCTCGATCCGGCCGTGGACGAAGTTCCTGGTCCCGTCGATGGGGTCGATCACGAAGGCGTGCTCAGCCTCGGGCAGCTGCTCCAGGAGCTCCGGTGCGGTGAATGCCGCCTCCTCCCCCACCACCAGGGCCTTGGGGAAGGCCGTTCGCAGGGCTTTCGTCATCGCCTCCTCAGCCTGTCGGTCCGCGACCGTCACCAAGTCGCCGGGTGAGGATTTGGAGTCCACATCCTCGTCCTGCAACGATCGAAACCGGGGGTTGATGACTGTCTCAGCGGTTTCCCTGATGAGATCGAGGATGGCTGCCGTGTCCATGCGGTCAGCCTATCCACCACTGGGTGGGAATCGTCCAGCGGCGCGTGTCGAGGTGTCGAAAGGCCGCATTGGCCGAACCTGTCACCGGGGCTCCGTCCTTGCCCGAATCAACCCTGTTCGATGTGGTCCTGCGTGACGAAGTCAATCAGTTGCTCCATGCGCTGGATCAACTGCAGTTCCAGGTCGTCCCAGGATCGCACCCGGGCCAGCATGGCCTGCCAGGCGCGGGCGATGTCAGCCTGGTCCTGGTGCGGCAGGCCGAGGGCCTTGAGCGTTCCCTTCTTGAAGTCCTGGTCCATCGGGACCTCGGGCCAGGCTTTGCGGCCGATCCTTCCGGGTTTGATGGCCTGCCAGATGTCAATGAACTCATGCCCGGTCACCAGCACGTAGTCGCCGTATCCGGCTTTCGCCACCTGTTTTGCAATGCGGGACTCCTTGCTGCCTGCAACCATGTGGTCCACCAGCACTCCCAGGCGCCGGCCGGGCTCGGGGTTGAAGTCCGCGACGATGGCGGGCAGGTCGTCGATGCCCCCCAGGTACTCCACGACGACGCCGACATACCGAAGGTCATCGCCCCAGACCTTCTCCACCAGCTCCGCGTCATGACGGCCCTCCACGTAGATGCGTGACGGCAGGGCAACCTTCGCGCGGGTTGGCTCGTCGGTGATGCGTGAGCCGGACGCGGTGTAACGGGGTGTGCGTGCGTTTCCCCTGAGGGGAGGGCGCAGCGCGGCAGGCTGACCCTCCAGGAGAAACCCCGGGCCGAAGGGAAAGCTGCGTCGCTTCCCCCTGCGGTCCTCCAGGATGACGATCCCGTTCTCCCAACCGACGACGGCACCGCAGAAGTCGTCGAACTCCACCACCATGTCCTTCTCGACGGGAACATCCCTGGTCTTCTTGAGGTGGCTCTTCTGCCAGCCGGGTTTCAGCACATCGTCGCGGTATCGGTCCATTCGCCCCAGAGTAGAGGCCAAGGCCCCGGACCCTCCGATTGGACACGGCCCGGGACCTTGAGCTCGTATTAGCGGAGGCTGACCCGATCAGGCTCTGGATCGATGTCGGTGATCTTCACGGTACCCGTGTAGTCCCGCAGCGCCAGCGCCAGGATTGCGACAAGGGTCATCTTCCCGCAGCCGTTCTCCCTAACAGGCCGACGATCCGGCGCCGCACAAGATTTAGCAGCTCCACAGCCTGGTGCTGCACCTCAGGCACGCGGCAACCCAGTGCGCTTGAGGTCAAGACAGGTCGGCGAACTCCTCAGGAACGTCGGCGAGGGCGTGGGCTATCGGCGTGTCCCCGTCACGGAACGGCACGACCTTGCCCACCGTCCGATCATCTAGGAGGGGACTGTCTGATTGACGGTGTGTGGGGTCTGGCTTGATCCGAGAGGGGACGGCTGTGGCTGACACGACCGATATGTTGGAAGACGAGATGATCGGTCCTGTGACGGGAGAGATCATCGTTCAGAAGGACCTGGCGGAGTGTCTGCTGGTGCAGGCTAGGGAATAGGGGGTGAGTCTGGTCGGTCCGGGAGGGTTGTTGAACCAGCTCACGAAGGAACGTTCTGGAGGTGGTGTTGAACGCCGAGTTGAGCGAGCATTTGGGTCACGAGCACGGTGGTACGCCGATCGAGGCGAGCATGCGCAGCGGCACCTGCGTCAAGATGGTGTTGATCGAGATCGGGCCGGTTGAGATCGGTGGTTCTCCGTGATCGTGATGGTTCCTTCGAGTCGATTATCGTCTCGAAACGGAAGCGAGGTTTGGACGGCATCGATCAGATCGTGTTGTCGTTGACCGCCCGCGGGGTGTGACGACCGGTGAAGTCGCTGCCCACGTCGAGGAGGTG
>ERZ773068.1097-NODE-1097-length-13698-cov-3.382467_pt1 | contig 13698 bp, 11 predicted proteins | sample MGYA00580620_ERZ773068 | MGnify/ENA primary metagenome ERZ773068 (study PRJEB29015, sample SAMEA2737983) | human oral metagenome | biome: human oral; feature: human-associated habitat; material: dental | place: China | collected 2101 ... | reverse complement strand
TCTTCGTTTGTATAAGAAGTGCCGTCTGGCTTAAAATTGATGTAACTATAACTATGGATACCGTGAATACCGCCATAATACGCTTCGTAATAAGTGCGCAGAGAGATGATTTTATTCGAGCGGTAGCTAATGCTATCGGTGCTTGACAGGTATATCTCCATATCAGGGAGCGATTCTCGTTATTTTGCGGTGAGTTTTCTCTTCTCGGCTTTTTTTAATTCTTTAATTGCATCAGCTATACTTAGCTTTAAGTTATCTATCTCAAAAGTTTTGAGCACCCTGATTCGAGCAGAATCATTAAAGGCTTGGGCGAATTTACCTTTGCTGGTGCACCAAACATAAGTGGATGAAAAGGTTTTTTTCAACTTTCGTGATGTGAAGGATACTTCTCGGGTTTCAAATTTTAAATCGTTGAGGGCATCGCTTTCATTAGTTGATGCTGAGTGTATGGCTTTAGCCGAATGGGTTTGTCTATGCTGTGCACTGCACAAAGCCACTGATAGGATGAATAAGAAGAATGTATTTCTCATAGTTTTAAAATTTATATGTTAATAATTAATTGATTTTTTAATTGTATGACCCCGCTTTATAGCCTTTCCAGCCGTATTTATAGTACTTAGGGTTGGGTATAAATTCGCCATCGCCTATATCCAAGTCTCCACTGCAAGGGACGAGATATCTGCTACATCTCGAGGTTTGGCTTTTGCCTGTTTGCTTGCTTGTCCATTTCCCCAGATAGACTGCATTGATGATTACATCAGCCTCATCATAAGAGTCATTATAACGAAGTTTTCCTTTCTTATCAATAAGCCAAGTAATGCCCATCTGCCCTGTAAAAACACCTGTAGCTGGGAGTTTTTCGTATTCATCAAAGCTGAAATCTCCTATGAGCACGCCTTGTGCTTTTTCGGAGTCGTCATTCATACGAGGGTCGGCTTCCATTAGCTTAGTTATGCTTATATTGTTCCACGAAATTTGCGAAGGTTTTTCCCTACTTTAGTGCTACCTTCTATATGATAGACTTCGGGTTTGTTTTTATCTTTCTTTGCCGAGCTAAACTCTACGAACAACCTTTTGTGGTTTTCTCCTATACTGCCCAAGTAGAGCTTAGGATTTTCCATCAGAACTGCAGAGAAATCATTTTTCTTCGTGCTTACAGACTTTGCGGGTAGCAGTTTGTTGATTCCTTTTTCAGGGCTGAGGAACCACTGGCAGAGTGCTTCCTCCATATCATTAAAACTGCATTTTCCTGTGCCCAGAAGGTATTTGTACTCACAAATAAAAGGGCTGAAATCAAGATTTTTTTCATACGATATTTAAAATATATTTTTTAAGACTTTTTGATTTTATATCGTCTTGTCTACTACAAATTTCAGAAAAAAATTCTAAAATGATAAGTTCTGCTAAGTTAATAATACTCTAATAGGTAAAAAATCATATTTTTTAATTAAAATGGATGTAAATCATTGATAAATAATAAAAATTACTAAATTTGTAAGAGAAACTCAAAACATTATCAATATTTAAATAATTACTATTATGATTAGATTTTATATTCTTAATTACGCATTTATTTTTGCTTTACTTACGGGTTGTGATAAGACCCCTAAAACCGCACAAAACGAAACCCTCCCCCTTGCTGAGACCAGTACAGAAGCCGTAACGGATGATACTTCAGCAGAAGAAATAGAAGAGGAAATAGCAGCAGCCGACGAAGCTACAGCCGATAAGAATGAAGAAACTTATGATGAGCCTTCGGTGAAGGGTGCTCCTTTTAAACTCAATCTCAAAACGAATAAACCGAGTATTATTGACCTTTTCAGTGCCATCATCCCTCGTTATGAGGACTACAAATGGTTTTATGACGATTTTATGAGCAGTGGAGCGAGAAATAGCAAGTATAACACATATGATGTAAAGAATGGATACATCCGCTATGAGACGCCCTCTGTACCTGGGGCGGTGATAGAGTTCTGCTATTGGAATTATAATGATAAGCGCCGTATACTTTTGGGTATTAATCATTCTAATGAACAGTCGGAAGAGGCTGCCTACCTCAGTTCGGAGCTCATTTTTATAGTCTATAATAAAGATACGGATATGGTGCAGGAGCTCGACCCTGCCAGTGTAGCCCCAGCACTCCAAAAGGTAATAAACCCAAAACAGCCTGTGGATTACCGAGTAGATTTCCCAAGAAGCGGCAAGGATATCAAGTTTGAGCTATTCAAAAACCCATATCATAAGAAAGGAAAATCAGTCCTTAAGTGGGATGGTAACGGTAGATTTAAATAAATTAATTATTAACCGATAAATCTCAATAGGATGTATTGTAAATGGATTCACTATAATTGCGAGCTGCAAGACGCTATTATATTAGATATTGGGGCTGATAAGTCCTTCACCATACGAGAGGGCAGCTTCTACGAAATCCACTCTCAATACTCTGGCACCTACACCTATTCCGATGGCAAAGGAAAATATAAACTCACCAATGCTTTAGAGGATAATGATGTACGAAACAATTCTTTTAGCATTTCATTTACTCCCGAAGGGCTGATGAAGATTAAATTCAATGAAAATTTTAAAGAATTTAATATTGCTACGAATAATACCCTCGCCTTCCATCAAGAGAAAACGCCCATCGCCTTTAAAGAAAAAAATCTTACTGCACTCAATTTCTACAAAGCAATTTACCCGTACATTTTTGAGGTTGGATTCTGCGAGTCTTATAACTTCATCGTCTCTGGAGAGCCCTCGCCTGGGGTAAAACTAACCTACTCCTCCGATAAAAAACATCTCTGCTATGAGGCTTTTGATGATGAAGAAAATTATACAGCTAAATTTGACCTGAAAATCTGGAACTATCCCAAATCTGAAGACCTTCTCGTAGGAATTAATCTACCTTATATATTAGACAATGTCATCCGCTCTGGGCTCATCCGTTTCTACCGCTACGATGCAAAAAAACACCTCCTCTTCCCATTAGATGAGAAAGCTATCGTGCCCCATCTCAAAAAAGTATATATAGATGAAAATTTCAAAAGAGACTATCTCTTAGATTTCCCTTTACGCTCCTCAGAATCTGTTTCCAAGGACAAAATAGAGCTCTACATCTACGAAGAAACTGAAGTCGGAGAGGTAGTTGCCCCAGTGAAGAACTACTACAAACTTAAGTGGAATGGTAAAACCTTCTCAGAAGAATAAACATCTTTAATCCACCACCAAAACTTTAATACAATGTATCCTAAAATCATTTTCTTTGCCCTCTTCACGGCTTTCTTTGCCCTCTGCAGAGCCTCCGAAAACCAGATTTTTAATCCTCTCTAAAACAAAAACAAGATGAAATACATTGCTATCATATCCCTGTTCTCCACATTTCTATTGCTCAGCTGTGGAGACAATAAACCCCAAAATTCTACCCAAAACAAAGCCGAGCAATCCAACCCAACCGAGCAGAAAAATCCTTACACCCGCAATCTGAGAGACCCATCTTCCATCCTCGGAGAATGGTTCCACTATGATTGCGAAGGGCAGCAGGCGCTCTCAATAAAGTTTAACGATGACGGCATAATGTATTTCCAAGAATATACTTTCATCGACCTCCCCAACGAGTATTCTGGCTCCTACGAATATTCCAACGGCAAAGGAAGCTACCTCCTCGCCAATCTCGAGATGTACGATGAGGCATCGGGGAACTTTCAGCTCTCCTTTACCAAAGAAGGGCAGATGCAGATTAAATTTGATAAAAAAATTATTTACTTAGGCTTCGATGAGAATAAACCGCTTACCTTCCACCAAAAGAATACCCCCATCCCTTTTAATGACCCTCAGCCTACGCTCATTAGCATCTATAAAGCGATTTATCCCCGCATTTTTGAGAGAGAAGTCTGCGATGCGTATAACAATATCGTCGCCGAAAAGCCAAATCCACCAGCCAACATAAAATATTCTGCCGACAAAAAACAGCTCACCTACACCAGCAGAAACGAAGAAAATTTTATCATAAAATTTGACCTCCGAATTTGGGATTACCCAAAATCTGACGACAAGCTCATCGGCTTTAATCATCCTTACTGCGCAGAAGACGAGAATAGCCACCGCTCGGGGACAATCCTCTTCTACCGATACGATGCTCAAAACAAAATCCTTATACCCCTCGATGAAGAAAAAATTATCCCCCAACTGAAAAAACGATACAAAGACGATGAAGAGATGATTGGCCACCTCATTAAATTCCCTACAATCAGCGCCGATTCTCCTCCCTCCGATAGGGTAGAAATCTATTTCTATGAAGATGAAATGGATTACACAAAACCCACCCGTCATTACAAACTCAAATGGAATGGCAAGTCCTTCACCGAATAACCCCCAACCCCCAAAAACCACAAACACACTCAACCGAATAACTTGTAAAATTAAATTATTATGTATTCTAAAATCATCACATTAGTGCTCTCCTCCTTCGTATTCCTTTGCTTTGGAGGGGATAGAGAAACGAAAAATTCTCATTACACCACCGAGCAGATGAATCCTCATCTCCGCTCCAATGCTCCGAAAGCAGAGCAAAACAACCCGCCTACCATCACAGGAAAGTGGTACTACTACAATTGTAAAGAAGCATACGGGCTCATCTTAGATATTCAAAAAGACAAGTCTATAACTCTCGAAGAAATAGGCTTCTTTGATGTTGCTTCCTCCTATTCTGGCACCTACACCTATTCCGATGGCAAGCTGAACTATACGCTGAGCAACACAGATCTAAACCAAAAGAAGAAAGGTACCCTAAGTATTTCCTTCACTAAAGAGGGGCAGATGAAGGTGAAATTTCCCCAAAAATTTGAAGCAATGAGTTTCTCCGCTGGGAATACCCTTACCTTCCACCAAGAAAATACCGACATCCCTTTTAAAGAAACACCATCTGTGGAGAATTTCTACAAAGCGATTTATCCTTACATTTTTGAGCGAGACTTTTGTGAATCCTATGATAATATGTTCGGTAAAAAAACATCAAAAACCACCAAGGTTACTTATGCTATCAATAAATATCAGATCTCTTACACCGCAGTGAACGAAGATGAATACATCAACGCGAAGATTGACCTCCGCGTGTGGAGCTATCCTAAATCTGACGACAAGCTCATCTGCATCAGTAACCCTAGTATTTGGATAGATCCAGATATCTTCCGCACATATACCATCTATTTTTACCGCTACGATGCACAGAAAAAACGCCTCATCCATTTAGATGAAGAAACCGTAATGCCTGTCCTCAAAAAAAGACATCACAGTAAAGATGAAGAAATACCCATCTTCCTCAGATTTCCTAAAATGGACAGCAAGTCCTCTCCAAACGATGGGCTCGAGCTCTTATTCTACGGAAATGAAAAAAATGAAAACCGAGTTACAAAGCACTACAAACTCAAATGGAATGGAGCAACTTTTAAATAATATAACGATGAATACAAGATTTTTAATCCTATCCGCAATGGGCTTGCTCTTGGCAGCCAGCCCTTCCACCTTCGCACAGAAGAAAACTCAGGCGAAGAAAACCGTACAGACCCAGAAGAAGCTGAGCCCTCTTCCTACTCCATTTATAGGCAAATGGTACCATTACGACCAAAAAGACGAGATGGAAATAACCGTTGAGTTCCGAAAGAATGCGCAAGCAAAATTAGAAGCTAATGCCTTCTCAGAGGGAAACCTCTCCGTCTATACGGGATTTTGCACCCCTGGGAACAAAGACGGCGAAATCCGATATGGAATAGACCTCACCCTTAATGACGACAAAATACCCCACAAGGGAACATTCTCAGCCAATATCGATAATGATGGCAAGCTCCATTTAAAACCCTCCGCCAACTTGCCTAGTCTGATGGATCGCGGGAAGAGCTATACCTTCTTCTGCAAAGATAAACCCCTAACATTCTACTACCCAGCAAGGAAAATCAATATAAAGGAGTTCATCCTACAGCTCACTCCCTTTATAGGTAATTCAGATGTTAAGGAAATGTTTCGCCTTCTGAAGTGGGGCACCCCTCTTCCGCCAGATCAATGGGTAGAGCGCATTACAACCGACCAAAAAAACCTCTACATCAGTTATAAAGCAAAGGAGGGGGCTAACAAAAACCCTCAGCTCGATTATAAACACAGCGGCGAGCCTTTTACCACCGATGTAGAATGCAAAATCTGGAAATACAAGAATTCTCCCGATTATTTGGTCGGTATCACCAGCCTCACCTTGTCTGATATGGTGAATACCAGCAGCCTCACCTTCTTCCGATACAATCCTACCGAGCATACCCTCGAGTTCCCTCTCCCAGAGGATATCCTCCCTGGTATGCTGAAGATTTCATCCTCCCCTTACGAAAACTCAAACTATGCCGTGAGGTTTGGAGCAAAGAATGATGAGATAGAGATCATCTCTCTGAGTACTGAGAACAAAGACAAGAAAAGCCCTCGCTACCGCTGGAATGGTGAGAAATTTGTGAAGAAATAATCTACATTTTTTCTGAATAGAAACCCTTGTAAATAAAAGAAACTCCCAAATTTGGGAGTTTCTTTTATTTGTTATAATAAGTTTTGATATAGAAATCTTCTTTAGAGCGCATTGTTTTTTGGTCTTCATCAGACTTGTCTTTGTAGCCGCAGAGGTGGAGTATGCCGTGTGCTAAAACTCGAATAAGTTCATGCTCAAAAGGAGTAGAGAGCCCAGCGGCGTTATCAGAAACCCGCTCTAATGAGATGAAAATATCACCGCTTACCGTATTCCCTTTTACATAATCAAATGTAATAATATCGGTATAATAATCGTGATTTAGATAGTCTTGATTTACTTTCAGGAGGTAGGTATCATCACAGAAAATATAGCTGATTTCGCCCAATTTCTTTCCTTCCTGGGAAATAAGGACTTCTATCCACTCAGAGAGGCGAGCAGGTAGGGTGATGGGTGCAGTATTTTCAAAGAAAAAGTTGATCATTTTAGGGAAAATTTTTGCGAAGATAAAGCATTAAAACCAATGCCCAAGTATGACACTGAAAACTCCCTTACTGCGATCAGCTGCTTTACTGAAATTAAGCTTCACCTGCCCGAAAGGAGATTTATAGCCCAGTGTAATACCTCCAGAGACATCTCCAAATTTGAAAACCGACTTTGCATTGTGTTCATTAAAGGTATTGAGAATATTAAAATGCCCAGTGATAAAGTAATTCTTTTTGATTTTAAACTGAAAATCATTACGAGCAATTACGAGATTATTTGCACTGAAACTCCCAAACTGATAACCTGGGAAACTCACGAAATTCGCTAAGTTCTGCTCAAAAATTCCGCCTGGGTAAAATTGATAGTAAGGCGTGAGTGGCTCACCAAAGCTAAAACCTGCAAATAGGTGGAGCCTGTAAGTAAATCGGTTGCTAAAAGCAAAATTGGTTTCAAGATCTCCTTTAATCTGAAAGATTTGGTTCTCAATTTTCTTATCAAACAAGTCCAAGAGTTTTCCCCTTGCATCAAGGGAAAAGCCTTTGGTGGGGAAATCCTTATCGTCTCGAGTATCGGTCTTTATAAAAACATAGGGATTGATAAAGTTTCGCTCGTTGTCATATCTTGCCACCCCCGATTTGGACTCGAAATAATCGTGACTAATGCCCCCACCGATGGCATATTTATCTCTCCAGATGGATTGTATATATGCCTCGTTTCGGAACCATTTCCATTTTCCGATGAGGTTTCTATGGCTGTCGCGAAGTTCAAGACTCATTCCTGAGGCATAGATTCCAAGACCAGGAATATATCCGTTATCTACAAAGTAATTAAAATAGTAGCGCGGGTGGGTTCCTCCTACGATAACATCTGCAGAAAGCACAGAGTTTCTTAGTAGTAGGCGTTTTATGGTAAGGTTCATTAGCAGACCTGTTTTAAAAACCTCATCGTAGTGTAGTCCAAACTTTAAAAAGTATCTTGATTCTATCTCATCTACCTCGAGTTTCAGTACATTTTTATTACCAAGGAGCAGGAGTTCGTAGTTGATGAGGTTATAATTATTGGTTGCATAGAGCTTGTCAATCATTTTATTAATTCCCTCATAGGTTTGCAGAGAAGGGGTTTTAAGTGCCATTTTTCCCTGTATATAATCTCTGTTGAAGATGCGGTTGTTCTCCACAGCAAGGCTATCTACTTTGTAGATATTGGAGTAGATAGGGTTAATGGGTGCTCGGCTGATGCGGTGCTCTCTTTTAGGGAGTTGGTTGAGAACTTCGGTAAATTGCTTAGCAGTTTTGTAGCCTATGTTGAGGATTTTTTCTTTCTCGTCAAAACTTGTGGTAGAGTAGCCACTCAGATTTGGATTGATGAGAATATCTGCATATTTTTCTTGAGAGATATTTTCTCTTTTGGTATTGAAATCAATGACTTGGTTGAGGATTTTTACAGCGGAGTTTAATTCTTCCCTGTCAGCAAGAGGCTGGCTGAGATTCACACCAATGATAATATCCATTCCTTTATCTTTAAGTGGCTTGGCAGGGAAGTTTACCGTCATAGCACCATCTACATAGAGGCTGTCGCCTACCTTTACGGGGTCCATTAATGATGGATATGCTGAGCTTGCCATAATCGAGCTTACGATATCGCCTTTTTCAAAGATTTCCATTTTGCCACTTTCGAGGTTTGTAGCTACACAGAGAAATGGTATTTGGAGTTCGGAGAAGTTGTTGATATTAGAAACATTGCTCAAGAGTTCTTTAAGCAAGTAGAGGTTCTTTTGTCCTGTGGATATTGCCTTCGGTAGTACATTGATTTTCCCTTTGTGTATGGGTACTGTGATGAGGTATTTGTCATTCGTCTTTGAGAAGAAAGGAGTTTCTTGTCGGGGTTTTTCATTGGCGAGTAGGGTATAGAAATCGGTTTCTTTCATTATTTTTTCTATATCCTTTGCCTCATATCCTGCAGCATAGAGCCCACCGACGATTGCTCCCATACTGGTTCCTGAGATATAATCTATTTTTATTCCGAGCGAATCTATTACCTTTAAAACTCCAATATGTGCAAAGCCTTTGGCTCCACCACCAGAGAGGGCGAGCCCTATTTTGGGCGGTTTTTGTGCTACAGGTGATTTTTTTACCTGTGATTCGTACAGCCCAAAGCTCAAAAGGATGAATATAAGCAGGATTTTGTTTTTCATTTTGTTGTTTTTTAAAGAAACGAGAAGGAATTCCTTTTCTTTTGGTGCAAAAATAAAGATTTGTATTCTAAAAATATTTTAAGGTATAGGAGAAGGGGGAAAAGTTTGGCGAAGGGAAATCAGAGAAGTATAAAAAGGGATTAAAGTGGGAAGATTTTTTTAGGATATCAGGTTTGTTGGGTAAAAAAGGAGAGAAGGGAAAAGAGCAAAAAGCATAGCCCTATTTTATGAAAGTCGTCTTATCTTTGCTACGATTTAAGATTTTGTAAATGACTTATACCACAAGACAACTCGCCGAAATTACCCAATCTGAACTCATAGGAAACCCAAACCTGCCAGTAAAAAATATAGCTTTTGATAGCAGAAATATATTTTCGAGCAAGGAGATGGCGTTTATCGCCATCCGTACGCAGAAAAATTCAGGGGAGAAGTATATAAAATCCGCCATAGAAAAAGGTGTAGAAGTAGTGATTTGCCAGAAAAAACCTGAGGAAACACTTGGCGCAACTTATATTATAACCGAAAATTCAATAGCGTTTTTACAAAAGCTGGCGAGGTATCATCTCTCGCAGTTTGGAGGTTTAAAGACAATAGGAATTACGGGAAGCAACGGCAAAACTATGGTGAAAGAATGGCTCTACCAATGCCTGAACGATGAATTTAATATAGTGAAAAGCCCGAAGAGTTTTAATTCGCAAATAGGTCTTCCGATTTCATTGTTGCAGATTGATGATAGACATAATTTAGGCATCTTTGAAGTAGGAATTTCTCAACCCGAAGAAATGAAAGTCTTGGAAGAGGTGTTCTCACCTAAAATAGGGATTCTGACGAATATAGGTACAGCGCATTTGATTAACTTCAGAGATGAAAACCATTTAATAGATGAGAAAATAGCTCTATTTAAAAACTCGGAGATTATCTTATTTAATGGGGATAATGAGCGGGTATTGGCGAAGATAAAAGCGCTCTATTCAGATAAAAAACTTATCTCTTACGGATTAAAAAGCACCAATGATGTAAAAATTATAAGCGATTGGAAAAATAGAAATAAGGAGGTGGAGATGAGCTATTTTGGTGAGCATATAAATCTGCCCGTGCACCAAAGAGATGAAGCTACACTTAGTAATGTACTCTGCGTAGTAGCCCTAATGAAAGAATTGGGAATAGAAAATTCTAAAATCTTAAAAAAAGTGGAAGGCCTCAAAAGTGTGGAAATGCGGTTGGAGAGCGTAGAGGGGCTTAGAAATAATTTGATTATAAATGATTCCTATAATCTTGACCTTGATTCTTTGAATATTGCTTATCAGTTTATTAATGAGTATAACAAGGCACATAAGGTTCTTATCTTGACCAGCTTTGCCGAGACAAAAAATGATGACAAATTCTATGAACAAGTGGCTAGGCTAACGAATGAACAGAAGTTTGATAAAATATTTCTTATTGGGAAGGAAATTTCAAATTATAAACATCTGTTTTCTGCTGAAACACTTAGTTTTGATAGTACAGAGCAGATTGTTAGTAATCAACAACTTCATACGATAGAAAATTCCTTAATCCTGCTAAAAGGAGCGAGGAAATTTAGGATTGATAAACTAAAGCTCAGCCTTGAACTTCAAAAGCACGATACGGTTTTGGAGATAAATCTTAATAGCATTCTCCACAACATCAATGTACATAAGGCAGTCCTAAAACCCAAAACCAAAATGATGGCTATGGTAAAGGCGTTTTCTTATGGCTTGGGAGGCTATGAGATTGCAGAATTTTTGCAACATCATCATATAGATTACCTGACCGTTGCCTATGCAGATGAGGGAGCAGACCTCAGGAAGCACGGTATTAGTACACCGATTATGGTAATGAACCCCGAGCAGCACAGCCATAATGCCATTATAGAATATAACCTTGAGCCGGAGATTTATAGTTTCCGAGTGCTGGATATGTTCTGCGAACAGCTGAAAATAAAAGGTTATAACGGGAAATACCCTATTCACATAAAATTGGAAACAGGTATGCACAGGCTTGGTTTTAAAGGAGATGAAATTGATTACCTTATAGAGCGATTGAATAGTCTTCCTGTAAAAGTGCAATCCGTTTTCACACATTTGGCAACTGCCGATATGCCAGAAGAAAGGGATTATGCCCTCGAGCAAATAAAAATCTTTGATGAAAATTCGTCAAAATTGGTAAGGGGGTTAGCTTATAAGCCATTGAGGCATATTCTGAACTCACCAGGTATAGCCAACTTTAGCGAATATCAGTTTGATATGGTGCGTATAGGAATTGGTATGATAGGTTTTTCTGCTAATGAGGAAATTCAGAAACAATTGCAAAACGCAGTGAGCTTTAAAACGGTGATTTCTCAAATTTCTATAGTGAGAAAGGGAGAAACCATCGGTTATAGCAGAAAGTTTATGGCAGAGGAAGATTGTTATATAGCGACAATCCCCGTAGGCTATGCAGATGGTCTCCCAAGACTTTTGGGAAATGGAGTGGGCAGAGTGAAGATTAATGGTAGCTATGCACCAATTGTAGGGAATGTGTGTATGGATATGATGATGGTAAATCTCGGTAATATCCCTGCAAAGGAAGGCGATGTAGTGAGTATTTTTGATTCGCTGGAGGAGCTGTTGTATTTCTCCGAAAAGTGCCAGACTATTCCTTATGAAGTACTGACCTCCATCTCCCGAAGGGTAAAGAGAGTCTATGTAAAGAATTAAAGTGAGGGCTAATTGTAAATAAGAAAAAGCCTCTTGTAAGTACTTACAAGAGGCTTTTTTATAAAATAAACAATAATAAGAATAAACTTAAAGCGGTTTGTATTCAAATTCTGGGTAGCCTCTTTCGCCATTAATGTTCGTCAATCTATTGAATTTTAGCTTGTAGATAACACCATTGCTGTCTTTAATGATAAAGAACACATTGTTATACACAATACGGTTAAGTACATCTCGCCAGTTGCTACCTATGGCTCTATGGTCGTTGTATACAAATTTGGAATTATCCACATCAGTGGTGGAGAATGATTTATATACATCGGCGGCGTTTTGGCTACTAGGTACTTCTACCATATATGCACCTACGCCTCCCATTGTGTTATGAAGCACGAAATCGGAATAAGTATAAGTACCACTTCCAGCAATTACATTAACGAATACGGTAAAGCATAAGTCCCATTTATTCTTTTCAGGCTGAACGGAAACTTCCTTATCCTCTTTCATATTGAAAAATGTAAAGTGGTAGGCGGGGTTTTTATTGATGATAACCTCTTTGTAGGTGGTGGCATCCAAGTCAGCATATTTTAGTTTGTATCCATTGCCATTGCGGGTAATCTGGATTTTTTTCCAGCCTCTGTCAGCCCCTCCTGTTATCGCCTGACCTAAAGTGATATCTTCAGTGTAGATTTCTTTTCCGAGATTAACGAGATAGATGGCATTTTGGGCATCATCGGCACTGATTTCTGCTATAGCAGTACGCCCAGAAGCATAATTACCTTCAACATTATCTACATAGTTTTCATTTTCTGCTTTAAAGGTTCCTACTTTTATTTTCTTTTGCAAATCTTTTACAGATGCGGAGGTTACGGCGTTTATATCCGTTGCTCCTTCAATTACTCCTGCTGCCATTTGAATCGAGAAGTTGAGGGTTACCTTAAACTCTTTTCCAGAGTGAAATGCCAAATCCCAGGAAGGTCTCTTATTAACGGTCTGCTCTCCTGTGCTTAGATTTAGCCAAACTTGATTAGGTACTGCCGGACCTCCTATTTCTGGACTGATAACCGCCCCTTCAAAAGGAGCAATAGGTACGGGGTCTTCGTTATCCCTCAAACAAGATTGAAAAGTAAAGATGCAAAGGCTGAGGTATAGAAATATATTTTTCATTTTCGTATGTTTTTTAATAAGTTAGAATTTATAAGTTAAACTTGCAAAATAGCTCCTTCCGTAGAATAGATGTGTGGTGGTTGAGATACTATGCCCGCTACCTCCTTGTGTAGTGTTTTTAATTTCTGTTACATCAAAAATGTTTTTTACACCTGCGCTTAGGTTTAAATGATTCTTAAAGAAAGGCTGGCTTATCGTAGCATCCATTCTATTGAAGTCTTCCAGTGTTCCGAGCTCATAGACTCCTTTATTGTTCGCAGGGTCTAAGCCAGAGAGTATGTATTTCTTGCTTTTTCCATTGTATTTATAGTATACAGAGAACAGCGTCTGGGTTTTATTCAGTTTGTAACCAGCAGATACGCTGATTTCTGGTGTAAAGAAATACTCCTCTGGAGAGACAGTATCTACTACTTTTGATTTTAAGGATTGAGAAACCCCCGTTAGTGAAGCACTGGTATTGAAATTAAAGTTGTTGATTCTACCATCAAAGTTTAAGTTGAATAATAAAGACCTATAATCATTAATATTAATGTATTGATACTTTAATGGCTGCAAATTCACGATGGATAAATCTATTCTGTCTTTTACTTGGAGGTACATTCCAGAGATACTAAAATTATATTTTTTATTCTCTTTTGAGATTTTAT
>ERZ773068.1095-NODE-1095-length-13704-cov-3.469119_pt1 | contig 13704 bp, 14 predicted proteins | sample MGYA00580620_ERZ773068 | MGnify/ENA primary metagenome ERZ773068 (study PRJEB29015, sample SAMEA2737983) | human oral metagenome | biome: human oral; feature: human-associated habitat; material: dental | place: China | collected 2101 ... | reverse complement strand
TTTTATTCTTTATATTATTTCTACCATAACCACTACAATCTAAATCAACTTTTAGTAACCCAGAAGACCCCACAATTGTAATTCCTAAAATAATATAAATAATATTCATATCTATATTTCCAATAAATATAGCCCAACAAACTATACCTATAAGACTGATAAAACCTAATATTTCCATATAAGAAAGTATAATGAGCATTATTTTCTGGAATTTATTCATTTCATATTTGTGCTGGAAGATTATAGAATAGGTAAGAAAAGATAGAATAGGCGTTCCTACGCCTACAGCCCATATTTTCCAGGTATATGCCATAATTCCAATAGCCAGAAGTAATATGCTGAGTATAATAACAGCACTTACACATCTTAAGAAGAAATTGATTATATTTTCCATAGTTTTTTTATTTTTCAAATTGTTTTAAGTTAAATACTAATTCTTCGCCCAATTTTTTGAGTCTCAGTCTGCCAACTTCCTGTGTAACGAAATCTAAAACTCCATGTGTGATAGTTGGCATCTGTTAACTAACCGCTAATTATATTTATTGGTTTGTATACAGCTCCCAGTAAAGCATACTCTCTACATCATCATATTCTGGTGAGATACCTTTATCCTTACATCCCGCGAAGATACATACTTTTTCAGTGAATAACTATCTAGCCTTCCCCAGAAAAGACTTTATCTTTAGTTGATGGGCTTTTTTGTTTAGAAAGCTTATATAGTGCAATGCCATTAGAAAAAATATAGCCTTTATGATGCTAATTTTATAGTTTTTTAGTTACAAAAAAAGCATAAAGTGAGAACTTTATGCTTTTCAACTTGTACCCAGAGCCGGGATCGAACCGGCACGCCTTGCGGCATTGGTGTTTGAGACCAACGCGTCTACCAATTCCGCCATCTGGGCTACTTTTCAGAATTGTGAGCGCAAAGATACATTTATTTTTAAAATACACAAGCCTTTATTGATACTATAAACCTTAAAAATTTATTTCTAAACCGTCGTATGCAAGGTGCATAGCAGCAGGGAGCTCTTTTTCTACATCATCATAGAAGCCTAATGTATGGCTAATATGTGTAAGATAAGCTGTTTTGGGTTTTAGCTCTTCCACAAGTGAAATTACTTCTGGCAATGTGAAGTGAGAATGATGTTTGGGTGCTTTCCTCAGGCAGTTAATGATGAGTACATCAAGGTTTTTAAGTTTTTCTTTTTCTTCTTTGGGGATAGCACTTGCATCGGTTATATAGGCGAGGTTCTTTATTTTATAGCCCAATATTGGGAGCTTTCCGTGGATTATATTAATGGGAATAATCTCAGCATCTAATACATTGAAAGACTTTTTGATGATATTAAGTTCAAAAGATGGAGCACCAGGGTATCTATCATCGCTGAAAGCATAAGGAAATCGTTTTTGTATCTCATCGGCAACCCTTTCGGAGCAATAGATAGGCATATCCGAAGCATTTTTAAAGATGAGTGGGCGGAGGTCATCCAACCCTATAATATGGTCATTATGTTCGTGGGTAATGAGTACGGCATTGAGGCTATCTTCATTATTATTGAGCATTTGCTGGCGAAAGTCAGGACCACAATCAATTAAAATTTTATTTCCCGTATCAGTAGTAATGAGAGCAGAGGTTCGTAATCGTTTATCTTTTGGGTTATTGGAGAGGCAAACGGGGTGTTTGGAACCAATCACTGGAACGCCTTGTGAGGTTCCAGTGCCAAGAAATTTTAGCTTCATACTTTGAAGAATAAATATTTTTGGTAAATTTACAAAAAATATAAAATGTCGTTGCAAAAACAGAATTTAACTGCTAAACAGAAGGCTTTAATTATCAATCTTGATCCCAATATTTATGGGACTTTTGCTGAAATAGGTGCTGGTCAGGAAACTGTAAGGCATTTTTTTAGGGCTGGTGGGGCTTCGCAGACCATTGCAAAGGCTATGTCTGCCTACGATAAAGATTTCAGCGATGCCATCTATGGTAAAGAATCCAAAAACAGATATGTAACCCAGAACCGATTGAGAAAGATGCTCAGATACGAGGTGGGGCTTATAGAAGAGCGAATCTCTCGCGATAAAATGCCTAGCAGGAAGTACTTTGCCTATGCCAATACGGTTACTACCATCAATTTTACTAAGACACTGAAAGGGCACGGTTGGGTAGGCATCAGGTTCCAGTCAGAAACTCAGAAGGAGTACAACGAAATCGTCCTCCATATCAGATTTAAGGAAAATGATGCTACCTACCAGCAGGAAACACTCGGCAAATTGGGCGTTAATCTCATCTACGGCGCATTCAATTATTATGATAACCCAAGGAAGCTCATTGATTCTCTATATGATTCTATCCCAAAGGATAATATTGAGATTGATATGATAGACTTTTCGGGACCAGACTTTAAATATGTAGATAATAGATTGATGTCTTTGCAGCTCGTGAAGTCGGGTATGACCGAAGCGGTAATCTTCACTCCTGAAGGTACCAATGTACTCTCTGCCGACCTCCTTTACAAGAAGAATATCTTTGCTGTTCGTGGGAGCTTCCGTCCTGTAACCCTCGTTAATATAGATATGTTCCTCAATGGTTTGGAGATGTTTATGGAAGATGTAAAATGTAGCGAAGATGATGTAGAAGTCCTCTTTGAAATCACTACGGCAAACCTCCGTGCAGCAGGGGATATTGATGAGAGAGACTTCCTTGATAGGGTAGATGTACTCGGCAAGCTCGGTTATAATGTGATGATTTCTAATTACTCCGAATACTATCGCCTGACCGACTATCTCATCGGCTATACCAATCAGAAAATCGGTATTGCAATGGGGGTAAACAATCTTTTAGATGTCTTCAATGAGGATTATTATGAGGATCTCTCTGGTGGTATTTTGGAGGCATTCGGAAAGCTCTTCAGGAAAGATGTCTGCGTCTATCTCTACCCTTACAAAGACCCTGTTAGCCATCAAGTACTCACTTCCGCTAATCTGAAAGTTGGTGCCAATCTCAAAGAACTCTACAAATATTTCATCCAGAACAAGCGAATCGTAGATATTACTAACCACAATACTGCCTACTCCGAAATCTATTCTCGAGAGATTCTGAAGAAGATTGCAATGAGGGAAAAAGGCTGGGAAAATCAGCTCCCTGCAGGTGTTGCCGATATGATTAAGGAGCGCCGAATGTTCGGCTACCGCGATGAAATTTCCTTTGACTAATCAGCGGGTCTGGAGCGTATTTATTAGCACCGAGCCAGTGGTTTTATGCAAATAAAGTAAGCTAAAGATACTAAGAGAGGACTATTTTAGCCCTCTCTTAGTCTTGAAATCGATCCTACAAGTGAGGTCTTAGTTAAGGACAAGAATTACTCTCTTTTGAAATAAAAAAAAACGAGACAGTTATGACTCGTTTTTCTTTATATATTAGGACACTGTAGCCAGTGGGTGTAACCGCCCGCTGTGCTACTGCTTCCTTCTGCTATTAAGCTCGGTTATTACTTCGTGGTGGGAGACGGTTTTGTCTTTAAAATATTCTATGAAGTATTTTTTTTCTTCTTCGGTAGCGTTGAACTGGTTCAGGATATTGAGCAAGTGCATTTTCATATGTCCTTTTTGTATTCCTGTGGTTACTAATGACCTTAGTGCGGCAAAATTTTGTGCAAGCCCAGAAACGGCAAGTATGCTCATCAGTTCTTGTGCAGAGGGCTTGCCGAGGAGTGCAAGGGAGAATTTTACGAGAGGGTGAAGATTGGTCAGCCCGCCCACTATTCCTATGGAAATTGGTAGGTCTATCCAGAATTTAAATATGCCACCATCTGTACTGCAATGCGTAAGGGAGGAGTATTTTCCATCTTTGGAGGCATAGGTATGGGCGCAGGCTTCCGTTGCTCGGAAATCATTTCCCGTTGCGATAACTACTGCATCTACCCCATTCATAATTCCTTTATTGTGAGTTGTTGCTCGGTAGGGTTCTATTTCGGCAATGGTTACCGCTTGTTTAAACTTCCATGCAAATTCTTCTGGTGAGATTCCAGAGTCGTCTTTCAGGTCTTCAATTTTACAGGAAACCTCTGCTCGCACGATGCAGTTGGGCGTATAGTTGGAGAGGATATTCATCACTACCTGCAATGAGTTTTTCTCGTCATCATTAAAGTTTTCATCGTTTAGGACTTCCTCTTTTAATGTCCTCCCGAACTGCTCTAAGCAGGAGTTGATAAAATTAGCACCCATAGAGTCCTTAGTATCAAAGCTCGCTTTCAGCTGGTAATAATTATTAAGCTCTGCAGTCTTGTCAATAAGCTGAATATCCAGAATGCCACCACCTCTCTTCCTCATATTTGTGGTAATGTTTTCCGTTGCTTCAAAGAGTTTCTGTTTCAGTTTAAAATTGAAAAAATGAAGCACTTTTACAGGTTCTGCATTAAGGATAAAGTGGGTATGCCCCAGCTTTTCTGTATTGATAATAGTCGTTTTAAACCCTCCTTTGTCTAACCAGAATTTTGCAGATTTTGCAGCTGCAGCTACTACGGAACTTTCTTCCACCACCATTGGTAGAGCGAGGAGTTTTCCATCTATAAGGAAGTTTGGAGCTATGCCGTAGGGCATATAGAAGTTAGAAATGGTGTTTTCGGAGAATTCTTCGTGTAGTTTTTGCAGAGGCTCGTCATCATTCCAGTATTGTTTCAGAATTTTCTCATATTCTGTATTTCCATTGAGATATTCGCTTGTGAGCCAGTTTATTTTTCCTTGTTTATCCAGCTTGGAAAAGCCTTCTATGGGTTTTATCATTACTGTATTTGTTGTTTAGGGCGGTAAATATAAGGAGTTTTTTGTTTAGCAAGCGGATATTATTATCTACATTTGCTGTCTAAATTAAAATAATTATGAATAGAGAAAGCACTTTAAATGAAAAGCAGGGGCACTGGATTCTTGCTAAGCTTGGTAAGAAAGTGCTTCGCCCTGGAGGTAGGGAGCTCACAGAGACTCTTATCCGAAAAATGAATATTCAGCCTTCAGATGATGTTGTGGAGTTTGCTCCTGGGTTGGGCTTTACAGCAAATATTACCTGTTCGCATCAGCCCAATTCTTATACTGGGGTAGATATTAATGAAGAAGCAGCAAAGCTCGCTCGAAAGAATATAAAGTATAGCAAAGCTAAAGTTATTATTTCCGATGTATCACAGACTACTTTGCTTAGTGGTTGTGCTACCAAGGTCTATGGTGAAGCAATGCTCACGATGCAAACTTTGGAGAATAAAAAGGCAATTATAAAAGAAGCCTTCCGCCTTTTGAAGCCTGGTGGATATTATGGAATACACGAGCTCGGTATACGACCAGATGAGGTAGATGAAAGCGTAAAAGAAGAGATTTTTAAGGGATTAAGTTCTAATATCAGGGTACACGCCAGACCTATGACTACTGCCGAGTGGGTAGAGCTCCTTACCGAGCAGGGCTTTAGTATTGTGAGTATAGACCACAACCCTATGCACCTCTTAGAAGGTAAGCGAGTACTTCAAGATGAAGGCTTTTGGCGCACAATGAAATTTTTGTTTAATCTTCTCAGATTTCCAGATTTAAGGAAAAGAGTCCTCAATATGCGTTCTGTATTCAGAGAATATGATAACCACCTTGACGCCGTAGCGATAGTTGCACAGAAACCCTTAACATAAGACAATACTAATGATAGACACAGCATTTGTAACCTCAAATATACAAGACGGAATAGCCGAAATCACTTTCGGAACACCCAAATCAAACGCTCTACCACTTCACATTATGGAAGAGCTTGCCAGTACACTGCTATCGGTAGGAGAGCAGGATGAGGTAAAAGCAATCCTCCTGAAATCCTATGGTGAAAAAGCCTTTTGTGCGGGTGCCAGTTTTGATGAACTTCTTGCTGTAGAAAACCTTGATTCTGCAAAGCGATTTTTTTCGGGTTTTGCTAAAGTTCTCAGTGCGATGAAGAACTGTACCAAACCTATAGTAGTAAGGGTGCAGGGTAAGGTAACAGGTGGGGGAGTGGGCATAGTCTGCGCTGCCGATTATTGTCTCGCTACCGAAGATGCTTTTCTTGCTCTCACGGAGCTCAATATCGGCATAGGACCTTTCGTTATCTCTCCGATTGTAGAGCGAAAGATGGGAATAGCAGAGATGACAGCTATGAGCCTTGATGCCGAGTTTCGTACGCCTCATTGGGCAGTGCAAAATCATATTTATCAGCATATTTTCCCATCTGTACAGGTGTTGGATGAGTATCTTCATCAGTTTATGAAAAAACTTGCTCAAAAAAGTACAAAAGCCCTTTGTGAGATAAAAAAACTCTCCTGGCAAGGTGCTGAGCATATAGATGAGCTGATGTTTTCCCGCGCATTAATCAGTGCTGAACTCCTCCTCAAGCCCGAAGCCCGAAAGTCCATTCTCTCAGTGCGAGAAAAGCTCCGAGAAAAGCAGGGGAGAGAATAAAGCACCGATGAGGTTTAATACTCATCTTTATCTTTTAAGTATTCGTAATGATTAAATCATCTGCTCCAATGGAAAGAAGATTCTATTGGAGCAGATTTTTTATGCTATAATTTGATGTTTATCTCGCTTTATCAGACTTGTAATCTCCCTATAAAGATTTGCCTAAAAACACGAGATATTGTACTTTTGCTCAGCAATTTTGTGATAAAATTTAGGGAATATTATTTAAAATTAAAGTTTGTTCATAAATCTTTATTTATTATTCCTTTATTGATGACAGACTATTAAATATTAATTTAAGAATAACATATTATACAATGATTTCAGATAAATATAATCCTCAGGAAACCGAGCAGAAATGGTACAATTACTGGTTAGAAAACAAATACTTCCACTCTGAGCCAGATAGCCGACCACCTTACACCATCGTGATTCCCCCGCCGAATGTTACGGGGATTCTTCATATGGGGCATATGCTCAATAATACGATACAGGATGTGCTCGTAAGAAGGGCGAGGATGAAAGGCTTTAATGCCTGCTGGGTGCCAGGTACCGACCACGCTTCCATTGCTACCGAAGCTAAGGTCGTTGCTAAACTCAAATCTGAGGGGATTAATAAATCTGATATCTCTCGTGAAGAATTCCTAAAGCACGCTTGGGATTGGACGAATCAATACGGAGGAACTATCCTCGAGCAGCTCAAAAAGCTCGGTTGCTCCTGCGACTGGGACAGAACTCGCTTTACCCTCGAAGACAAACTCTCCCAACAGGTGATAAAATCCTTCGTGGATTTGTATAACAAGGGGCTTATCTACAGAGGATACAGGATGGTGAACTGCTCAAGAAAAATCAACTGGAAAATCTCAAGAAGTAACTATTCAGTGATCAACCAATATCTCTGATGAAGAGGTTATATTCAAAGAACAAAACGGAAAACTCTATTATCTGAAATACAAAATAGAAGGTTCGGAGGACTTCCTCACTGTGGCAACGACCCGTCCAGAGACCATTTTTGGAGATGTGGCGGTTTGTATTAATCCAAATGATGAGCGATATGCTCACCTGAGGGGCAAAAAGGTCATCGTGCCTATCGTTAATCGAGCGATTCCGATTATAGAGGACGATTATGTGGATATAGAATTTGGGACAGGAGCTTTGAAAATTACTCCTGCTCACGATACCAATGACTATGAAATCGGTATCCGCCATAGCCTTCCGATGATTGATGCTTTGGACGATGATGCCAACCTCAATGAGCACGGGCTTCATTATGCAGGGAAAAATCGCTTTGAGGTAAGGAAGCTCATCTCAAAAGAATTAGAAGAAAAAGACCTTCTCTTAAAAGTGGAGGATTATGTAAATAAAGTGGGAACTTCAGAGCGTACAGGTGCTGTTATTGAGCCAAAAATCTCTCAGCAGTGGTTCCTCAAAATGTCAGAAATCGCCAAGCCAGCACTTGATGTTGTGATGAATGATGAAATAAAATTCCACCCAGAGAAGTTTAAAAACACCTATAAACACTGGATGGAGAACATTCGCGATTGGAATATCTCCCGCCAGCTCTGGTGGGGACAGAGAATCCCTGCGTACTACTACGGTGATGGTGAGAATGATTTCGTAGTGGCAGAAAATAGCGAAGAAGCCTTAGCTTTAGCGAGAGAAAGGGCGAATAATCCTCAACTTACCGCAGAAAATCTGAAACAAGATGAGGACGCACTCGATACTTGGTTCTCCTCTTGGCTTTGGCCGATGTCTGTATTTGATGGACTTCTTGACCCAGAAAATAAGGATATTAACTACTATTACCCAACGGCAGATTTGGTTACGGGACCAGATATTATTTTCTTCTGGGTGGCTCGTATGATTATGGCGGGGCTGGAGTGGAAAGGCGAAGTTCCGTTTAAGAATGTGTATTTTACGGGAATTGTAAGAGATAAGCAGAGACGAAAAATGTCTAAATCTCTTGGGAACTCCCCAGACCCCCTCGAATTGATAGAAAAATACGGTGCCGATAGCGTTCGTGTAGGGATTTTGTTGAGCTCTGCAGCGGGGAATGATCTCCTTTTTGATGAAGACTTAATGCTTCAAGGGAGGAATTTTGCTACCAAGATTTGGAATGCCTTCCGACTTACACAAGGCTGGAGTAAGGAGAATAAACCCTCTTCCGATGCTGAGCAGCAGACGATTGCTTGGTTTGAAAATCAGATGAATAAAACCATCAGCGAAATCAATGACCAGTTTGAGAAATTCCGAATTTCAGATGCGCTGCATTTGCTTTACAAATTGATTTGGGACGACTTCTGTTCGTGGTATTTGGAAGCGGTGAAACCCAATTTTGGGGAAAGTATTTCTCAGGAGGTTTATAACCAAACTATCAGGTTCTTTGAGGAGCTGATGAGGCTTCTTCATCCGTTTATGCCGTTCCTTACGGAGGAATTGTATCAGAATATTCAGCATCGTGGGATAAATGAAGCGCTTGTTATCGCTCAGCAAAATTCGGGTGGTCAGTTTGATGAAACTGCTATTTCCCAGTTTGAAACCGCAAAAGAAATCATCTCTGGTGTGAGAAATTACCGCCAAAGCAAAGGAATCTCTCCAAAAGAGCAAGTGGAGCTATTTACGAGTGAAAAATCTTTTGCCAACGAGAGTGTAATTCAAAAACTGGCGAATGTATCAGCGATTCATTATGCTGAGAAAACCGATAAACCGAGCTTCACATTCCTTGTGGGGGCTGTGGAAATCTCCGTTCCGCTCAGTGAGAATCTCGACCTCAGTGCAGAGAAAGAGAAAACGGAGGAGGAGCTAACCTATCTTCGTGGTTTCCTTGCATCGGTGGAGAAAAAGCTCTCCAACGAGAAATTCGTAGCCAATGCAAAACCCGAAATCGTAGAAAACGAACGCAAAAAACAAAAAGACACGCTGGAGAAAATCGCAATCTTGGAGGAGAAGTTGAAATCTTTGTAGGGAAATTTATTAATTCTGCTAATCAATAATATTATGGAAAATTTATTCGGATACATCAATGCCAAGCCTTTTCTGAAATGGGCTGGAGGAAAGTCGCAATTGATCAACGATATTAAAAATCAGCTACCCAAAGAAATTATAAGTAGAGATTTCACTTATATAGAACCTTTTGTAGGTAGTGGCGCGGTTCTTTTTTGGCTTTTGAATAATTTTCCTCATATGAAAAAGGCGGTGATCAATGATATTAATCCCGATTTGATAGGTACTTACAGAACCATTGCTCAAAACTTAAATGAGCTTATTTCTGTATTGAGAATTTTGCAGAATGAATATCATAGTTTGGAGGGAGAAAAGGAGAAAAAAAGAGCATATTATAATGATAAGCGAGCTTTATTTAATGAGAGAAAACAAACACAAGTGGTTCACTCTGCATTATTTATATTTCTTAACAAAACTTGTTTTAATGGCTTGTATCGTGTTAATCGTAAAAATGAATATAATGTTCCGATGGGGAGTTATCATAAACCTTTGATTTGTGATGAAAAGAATCTTTTAGCGGTAAGTGAAGCTCTTCAGAAGGTAGAAATTCTTTGCGGAGATTTTGAGCAAACTCTTGATTTCACACAGGAAAACACCTTTTTTTATTTTGATCCGCCTTACAAACCCATTAATGAAACCTCAAGCTTTAATTCATATTCGCACGAGGCTTTTCAGGATGAGGAACAAATCCGACTGAGAGATTTTTGTAGAAAGCTAGACGCCTTAAAACATTCGTGGATTTTGAGTAATTCAGATCTGAAAAACACAGACGAAGAGAATAACTTCTTTGATGATTTGTATGCTGATTTCACTATTGAAAGAGTCTTGGCAAAGCGAAGCATCAATTCCAATTCAAAAAAGAGAGGGCAACTTACAGAATTATTAATAACCAATATTTAACTATGATTTTTGGAGGAAAAGGCGGTGCTAACACCAAAACAGGATTAGCTTTTGAGGGTAAAACGGATCTTTCCACCTTCCTCAATGGGCAAAAAGGCTACAAAGTAGAAGAAAATGGGCAAGTTTTTTATAAAGAGGAATTAGTTGCTCGGATTTTTAAAAAGCATGGTTTTTATAAGTTTTTAGAAGAACTGAATATAGATTGGAAAACTCTGATTTCAAAAAAACTATTACCTGATGATAGTATTTTTGTGATTATTGCTAACACACTTTTTATTATAGAATGTAAATTCCAGCGAGTGCCAGGCTCGGTAGATGAAAAGCTCCAAACCTGTGATTTTAAAAGAAAGCAATATCAAAAACTACTGTCAAAAGCCAATATAGAAGTAGAGTACATCTATTTGCTGAGCGATTGGTTTAAACGACCTGAATACAAAGATGTGTTGGATTATATCCACAGCGTGCATTGCTATTACTTTTTTGAGTATATCCCTCTCAAAAAATTAGGTTTGCCTGTTCCCGATGAAAAATAATTTCCTTAGTTTTGAAAAATAAAATTAAAACCAATAACTATTTAGTGAATGAAAAATAAAAAATTTCCATCCACTAATTAATTAAAAGGAGAAAATGAACAAAAACGGGCTTTCACTAATTAGTTAAAAGGAGAAAATAAACAAAAATGGGCTTTCACTAATTAGTGAAAGGGAGAAAATGAACAAAAATGAGCTTCCACTAATTAGTTAAAAGGAGAAAATAAACAAAAGTAGCCAATAACTAAAATATAATTTTAAAATTACATACAGATGAAAAAGTTACTTACAACAGCCAGAATCACCGAAGCTGGTGATACAGCCCACAGATTAGTAAGCCTCTACAAAAGCACTCCAGCGCTCAAAGATGAGGCATTTTTGAAACCTCTATTCGTAGAGATGGAGGAGAAAACCAATGCCCTAACCGAAGCTGTGAAAAGAGATGCCGTTATTTCCCAATTGGAGAACGCAGATGCCAAGAGAGATGGCGCAATCCGAGTGCTGGATAGGCTACTCAAAGGCTACAAAACCATTCCTTTGGATACCCTAAAAGCCTATGGCGTGCAGCTCTCAGCGGTCTTTAAAAAATATGGTATGAAGATGACGGTGGAGAACTATTCTTCCCAATCCAACCTTGTAGATTCCTTGCTCAAAGACCTTTCAGATAGCAACAAAGCAGCTGCTATAGCCGCACTACCAGGCATCGCCGAAGCGATAGATAACATCAAAACGGCACAAGAGGAGTTTGTGAAAATTCGTGCTAACTATGACAAAGGATTGGCACAAAAAGGGAGTAAAGAGACGGCAACCAGCCTTAGAAAACCACTTTTGGAGCTGATAAATAACAAACTTCTTACTTATCTCTCCGCAATGAAAATCGCCAATCCAACCAAGTATAAGGTATTCTCAGAAGATGTAGCAGTCATCATCACCAGCGTAAATGAAGCCATCAAAGCAAGAAAGAAAAATAAGGAAAAAACTCCCTAGTATCACCTAAAATTATAAGGAGAGATAATCTTGTCTCTCCTTTTTCGTTATTTACTCGTAAATAAACACTATTAAAGTATGAGATTGAAATTTTTGTTATTCATTATCACTATTTTAATTTTTAATGTAAAGGGTCTTGCTCAGGCAACAGACTCTTTATCTTTGGTAGAGAACAGCCGACCGAAGTTTAAACCCAAAGACCTCTACTTCCCTGTAGGGCTGATGGTTTTAGGTACCGCATCGGAGATAGAGATAAAGAATGAAGTGCACAGGTTTAGGAACAAGCAGCTACCTTATTTCAGATATAAGTTTGATGATTATCTGCAATTTGCACCCGATGCCGCTACTTATGGCTTTGAAGCCCTCGGAATGAAGCCTCGCACCGATTGGAAAAACCGAATGGCAATACACATCAAAGGTCATCTCTTTACACTGGCTACGGCTCATCTAATGAAAAATTTAATCGATAATAAGCGCCCCAATGGTGCCCGAATGTCCTTCCCCTCAGGGCATACGGCCTATGTTTTCAGTGGTGCTACTATTCTCGCTATGGAGTACGGGGAAAATCACCCTTGGGTACCCTACGCATCATACGCTACTGCTTCCGTTGTGGGGATGATGAGGATAGCAAATAACAGGCACTATATCAGCGATGTGCTCTTCGGCGCTGGGCTTGGGATATTGGCTATGAAGCTCGCTTATTGGACTCACAAGTACAAATGGAACCGCCCTAAAACCGAAAAAGATGACCCTTTCCAAGGCGTGGTCTATAATATTAATCCAACCGATGATACTACGATAGATGAAGAGAATTAAAATTTGCTTCCTCCTAATAGGAGCACTGGCGTATGCTCAGGAGAATGATAGCCTTTCCATTAATACCACTCCTGCTGATACTGTGCAGATTGAGAGAGAAATTCAAACTATGGATAAAGCCGCTCAGCATATAAAAATCTCCGATACCGAGACCTATATTTACCAAAAGCCCAAGCTCTGGGATGTTGTGAATAAGCTCCCCAGAAACTTTGTGAATACCGCTGTAGATGCTGTTTCAGCACCGTATTATCCGTATGGTCTGGCAGCTTTGGGAGCTACCGCTGTACTTATCCCTGCCGACCCTTGGCTTATCAGGGAGAGTAGAAATTTTAGTGAATCTATCGGGTTTAATGAAGCTCATACCTATAAGAAATTAGGATTTTTGAAGATTATCCCTGCTGATGTAAACTCAGCTCTGTATTTCGTGGGCAATGGTACCACTTTTATCCTTATCAGTGGAGGGCTTGCTACTTATGGGCTCCTGAAAAACGATTACAGAGCGGTGAGCACTTCTCTGCAACTGATTGAGAGTATTGCGCTGTCGGGCTTATTCGTTCAGCCGATAAAGAGACTTTCGGGTAGGGAAAGCCCTTTCATCACTGCTGAGGCAGGCAGGTGGCATAGCCATTGGACATTTGCACCGAGCTTTTCTGCCTATCAAAAAGATACTCCAAAGTATGATGCAATGCCCTCTGGACACCTTACGACGGCAATGGCAGCGCTCACGGTACTTACTGAAAACTATCCAGAGAAAAAATGGCTGAAACCCGTTGGATACTCACTACTCGCATTGATGTCTTTTGAGATGATGCAGAGTAAGGTACATTGGGCATCTGATTATCCTATTGCGCTCTTCGTAGGCTACCTTATCGGGAAGAATATTGCAAAGACGCGGATTACCAAAGTGAAGAATGCTTCTGCTCTCTCCGAAGAGAAGAAGCTCAGCATCCGACTTTCAGGAGGGGTATACGGAAGCTATCAGATGATAGGGGTGAATATTAGTTTTTGATTA
>ERZ773068.1092-NODE-1092-length-13710-cov-2.892713_pt1 | contig 13710 bp, 11 predicted proteins | sample MGYA00580620_ERZ773068 | MGnify/ENA primary metagenome ERZ773068 (study PRJEB29015, sample SAMEA2737983) | human oral metagenome | biome: human oral; feature: human-associated habitat; material: dental | place: China | collected 2101 ... | reverse complement strand
CCTTTTGCGTCAAATTTAGCTCGCGCCCTTCTTGCAGATTAAACCAAACGGCGGGGCGAAACTGCTTAACCAGCAAAAACGCGTCCTTGTCCTCGTGATAAAGCAGTACCGAGACGCTATCGTGAGCCTTGATACACTCCCATCTGACGGACTTTTCGCACAGATCAAAGGAAATTTGATACGGCTTTACGTAGCGCGGGGCGGTTAAATTTTCTATTTTGATATTTTTTACAGAAGTATCCATTTTGCCAGTCCTAAAAAGCTAAAAAAGCCGACCGTATCGGTAACGGTGGTAAGCAGTACGGCCGAGCCGACGGCGGGATCGATGTCAAATTTTTTTAAGCTTAGCGGTATCAAAGTACCGAAAAATCCCGCGAAAAACAAATTTATCAGCATCGAAGCGCCGATAACTACGCCTAGCATCGGGCGGTTAAACCACAGCGCAGCGATAATGCCCATCAAAAACGCAAAGGTTAGCCCGTTTATGAGCGCGATGCCTACCTCGCGTTTTAGCGCGACGGCGGCGTTTTTAAACTCGATCTCTCCCAGAGTTAGTCGGCGCACCGTAACCGTAAGCGCCTGCGTGCCGGTGTTTCCGCCCATGGATGCGACGATTGGCATAAGCACCGCAAGTGCTACGTAGCTAGCTATCGTCTCGTCAAAAAGCCCGATGATCGATGAACTAATAAGCGCGGTAAATAAATTTATAAGTAGCCAAACGGCGCGTGCGCGAGTGGCCTTAACCAGGCTCGTATCCTCTTCCTCAGCCTCGTCGTCGACGCCGGCTAGGTTATAAATTTGCTCCGTGGCGCTCTCTTTTATAAAGTCGTGGATGTCGTCTGTTGTGATACGACCTAGCAAATAACCCTTGCTATCGACGACCGCGATCGAGTTCATATCGTAGTTTTCGACCGTTTCTACGACCGTCTCGATAGGCTCGTTATCTACGGCCACGTTTGGTTTATACTTATCCTCTTCGCTCTTTGCGATGATCTCTCTTAAAGTTTGGTTAAAGTCAAATAGTATCAGATCCTCAAGCGGCACCGCATGGAGCAAAACACCCTTTTTATCGGTGATAAAAAGCTGCGAGACGTTTTCTAGTTTGCCCTCTTCCTTCTCGCGCCTTAACCGCTCGACCGCCGTTTTTAGCTGCTCGTCGATATGCGCGCTAAAAAGCTCCGTCTGCATGAACGCACCCGCTTCGCCCTCGTCGTAGCTGCGGATACGTAAAATCTCCTCCTGATCGTCCTTATCCAGGCCGTCAAAGAGCTCCTTCGCCTTTTGTTCGTCGATCTCCTCGATATACTCCAAAAGCTCGGCCGCATCGTCACTCTCCAGCTCCTCGATCGCCTCGATGATCTTGTCGCTTGGTATCTGCTCGATCACGTCCTTTAGCATGTGATCTGGCATCTCGATCGCTACGTCGCCCAGGATCTCGGGATCTAGCTTTTCGAGGTATTCGCCAAATAGCTCCTCATCGTGCTTTTTAAGCGTTTTTAGGTGCTGGGCGAGGTCGGCGGGGCTTAGTTCCTTATCGATCGTCTCGTTTAGGTGCGAGTCTAGCAGCTCTTTGGCTTCGTTTAATTGCTCGTTTTCTTCCATCATTTACTTCTTTTTGTCGCTTGACTCGGCGGTTTTGCCTTTTGATTTAGCCTTTTTATCGGCGGCATCTTTTTGCTTTTTAGACTTATCTTTGCTGGCGTTTACGTCTTTTTTCTTTTTGGACTCGGTTTTGGTTTCTTTATTTGTTTTGTCCTTTTTCTTATCCGTCTGTTTTGTTTTGTCTTTATTTTTAGCGGACGAATTTGACTCAGATTTTTTCGCCTCTTTGCTTGATTTTTTTGGCTCAGTCTTGCTTGCCGCCTTGTTTGACGCTTTTGCAGAGGTCAAATTTGACTCCGATTTTGCAGATTTTGCTGCGGCTAAATTTGCCGTTTCGTTCGCGTCCGTTTTGATCTCGGACGAATTGCTTTCGGATTTAGGCTGCACGGTCAAATTTGACTCTGTTTTAGTTAAATTTGAGTCCGTCAAATTTGCATCGTCGCTGCCGCTTGCGAGCTCGCTCGTCAAATTTGCTTCGGTTTTGGTCGCATTGTCTTCCTTGTTGTCACCCTTTGTCTCTTTTGTCAAATTTATATCTGTTTTTAAAGAGCCGATGTTAGTTAAATTTTCTTCTGCCCTTTTCGTCTCCGTAGTTAAATTTAAATCTCTGCTAGAAAAGGTAGAATTTGCGTCCGTCATCGTCAAATTTACGTCTGCTTTTGGCTCGGTTATAGGATGCTCCCAGTCCATCGCCGCATCAAATTTTTGCTCTTTTTCAGGGATTTCATCCTTGTTGGCATACTCTTTTATCTTGTTTTCAAACTGTTTTATATATTTTTGAAATTTAGCGCTTTCATTTAAGGCAAATACGCTTTTAGCTACCTTTATCTCGGTCTCCGGGTTTATAGCGTTACCATTTTTATAAACGCCGAAATGCAGGTGCGAACCCGTACTCATGCCCGTGTTTCCTACATATGCGATGAGCTGACCTTGCTTAACTTTTACTCCGCTTTTTATACCTTTAGCAAAGCCGCTAGTGTGCGCATATAGCGTCTCGTAACCGCTAGTGTGACCTAGTATTACTACCTTGCCGTAGCCGCTTTTAGTACCGACGAATTTAACCGTACCCTCGCCTGCGGCCTTTATCGGAGTGCCTTTAGGAGCGCCGTAGTCCACGCCTAGATGGGCCTTATAGCGCTTTAGTATCGGATGATAGCGCTTGGGCGTAAAAGGCGAGGTAATACGAGCGTTTGCGATCGGTCTAGTTAGCAAAAATTTATCGTTTTTCTTGCCGCTTTTGTCGTAGTATTTGTTTTCGTATTTATAAACCGTGTATTTTTTGCCACTGATTTCAATCGTCGCCCAGTATATCTCAGGAGCGCCGAACGTGCGTCCCAGTCTCATCTTTTGCGTGTATTCCATCGCCAGCCTGTCGCCTTTTTTTAGCTTCGTAAACTCTTTAGCACCCACTTCGCTCCTCATAGCTAGATAAAATCCATGCGCTAGCGCCGCGCTACCCGTAGCTTCTAGTATATCTTGCGAAGGATTCGAGACGATCGGCATACTAAGCACGCGCCTATAAGTCTGATACGAAATCGATGAGAGCTGAAATTTAAATTTACCCTCTTCGTCTTTATAAATTTGCGCTTGAAGTTCTTCGTTTACTGGGATTAGCACCTGGCTTATCCCGCCTTTTTCGTCTCTTAAAATTTGATACGATATGCCCGCTTTTATCTCGCTTACAAACTCCTTATCGTCCGAATCCATATCATAATAAAGAGAAAGGGGGATGGAATTTTTCTCCAAAAAAGTTAAAAACGTATCTCCGCTAGGCCAGCTAAGCTCCTGGACGGTAGGTTGTATAGGCGCGGCGGCGAATAAATTTACCGCCAGCAGTAAAGCTAATGAAAATTTCTTCATAAAATCCCTTGATTTAAAAGCCGTATTTTACTCGAAAATTACTTACATTTTGCAAAACTAAGCCAGTTTCAGATATAATGAGCGCTAAAATTTCAAACTTTCAGGAGATAAATTTTGAAAAAATTTCTTTTATTTTTAGCGGCGGCTTGCCTTAGCTTTGCGGCCGAGTTTTCGATGAGAGAGTACAAGGCCCCGCTAATAAGCGTGGATGAGGGCGTAGGCACAATCATAGACAACTCAGATATCGTCGTAGGTAGTAGCGGCGTCGTGATGCATAAATTTGAAGGCTCTCAAAGCTCAATCATCGCTCGCGCGGTCGTCACGCAAAAAGGCGGCGGCTTTGCAAAGGTGCGATTCGAGGTATTTGACACGTTAGCGCAAAAAGCCCTGCCGATACCGGGAATTTTGCCTAAAAGCGGCGACGAGATCATCCTAAACTACCTCTACAACCGCTCGCTCATCGTCGTACCGAACAAAGAAATTTACGCCGAAGTAACGAACGCGTTTAAAGACATCACCTTTATCCACCCCGATATCGTGGGCTCGTACCTAAGCTACGAGTATAAGCCAAACCCTAGCCGCGACGATTTTCGCAAAATGTGCTCTCAAAGCGCTGCCGGGCTTATTTTCATCGCTATGAACAACGAAGCGCTTTTTGCCGACTGCCAGAGTTTCGAGCCGTTAAAACGCTTCCAAAGCGGCGCGGTCAAATACTACCAGCTGCCTTTCTACACTCGCGTCAAGGACATTGATACGGTATTTTGGAAATGGGGCTCGGAGCAGATCAGCGACTTTGACCGCCACTACAAAGCTCTTTTGAAAGAGAAATGATGCTTGATAAACACGCTAAATTTTTTGCAAATTTACTAGGCGCCGATAACGCCTACTTCGACGACGCGCACAGGATAGCCTACTGCTACGACGCTACTAGAAAGCGCCATTTGCCTGACGGCGTGCTTTTCCCTAGAGACGAGAGCGACATTAGCGAGATTTTAAAATACTGCAACGAAAATAAAATCATAATCGTGCCTAGGGGCGCAGGTAGCGGCTTTACAGGTGGGGCGCTAGCGCACGAGGGCGGCGTGGTGCTTGCTTTTGAAAAGCATATGAATAAAATCCTAGAAATCGACATGCAAAATATGGTTGCCGTCGTGCAACCGGGCTGTATAAATATAAATTTACAGCGCGAAGCCGAGAAGCTAGGCCTTTTCTACCCGCCAGATCCCGCCAGCCAGGAGTACTCGACGCTAGGCGGCAACGTGAGCGAAAACGCCGGCGGCATGCGCGCGGCAAAATACGGCATCACCAAAGACTACGTCATGGCGCTGCGAGCCGTGCTACCTAACGGCGAAGTGATCCGCGCCGGCAAACGCACGATAAAAGACGTCGCGGGATACAATATCGCAGGCATCCTCATCGCCAGCGAGGGCACGCTAGCGGTAATAACCGAGATCACGCTAAAACTCATCGCAAAGCCTAAATTTAGAAAAACGGCGATGGGAATTTTCCCTAGCGTAAACGCCGCGATGAACGCCGTTTATAAGACGATGGCAGCAGGCGTGACGCCGGTGGCCATGGAGTTTTTAGACGCGCTTTGCATACGCGCGGTCGAGACTAAATTTAACAAAGGCTTACCCCAAGATGCGGGCGCGCTGCTCATCACCGACGTAGACGGCGACGTTTTAGACGGCCTGGAGCAGGATCTCGCCACGATAGAGCGAGTGTTTAGAGAAAACGGCGCTAGCGAATTTAGACGCGCCAAAGACGAGAGTGAGCGAAACGACATCTGGTTTGCCCGCCGCAACTGCTCGCAGGCGATAAATATCTACGGAAATTTAAAGCTAAACGAAGACATCACGGTGCCGCGCTCAAAGCTGCCGGAGCTGCTTGAGCGTATCGGCGACGTGGCAGAAAGATACGGCGTGCAGGTGCCGTGCTTTGGCCACACTGGCGATGGCAACGTACACACCAACGTCATGGTCGTAGATAGAGCCGACCCGGCGCAGGTAGAGAGCGGACACAAGGCGATCGAGGAAATTTTTAAGATCGCGGTAGAGCTTGGCGGCACGCTTAGCGGCGAGCACGGCATCGGCATCAGCAAGGCCGAGTTTATGCCGCTTGCCTTTACGGACGCCGAGATGGAGCTTTTTAGAAGTATCAAAAAGGCGTTTGACCCGAACAATATCCTAAATCCGTTTAAAATGGGGCTGTAAATTTGGCGCAAGGCGTAGCTGATTTTGCCGTATTTATGATCTACGTTGCGGTAGGCGTCGGCGTCCTTGCCCCGCTTTTTATAAAAAATAAATCATACAAAACTGTCGATCGCGGAGCCTTGCTTATCTCCCCTAATCCGCTTTTAAAACTACCGATATTTATAATGTGTCTAGGCTTTGGCGTTATGGGACTATTTGACGAAGGGTCGCATTTAGAAAAATATAACGGCAAGCCTATACCTTGTTTTTATCACGATGACATAGTTTGCTCGCAGGAGGCCAAATCGCAGGGCGTAAATCTAATGTGCTTTGAAAAAGACGATCCAAGATGCATTGACGGATATCTACAAAAAAACAAATTTCAAATAACACTTAATAACATCGTAGTTGTTTGCTCCATATTTTTGGCATTTATAACACTGATACAAAAAGGCATTAGGATAGAAAAAGACGGTATCTGCAAAGAGTGGGAGGTTTTGCCGTTTAGACACGCCGAAAAGATAAAATTTGACGAGATGACTTACGGTATAGCCTTTGTAAGGGGCGTAAAGATCATCAAAATAAGAGGCGAAAATAGCAAAAGAGGTTTTGGCGCCGGGTTTTTGTATTCGCGAAAAGACGTAGATTTTTTAGAAACTTTGATATTTAAAAAACTAGTCGAAATCTCGGAAGCCAAAGACGCCGCCCGCCCAGCTTAAATTTAAATTTATCGTTGTAAAATACATAAATTTAAGGCGAAGAGATGATTTTTTTATATTTTGTATTTGTCGCGAATATCTTACTACTAGCGCTCGCTATTTTAAAAGACGTGCTATTTAAAAGCAGGGCATCTTATAAAACTACGGAAAACGGTGCATGGCTCGTACGCCCTAGCCCTGCGGGCAAATTTCTATTTGTAATTCTTTTTCTATCTTGGGGATCGATGATAGCGTTTGACGAACCTTGGATAAAAACTAGCAAAGGTGAGGGTAAAGTTAGATGCTATGACGCGAGCAATCCCTTGTGTGTAGACGGCTTTTTGCGCAGGACGGACGGAGAAACGGCACTTGTAATAGCGCTCGGCTTTGCGGTGATGCTAAGTTGCGTATTGCCATTATCGGAAAAAGGCGTCATCATAGATAGCTGTAGCATAAGAAAAGAGCGGGAGATACTGCCGTTAAAATTTAGTACAAAGATCGCTATAAAAGACATTTATTTAGAAAAAGAGATGAGAGGAAAGATGCCTATCCTAAAAATAAGGGACGCAAAAAATCGTAAAAATTTTACACTAGGTTTTCCTTATGCGCAGCGAGATATAATTTTTATCGAAATGCTAATATACGAAAGGTTAAATAAAATTGCAAAATTCGACCCGCAAAAGAAAATTTCAAAGGATCAAAATGACTGCACAAAGATTTGAAAAGATAAAAGAGACGCTTAAAATTTGGCTTACGGCGATGTTAAAGATCAAAGACAAGCAGCTGCTGCACTACGCTTCGAGCCTGAGCTTTCACACGATGCTTTCCATCATCCCCGTGCTTCTCATCTCGCTCTCGCTTTTTACGCAGATGCCAAGCTTTAGCGTCTATTACGCCAAGATCAAGGAATTTATATTTGCCCAGCTACTGCCCTCAAACCAAGACGCGATCTCAAACTACATCGAGACCTTTTTACAAAACAGCTCAAGCCTTGGCATCCTCGGACTTGGTGCGATCATCTTTACTTCGATCATGTTTTTTGCCGATTACGAGTACGTCATCAACCGCATCATGCACACGCAAAGCCGCAAATTTTGGAACTCGCTGAGTGCTTATTGGACGCTTATTACGCTAGCTCCTTTGGGGCTTGGACTTAGTTTTTATCTCTCAAATTTATTTCAAGATATGCTAAACTCCAGCGCCTACACGAAGTGGATAAATTTTCTCAGCATATTCCCGTACCTCATCATCTGGGCGATATTTTGCGTGACGTATCTCATCTCGATAAACCGCCAAATCTCCCTAAAAAACGCGCTTTTTAGCTCATTTGTAGCCTCGCTCATCTGGTATCTTGGCAAAAATATCTTCGTCTTTTACGCCGCAAATAACAAAACCTATCTTAGCATCTACGGTTCATTTTCGGTGGTGCTGCTATTTTTCGTGTGGATTTACGTGTCATGGATCATATTTCTTTACGGCGTGAAGCTGTGCGCGTATCTGGAAAAAGCGGGCGAGAGCGACAAGGAAGCTTAAACAAGCGCGGCAAAGCAGAGTAAATTTAGCGGCACGATAACGGCGGCTAAAATTTTGCTTTTGACGCTTGCTAGGCTAAGCGCGTTATAGAGTAAAAACAGCCAAAACGGCACACTCAAATTTACCCCCTTTGCGCGCCACGAGAGAAATTCTAGCAAGTATTCATCAAGCGCGCCGCCAGCGCCAAACGCATGCAAAAGCGCGCTCATCGGATAAAACAGGCTAAAAAGCGGCGTGATCGGCAAGACGGCTAGCTGCTGCGCGCTAACGAGCGGGAAAAAGTAAACCACGGGCAAAATCATCGCCGAAAATACCCAAAAATTTAGCAAGATAGCGTTTGTAAAATTTGAAAATCGCTCGCCAAAGTGCCGCAAATAAAGATAAATATAAAACACGCCCATGCACGAAAAGTAAAATCCGACGCTAAAAAGCAGACTAGGCATCAGCGCCACGGCGGCGCAAATCACCGTAAAAAGAAGCTCAAAGCTAACGACGCGCACGTTTCTAGCGAGTAAAAACAGAGCCAGCAAACTCATCAAAAACGCTCGCAAAAAGGACGGCACGAAGCCAATCAGCGCAAGATAGCAAAACAAAACCGCAAAGATCGCGGCCGAGAGGTCAAATTTGGCGTTTCGATACGGAAAATATCGCGCCTGAAAATAGCGGTAAATCGGGCGCAAAATAAAATATAACGCCCCAAAAATCAGTCCCAAATGATAACCGGAAATCGCGATCAGGTGCGCTACGCCGTAGAAATTTACATCCGCTCTAAGCTCCTTGCCCACGGGTGCGGCAAGAAATAGCGCGGTAAAAAGCTCGGTCATTTTTTCGCTTTCGTGCTGCGCGGCGATAAACTCAAAAATTTTATCGTAAATTCGCTCCTCGCTCGCGGCGTACCTAAGCTGCGTCACGCCGTAACTAGGCATATAAAACGAGCCGCTTAGGTACTCTTTAAATTTGACGTTTTTGTTTTCGGCGCCGATTAAAATTTGCTCGTTTGCCTGCGCGTCAAAATCCGCCTGAGCCGTCGTATAAAAGCTAAAATCCTGCGTTTTAAGCTTTAAAACGCGGTAAATTTTGCCTTTTGCGTTCGTTTTTTCGTAGTTTTGTAAAATTTTAGCTTGCAGGATAACGCCGTTTTGGGCTTTAAATTCGCAAAATTTATAGTAGCTAAAGCCCAAATTTAGCGCAAAAACGAGCGCGCACGCAAGGCAAAATATATAAACCTCGCGCGCGTTTTCAAAGATAGATTTACGCTGCGGCTTTTGCAAAATTTGAGCTTAGATGACGCATTTTAGGCGTTTGGGTTAAACTCCGCCACGTGAGCGGCGCCAAAGCTCTTATCGACAAAGCGCGTAAATTCCTTCTGAAATATCACTTCTACCGTGCCGACCGGGCCGTTTCGGTTTTTGCCCACGATGATTTCGGCGTCCTCTTCGATCTTGTTAGGGACAAATTTACGCACGTACTCTTTGCCCTCGGCGTGCGCCTTTTTCTCGGCTTCTTTCTCCTCCTGCTCGCGGTAAACCTCGTCGCGGTAGACGAAAAGTATCATATCGGCGTCCTGCTCGATGGCGCCTGATTCGCGCAGGTCGCTTAGCATCGGGCGTTTGTTGGCGCGAGACTCCAGGCTGCGGTTTAGCTGGCTAAGCGCGATGATAGGCATGTCTAGCTCGCGCGCTAACAGCTTTAGTCCGCGCGAGATTTCGGCGATCTGTAGGTGGCGATCGGAGAAATTTGACGTCGCCATCATGAGGCCGATGTAGTCGATGACGCACAGCGTGATCTCGGGGTGGGCGGACTTGAGCTTGCGCATCTGCGTGCGAATCTGGTGAATGTTTACGTAGCCGCTATCATAGACGAAAAGCTTGCGACTAGACATATCCTCGCACGCGTCGCTTAGGCGCGACCACTCCTCGTCGTCCATTTTGGCCGTCATTATGTTTTGCAGCGGGATCGAGGTTTTAGCGCTTAGCATACGTAGCATGATCTGCTCGGCGGGCATCTCAAGCGAGAAAAACACGACTCCGCCGCCGCGCATCAGCACGTGGTTCATCAAATTTAGACAGATCGTCGTTTTTCCCATGCCTGGGCGCGCCGCGATGATGATGAGATCGCCGTGCTTAAAGCCCTTCGTCATCTCGTTTAGCTGGCGAAAGCCCGTGTCGATGCCCACGATATCCTTATCGTCGAGTAGCTTTTGCTTTTCTAGGTGCGCGATGACGTCTGCGATGATGACGGGAGCGTCCTTGATGGCGCCCGCGCTCTGCCCGTCCACTAGCGAATAAAAACTCTGACTCAGCTCGTCCACCATATCGCGGCTAGGCTTATCCTCGCTCACTTTGCTAGGTATCTGGTGCGCGATTTTTACCAGGCTTCGCTTGATAGATTTTTCTTTGATTTCGTTGGCGTACTTTTTGACGTCCAGGATCGAGTTCGTGCCGATGATCTCGCTCATCACGTTCTCGTCAAATTTGCTTCCAAGCTTGGTTTTTAAAAACCCCGTTTCGACGGGCAAATTTTCATTGAGGCACTTTACCATCGCGTCGTAAACGTCGCCGTGAGCGCGCAGGTAAAAGTCAAACGGGCTTAGGATATCGAAAATCTCGCTTAGATTGTCCGCGCTATAGATGATGGACGCGAGGATCGCGCGCTCCATATCCAGGTCGTAGAGATTGTGCATATCGATGTTTTCTTTTGCCATTTTCATATCCTTTTATCTTGTTAAATTTGCCTGCGTTTGGGCGGATTTTATAAAATTTGACGCTTATTTATAAATTTGCTTTAGTTTATGGCCTTCAAATTTGAGTTAGCGTCGTAAAGGGTGCGGTTTGGCAAACACACCTCAAAGCCGAACTAAATTTGACCGATCAAATTTGAGCGCCTAAATTTAACAGACAACTCCACTCGCTGCCAAACGTCAAATTTGACGCCCGAAATTTACGCCCGAGACTTTATCTCGTCGTCGATCTCGAGTAAAAATCTATCAACCAGCTCGCTCTCAGGCAGCCTCGCGACCACTTCGCCTTTGCGCATTATCATGCCGTTTCCTTTGCCAAATGCTATCGCCACGTCGGCACCCTTAGCCTCGCCGATCGCGTTTACGACGCAGCCCATCACCGAGACGTTTAGCGGCTCTTTGATGTGTTTGGTTTTTTCCTCGACGAGCTTTACCGCAGCCATCAGATCGGCCTGCAAACGCCCGCAGGTCGGGCATGAGATGATGTTTAGCCCCTCTTTTTGGCGGCCGCTGTCTTTTAGGATCGCTTTTGCGACCTTGATCTCCTCTTCTAGCTCGCCCGTGATGCTAACTCGCATCGTGTCGCCGATGCCCTCCAGCAGCAGTCCGCCTAGCGCGATCGCAGACTTTATCGTCGCGTGAAAGCTAGTGCCGGCCTCCGTAACGCCCAAGTGAAACGGATAATTTACCAGCGGCCTAAGCGCGCGGTATGCGGCCATCGTGCGCTCGACGTCGCTTGATTTTAGCGAGATTTTGATATCGGTAAAGTCAAAATCCTCGAGCAAATTTATATTATAAAGCGCGCTTTGCACCATCGCTTCGACCGTGCGACCGTATTTGTCCTCAAACTGCTTTTCGAGCGAGCCGGAGTTTACGCCGATGCGAATAGGCAGATTTCGCTGCTTGCACGCGTCCACGACGGCTTTGATGTTCTTTTTTGAGCCGATATTGCCCGGGTTTATGCGGATAGCGTCGACGAACTCGCTAACTATCACGGCGTAGTTGTGGTTAAAGTGGATATCGGCGACGACGGGTAGCGGGCTAGCCTTCACTACCTCGCGCAGCGCGGCGGTGTCCTCCTTGTCAAACACGGCGCAGCGCACGATATCGCAGCCCGCAAAATAAAGCCGCTGTATCTGCTCTAGCGTGCCTTTTACGTCTTTCGTTTTGCTAAACGTCATCGACTGCACCGATATAGGCGCGTCTCCGCCTATTTTTACGTCTCGGATTTTTATCTGTTTCGTGGGGTATCTTTGCAAATTTGGCCTTTAAATTTTATTGTGCGATTATATAAAATCTTGGCTTTTAAATAAATTTACCGCCCTAAAATCTACTCGCCAAAAACCTCGCGCCTATACACCCGCGTATCTATAAATTTAGCCCTCAGGCTCTTTTGCTTTTCTATGTGCGCGTCTACGTTTTTGCTAGTTATCTCTACGCCTAGCCCCGCGTGCTCGCCCTGCCCCGTTAAGAAATCCAGCATCATATCGCCGAGCCTTGCGTTATAGTGGCTAGCCTCCCAGTAGTACGGCGAAATTTGGTCTGCGTCTTTAGGTAGCTCCTGCGCCGTTATCTCGTTATAAAGGCCAAAATCCACTATCCTAAACGGATTTTTTCCTAGACGCTTGGCAACCTCCTCATTTACGGCCGTTATCTGCTTTTTCCACTCATACCATGCCGCATCAAGCCCAACTCGGTAGTCCATAGTTTCAAGCAACCTCGCGTGCAGCGGACTTATAGCGATATCTAGGATTACGTTATTTTCGTGAGCGTCCGTTAAAATCTCGATAAAATTTTCATAAGACAGCCTTGATACCTCGTCTCTTTTGCGTTCAGCCATATATCCGCTTTCTATCTTTTTTACGGAGTATTCGCGGTATCCGCCGTTTCTTTGCACCTCTTCTAGCAGCGACGCCTCGGTTCGCCTGCCGTCTGGTTCAAAGAGCGGCGTTTTGCCGTATTTTAGGACGGTCGCTACCGAGTCGCGAAGCGTTTGAGAGCTAAATAAAATCTTATATGCGCTAGGATTTTTAAAATACTCCTCGAAATCATCGGCCTTACTACCGCCGTCTAACATCGTCTTGTCGTCAAAAACGAGCAATGCCTGCTTTAAATTTCCCTGCTTTATCGCCCACTTTAGATAGGCTTTAGCTTCGTTTAGATTGCTTCCCGATACGGCCGCGTTAAAGGCGGGCTGCGCGAAATATCTATGCGCCGAATTTAGCGCCGTTTGAGGACGAGAGTTGCCTAAAAATATCGAGGCGGGCCTTATTTTTTGGATCTTTACAACCTTCATAAAACGCGACTGCAAATCCTCTCTAGGTTTATTTTTAAAGATATCGGTATCGTAAATCCTATATGGATCGACCAGGTAGTTAAAAACCGCTACAAGCGCGAAAATCAAAGCCGCCGCGGCCAAAAAGCTAAACGTCCATTTTTTAAATTTCATACGACTTTCCTAAAAGTTAAAATATAAAAATTGAGACATTTTGTGCAAATTTAAAACGCCTAGCGTAAAACAAAGCACCGCAAGGGTCAAATTTGGCCAGCTAAGATTAAAGCCTTGCAGTTTTTGAGCAGAGTTTTTAAACAGTAGCGAGACCGCAAAACCCGCGATCAAGTAGTAGAGCAAGGTGTTTGTGCTGTCTATTTGTATATTTGGATTCCACTCGCCAAATTTAACGCCGTACTCCCTCAAAAAACCGACCTTTTTCTCTAGCCGGGAATTTAGAGCCAGCCCGCCGCCCAGCCCAAACATCCCCTTTAGCACCTTTAGCGCGTCGTCCCACTCCTTTGCTCTAAAAAACACCCACGCGATATTTACGAAGTTAAAGGTTATAAACCAAGCTACGAATTTATTTAGCTTAAAACCGAGCTCGCTCCAAATCCTTTGGGCGACCAAAGCCGTGCCGTGCAGACATCCCCAAAATACAAACGTCCAGCCCACCCCGTGCCAAATGCCGCCTATCACGAAGGTCGCGGCCAAATTTACGTACGTTCTCGCCTTGCCCTTGCGGTTGCCTCCCAGCGGGATATAGACGTAATCTCTTAAAAAACGGCTTAGCGTGATATGCCACCTGCGCCA
>ERZ773068.1091-NODE-1091-length-13714-cov-12.194597_pt1 | contig 13714 bp, 12 predicted proteins | sample MGYA00580620_ERZ773068 | MGnify/ENA primary metagenome ERZ773068 (study PRJEB29015, sample SAMEA2737983) | human oral metagenome | biome: human oral; feature: human-associated habitat; material: dental | place: China | collected 2101 ... | reverse complement strand
GCGCCGCCTCGGACTGGACGCGCACGAAGTCGATGTGGTCCTCGACGGCGTACTTGGCCTGGGCGGTGTCGGCCACCTGCCACACGACGATGGCGGCGATGTTGATCGGGTTGCCGTCGGCGTCGTTGACCTTCAGTTCGTGGGTCTCAAAGTTGTGGACCTTCACCGAGACCTTCTTCTGGACGACGAACGGGACCACGAACCACAGGCCGGGTTTACGGACGGTGCCGATGTAGGAACCGAGGAACTCCAGCACCTTCGCCTCACCGGGGCTGAGGATGCACAGCCCGGAGGCGAGGACGGCCAGCAGCACTGCTCCGACCCCGATGAGGATCGGCCCCAGGGGCAGGTTCTCGGCCTGGGTCTGGTGAATCCCGAGGGCGATCAACCCGACGGCCACGACGATTCCCAGCAGGCCGATGGGCCCGGGCATGGTCCAGGCGCGGCGCTCCTGCACGTCGACATCCGGAGTGGAGGGAAGTGGAACGTTGGTGGTCATGTCGACTCCTTCTTCGTGATGTCAAAATGATATCAGATTTTTGGGTCGGGTTGAGCGCCGGGAAAAATGACCGGGCCGGGCCGCTCGCTCTACGGCCCGGCCCAACCGGTTTTGCCCATTTGAAGTTGGTTGAGCCGGCCTGTGAGCGTCAGCGAGCAGGCCGTGTCGAAACCTCTTGCGCGTGTCCGAGGACTCGTGGTCGGGTGGTTTCGACACGGGGCCGCTCCTTCGTCGCGTCCCGGCTCAACCAGCTTCAGGGGGTGGAGGCGTTCAGCCCGCCAGGGACTTCAGCGCCTCGAAGGACCTGCGGGCGTTGTGGATGGGACCCTCGCCGGGGGCGGGGTCCTCGTCGAGCATGATGTCCTGCTCCAGCACCCAGTAGCCGTCGAAGCCCACCCCGTTCAGCAGGGAGACGATGGTGGCGAAGTCCACGTCGCCGTCACCGATGGGGGCGAACATCTCTGCCCTGATGCCTTCGCTCCAGGTGAGTTCCCCGGTCAGGAGCTTGTCGGTGAGCTCCTTGTGGACGTCCTTCGCGTGCACGATCGCGACCCGCTCCGGGTGGCGGCGCACGATGTCCACCGGGTCCGCGCCGCCCGCCATCAGGTGTCCCGTGTCGAGGCACAGCCCGACGCCGGTCTCGTCGAGGATCCGCTCCACCTCGTCGGCGTTCTGGATCATGGTGCCCCAGTGCGGGTGCACGCACGCCGTCACACCGGAGGCGGCACACACCTCGGCGATCCGGTCCAGGTTGCGGTACAGCGTCGCCCAGCCCTGCTCGTCGAGGACGGGACGGTCGTCGTAGCCCTCGCGACCCGAGTCGCAGGCCAGCACCAGCACCGACCCGCCCGCGACGCGGAACGCCTCCAGCTCCGCCTTGACGGCGGGGATCGGGTCGTGGTCGGGGTCGTGCATCACGGCCAGGAAGAACGCGCCCACCGGGGTCAGGCCGTGCGCCTTCACCGCGGCCGCGCGCGCCTCCGGTTCGACGGGCAGCCAGCCCTGCGGGCCGAACTCCGTGGCCGTCAACCCCAGCTCCACCATCTCGGAGAGCACCCGGTCGGGGTTCATCTGGAAACCCCAGCCCGGCACCTCACACACGCCCCACGAGATCGGGGCTCCTGCGATTTTCATTTCGTCACCTCCACGGTCTGTCCGCTGCGGGCGGAACGTTCTGCGGCCTCGGCCAGTACCAGCGCGGCCACGCCGTCCTCGACGGTCGGGGTCACGGGGGAGTCGTTGTTCACGGCGTCGATGAAGGCCGTGAGTTCGTCGCGGTAGGCGTCGGCGTAACGCTCCAGGAAGAAGTCGAGGTAGACCTCCTGCTGGGCCGATCCTGTGGCGTCGTTGACCTGGACCGATGTCGCACGCAGGTTCTCCGCGACGACCTCGCCCTCGGATCCGAAGACCTCCACCTTCTGGTCGTAGCCGCTGGCGCAGTGGCGGGTGTTCTTGATGATCGCGACCGCGCCGCTGGCGGCTCGCAGGGTCGTGACGGCGCCGTCGAAGTCGTCGACGTTGGCCAGCGCCGGGTCGAGTTTCTGCCCGATGGCGTTGACGGAGACGATCTCACCCAGGAAGAACCGGGCCTCGTCGAAGTCGTGGATGGTCATGTCCTTGAACACGCCCCCCGACTGCGCCAGGTACTCCGCCGACGGCGGGGCGGGGTCGCGGGAGACGATGGTGAGCTGCTCGATACGCCCGATCCGGCCCTCGGCGGCGAGCTGCTGGGCCTTCGCGATGGAGGGGTCGTAGCGGCGCTGGAAACCGACCATCACCGGCGGGTGCTCGAAGGTCGCGAGTTCGTCGGCGAGGGCGCGGGCCGCCTCGACGGAGGACGCGACGGGCTTCTCGCACAGCGCGGCCTTGCCCGCGCGGGCGGCCGCCAGGACGTGCTCGGCGTGCAGGGGGGTGGGGGAGCCGATGACGACCGCGTCCACGTCGTCGGCGGAGAAGGCTTCGGCGGCGTCGGCGGAGGCGCGCGCCCCGAGGGGTTCGGCGAGGGCCTTCGCGGCTTCGATGAACGGGTCGCAGACCAGCACGAGCCGGGCTTGGGGATGGGCGGCGACGGTGGCGGCATGGACCTTGCCGATGCGCCCCGCGCCTATCACTGCTATGCGCAGCATGTGGTTTCCTTCCTTGGAGTGAGATGCCTGCTGGGCGTGGAGGCCGGTTTGCTGGCCCTAATGCCGGTTTGCTGGGCGTATTCACGTTTGCCTGCGCTACAGCGCAGGCAAACAGCAACAGGTCCAGCAAACCGGGTACAAGGCCAGCAAACCGGCTTGTTCCGGGAACTGGGTCAGGGCGCGGGGACGATGATGTCGCGCACCAGGGCGTCGAGGTCCGCGTCGGCGGCCAGGAACTGGCGCAGCGTCTTGCGGGTGGGGCCGAACTTCTCGAACTCCTCGACGGTCATGCCGTCGGGCTCGTAGGCGCGGACGAAGTCCGGGATGCGCTCCAGCTCGGCGATGTAGTGCGGGTCGACGGGGTCGGCGATGCGCTCGCGGGCGGTGTAGCCGGAATCGGCGATGATCTTCTGCCACTTGAAGGGCGGGGAGACCACCACGTCGCCGCCGACGAACTCGGCCCACTGGTTGACGTTGCGGAAAGCGGCCGCGAGCACGCGGGCGCGGTAGCCGCGCTCCTGGAAGATCTGGTAGGCGCGCTTCATGGCGGCGATGCCCGCCCATTCGAGGGCCGACGGATCGATGAAGATGCCGTCGCGGGCCACGACGTGCTTCAGCCAGTCGTCGAGACGGCCCACCATGATCGTGACGACCGGTCCCATCTCGGAGGTGTCGTGCCCGGCGGCCTCGCGGGCCTTCAGGCCGCGTTCGATGGCCTCGGCGGCCTGCACGGCCTGCGGCACGGAGAAGGACACGGTGACGTTGATCGAGACGCCGCGCGAGGTGGCGTCCTCGATGGCCTCAAGGCCGGTCTTGGTGGCGGGGATCTTCACCACGATGTTGCGGGCCAGGTTGTGGAACTCCTCGGCCTGGTCGGCGAGTTTCTTGGCGTCGCGGTGGAAACGCGGGTCGGTCTGCACCGACAGGCGGCCGTTGCGTCCCTTGTGCTCGTCGAAGATGGGCTCCAGGAGTTTCGCGGCCTCCTGCGACATGTCCTTGACGGCCTTCCAGCCGATCTCCGACTCGCCCCAGGTGGGGTTCGCGTCGGCGATGGCCTGGATGCGCGGCGCCCACACGTCGAGGTGCTTCTTGATGGTGGTGTAGGCGATGACCGGGTTGCAGGTGGCGCCGACGCCGCCGTACGAGATGGACTGGCGCAGCTCGTCCAGGTCGGAGGAATCGTTCCAGAGCGCCGTCGGGGTGTTGCGGGCGGCGTCCAGGAGAGGTCCTGGCGTGTATTCGATGTCAGTCATGGACTTCAGGCTCCTTCTCGGGGGTGGCGGCAGCGTCATCGCCGTCGCCGAACCAAGTCAACCCCAATGGCAACACCAAGTCAAGCACTTGTAATGACAAAGCACTTTGGTGGCTGGGGTGTTGCGGGTCCTGTGTGGTCGTTGGTTACTCGCCGGCTGACAGGCGGGGGCTGACGATGCCCAGTTCGAACCCCCGGATCACCGCCTGGAGGCGGTCTCGAACCCCGAGCTTGGTACAGGCGTTGGCCAGGTAGGCCTTGACCGACCCCTCCGAGATGTACATCTTCTTGGCTATCTCGCGGTTGCTCAGCCCGTTTCCCAAGAACTGGAGCACCGAGATCTCGCGGGGAGCGAGCCCCACCTCCGTCGCGGTCGCCCCGGCGACGGCCTGGGTGTCGAGGGCGCCTCCGATCACCTGCCGCGCCATGAGGCGCACCACGGACGGGGACAGGGGGAGGCTGTCGTCCATTGCGTTCCTGATGGCCGCGAGGATCTCGTCGGGACGGGCGTCCTTCACCAGGTAACCGGCTGCTCCGGCCCGAAGCGCCGGAACGACGTAGTCCAGTGTGGAGAACGTGGTCAGCGCGAGCACCCGGGTTCCCGGAATCTCCGAGACGATTTTCCGGGTGGCCTCGATCCCGTTGAGTCGAGGCATCTTGATGTCCATGAGAACAAGATCCGGCTGGAGGGATTTCGCGGCCTCGACGGCGGCTTCCCCGTCCTCCGCGGTCCCCGCAACGGACACACCGTCCTCATTCTCGATGAACGTCTGCAGCGCATGCAGCATGAGCGGTTGATCATCGACAATGAGGACGGTGATGTCTGCCATGTAAGGATTTTATGTTGTTCTCACCACTCTCGGCGGCGGATCCTGGAAATGGTCACCACGACGCTCAGCGCCACCCAGATCAAACAGACGATCGCCGTGCCGGTCATGGTGATGGGAGAGGTGAACGTCTCTTCCTGTGACGCTGCCCTGGCTCCCATGCCGAAGGTGATGAGGGTGAAGGGGTAGCCCGAGGCGAGTGACGGAACCACCGAGGTGAGCACCATGCCGATGATGATGGCCCCCAATCCGGCCGCCGAGAGGGCGGCGAATGTGCGGAACCACGTGGCCAGCATCATGGTGACCGTTCCGATGGCCCAGGCCCCCAGTGCGCCGCACAACCCCCACGGGAGGAGGATGCCCGGTCCGGTGGGGTCGGCAGGGTTGAAGCCAAGGAGCAGGCCGGTGATCGCGGCGGCCACGTAGTAGACAGCCATGCCGATGAGAGCCAGCTCGAGAGCGACGAGCGTCTTGCCGAGCATGGCGGGAACGATCCGGTCGATCGAGACCATTCGCTGCCAGCCGCGCGTCTGGTATTCGAGCGATTCGGCGTGGGCCAGGAACACGACGTAGAGCAGGGGCATGAAGACGGTGGTGACCATGATCCCACCCTGCGCCCAAATCGCAACCCACGTGATCCCCTGCTCCTGGAATATGGACAGATTGGTGGTGTAGTTCCACGCCCCCAAGATTTGGGCGAAGGCGGCGAGTATCACGGTTCCAATCAAGAACCACGAGGTGCGGATCTTGGTACGTTCGATCCGCCAGGCCGCGGCGAGGCCGATGCGACGACGCGGCGCAGCGATAGCGGTTGCTGTGGCATTCGTGGTCATGCGTTTTCCTCCTTGCGTATGATGAGCCTGGCCGACACGAGGGCCCAGGCCAGCGCGACGGCGGCGGCCAGAGCAACCAGCAGCCAAGGATTGGAGGCCAGGACGAAGTCGACGCCAGCGGAGTTCCCGGGTGTGAGAGTTTCAAGAGGCGAACCGGCCATCAGCAGGCCCCAGGGCAGCAGCCAGCCGATCACGGGCATCTTGAGGGCTATCCCTGCCAGAGACGTGATCAACGTTCCGACGACGCCTATGATCACCCCGGCCGAGGAACCATCGAACAGGTTGCTCAGGGCCAGCTGTACGGCGCTGATCGCGAATACACTCACGATGGTGAGGGCGATGATCAGCCAGAAGACTGCCGCGTAGGACGGTGAATCCAGCAGGCCTGCCTGCGTCCCGACGAAGACGGCGGATATCAGCATGATCATGCTGATGAGAGTTCCCAGCCCCGTGAGCAGCGCCAGCTTGGTCATGAACTGCCGACGCGGCGACTCCCCCAGGGCCCGGAACACCTGCCCCATGCGACCCTCCTGGTCGACGCCAGCGATACGGGAGGCGAGGAAGGCGATGGTCGGCCCGAGCAGCAACCACTGCATGCTCATATAGTTATACAGGGAGAATGTCTTGAGCGCTTGGACTCCTTGCGGGGAACGGGAAGCCGAAACCATGATGACCCCCGCCAACCACACTGCTTCGATGAATGCGATTCCAAGGACGAAGACAAGTAGCTTGCTCTTATAGTGTTTACGGATCTCGAGTGCGAGGGTGCTCATGCTCGTCCCCTCCTTCCGGTTGTCTGCGGTGCGGTGGGCATGACGACAGGAGTTTCCGTGAGTTCGAGGAAGGCTTCCTCGAGGCTCTTGCGTCGCAGCTCGACCCGTGCGATGCGCACCCCGGCGCCCACCAGTCGGGCCACCGCCTCGGCGATCAGATCGTCGCGCAGCGGCGGAAGAATGATCTCGTCGCCGGCGCTCTGGGGACGCAGACCCAGAGCCTCCAGATGAGCCACGGCAGCGTTCACGGGGGACACCTTCATGACGAGCTGCCCCTGATCCCGCAGACCCGACAGGGGGCCCTGATAGCGGAGGTGACCGGATTGGATGATGCCGACGATGTCGGCCATCTGTTCGATCTCGGAGAGCAGGTGGGAGGAGACCATGACGGTGATGCCGCGGTCGTGGGCGAGCCGCACGATCAGGTTGCGGATCTCGGCCACACCGGCAGGGTCCAGGCCATTGGTCGGTTCGTCCAGCAAGAGCAGCTCGGGGCCGGAGATCAGGGCCATCGCGATGCCGAGGCGCTGTTTCATGCCCAGCGAGTACTGGCGCGCGCGTTTGCCGGCTGCGTCGGTGAGTCCCACGATGTCGAGGACGGCATCGACGGAGCTCTTGTCGCACGAGAGGTAGTCGGCGACGATGCGGAGGTTCTGGGCTCCCGTGAGGTGCGGGTAGAATGCGGGGCCCTCGATGAGAGAACCGATCCTGGGCAGGATGTCCGCCCTGTTCGCGCGCAGATCCCGGCCGAAAACGCGCACCTCGCCCGTGGTGGGTTTGGCCAGTCCCAGAAGCATCTTCATGGTGGTGGACTTCCCGGCGCCGTTCGGGCCGAGGAAGCCGTAGACGCCCCCGCTGGGAATAGCGAGATTGAGCTGGTTGACGACGGTCTGGCGTCCGTACCGTTTCGTGACGCCCCGGGTCTCGACCGCGAACTGCTGGGGCTGTGCGGTCGGTGGCATCTGCGGGGCGGGTGGCGTGTAGCCGGCCGCCGAAGGGTGAGTGGTTTGGGCAAACATCATGATATTTCCTTTTCTTTCATGACGGATTGTTCGGTCTCTGAGGTCTCGGGTTGGGTTGCGTTCCATTTCTTTGACGATGGCGTGGTGCGTCCTGTGTTGTGGACGGGGATATGGGCTTCCACCACCCACTTGTCGTCCTGCTGTCCGGCGGTATAGCTCCCTCCGACCGCGGCGACCCTTTCACGCAGGCCGGTGAGGCCGTATCCACTGGACCTGGAAGGATCGTGGGGTTTGATGCGGTTGTTGGTGATCATGATGACCACCTCTGTTGGGTCGAGTCTCACAACGATGGAGCAGCGTGCTCCGTGGCGGGCGTGCTTGAGGATGTTGGTGGCTGATTCCTGCACGATTCGGGCGCAGGTGGTCTTGAGGGAGAAGGGCAGAGATTCGATGCGCGGATCCACCGACTGCTTGTGAACCCGGATTCCGACCTCGGTCAACGAGTCCACTCGCTGTGCGACCTGATCACCCACGCTGGGGCCGGTGACGATCTTGTCGGACAGCGAGCGGATGTCGCCGTCGTCGTCCTCGTCGGATCGCAGGACATCGAGAAGGGCCCGCAGCTCGGACAGCGCCTCTCGTGCCGAATCATCAATGATCCCGAGGGTCTCGCGAAGCTGATCCGGGTCGTGCGAATTGCGTCGGGCCATGACCTGCATCGTGATGACCGTGATGTGGTGGGCCACCACATCGTGCAGTTCACGCGCGAGGTCGTGGCGCTCCTCCTTCCGGATCGTCTCCTGCTGGGCCTCGATCCTTCGGAGCTCCGTATGAACCTTTGCGGTACGGATGACGAGAAATCGAATCGCCAAACCTATGAGGGTGGCGGCTATCATCAACCAGATGGCCAGCCACCAGAATGCGACCGGGTTGCTCATATCCGCAATCTCCACCACCCAAGCGACGACACTTGCCCAGATCAGGGTTGCGAGGCAGTGTGTAATTATCAGCCAGTAATGGCACAGAGCGGATATGACCAAAGCGATAATGCAAGCAGCGATGAGAGGCAAAGCTGGGCGCTGAGTTGCAAACGTTACTCCCATGTTCAGCGCAAGCAGGATGACTGAGGCTTGGGCGGAGAAAAGGGAAACCGCGATTGCTGTGTATGTGAGGGTGATCTCGAGCAGAAACCATACGGTCAATGAATCCCACGGGGCCTGTCGCATGTAATTGATGTCACTCGCCATAGCAACGAGAATCACAAAGAGCGTTCCAAATCTGAGCCAGCGGGGAATGCGGGCAGAATACTCTACATTCCCCCAGTGTGTGAGAATCATTGATTGCATGACATGTCCTTCTCGAAATCGGTTCTTATCGGACAAGTCAGCGAGACCAGGGGCAGCCCGACAGTATTTCGCAGAGATTGCTCGGAGTCGCTGCTGTTGGATCGGTGGTTTCTGTTGCATGGGCAGTGGTGGAGGTTCCGACCAGGGTCAGCAGCGTCAAGAGAGTTCCGACGATGGCTGAAATCCTGCGAGTGAGCATGTCCTTCTCCTCTGTGTCGCGGTGTGTCCGAACGGGTTGTGTTCGATCTCGGTATCAAGGCTAGGAAGGCCTCAGGCGGCGCAACAGTGCACCATTGACTAGCTTCCGGGCGTCTTTTCGCCGCAACTTGTGACCGTGGTGTCCGTCAGGAAGGCCATGCACGGCGGCGCGACAAGGTATTTTGCGGGGTTGGTTCATGCGGTCAACCAGATGATGGCCTCTGGCGGTGCGTGGGTGTGGGTGGGATCAGTGTTGGTTCTGCCAGGAGTGCATGTCTGCCGTGAGGCTGCGGAGCAGGTCCTCCGGTTCCTTTAGGGCTCGCCGGGGAGTGGCCGGCGTCGGGGACAACCCGGTGATCGATCCGGCACGTGCCCCGCCGCCGGGTATCTTTTCGAAGGTTTCCCGATCCATCATGAACCAGGCCGTGTCGCAGTAGTCGATGAGGGAGGGATCATGACTCACCATCACCATGGTGACGTTGCGGTAACGCTCTCCCAGGACCACGTGTCGATAGATGTGGCGCCGGTTCTCCTCGTCCAGGCTGCTGAGTGCCTCGTCGAGGAACAGGAACTGGCTTCCCCGCACCAGCGCTCGAGCCATCAGCAACCGCTGGGCCTGGCCGGTGGAGAAGTTGCGACCGCCTGCCTGGACTAGTGACCCCAGTTTCGCCGGGAGCCGTTCGATCGTCTGTTCCAGGTTGACGTCGCGCAGCACCTGGAGCAGCTCGGCGTCGTCAATGTCGCGGTCGTTACCGAGCACGAGGTTGTCACGAACCGTTCCTTCCACGAGCGTCATCTTGGGGAAGAGCACCCCCGTGGTGTCACGGAAGGTGGTATTTCCCACCCTGAGGAGCCCGGAGAAGTCGTTCAATCTCAGCAGGACGTACAGCAGGGTGGATTTTCCAGTTCCCGACGGGCCGAGCACCGCCACCTTCTCCCCGGGGCTGACCTGGAGGTCGACTCCGTTGCACACCGCAGCGCTTCCGGGGTAGCCGAACGAGGGCAACCGGGCCTCGATCCGTCCCGGCTCTCCGGCCGGTTCGAGTGTGCCGTAGGAGGGTGAGGTGTGGAGCAGGTCGGCCTGCTTGTCCTGGTACACCGCGACGTTGGCGATCTGCTGCACCACGCCCTGGGTCTCGGAGACCGCGCCGGTGAACAGCGCCATCCCGGTCTGGAAGAACACGATGTTGGCGAGGGCGATCTGCCCGCCCGAGGCCAGCCACAGGCCGGCGGCGACCACGAGCACCAGCATGATGGTGGTGTATCCGGACTGCACGCCGCTGGTCAGGCTGTTCCACCGGATGACCCGCTTGTACTCCTCGCTCACCTTCTGGTTCAGCGTGGTCCAGCGTTGGATGTGGTGCTCTTCGGTGCCGGTTGCCTTCACCGCGTCGATGTTGTTGAGGGTTGCCTGCGTCTCGCCGCTCATGTTCACCTGCGCCTGGACGTGGGTCTGGCTTGCGTCCATCTGGCGGCGGGTCAGGAACAGGCTCACCAGGAAGTAGACCGTCGAGCCGACCACGAGCAGGCTGGCCAGGGGCGGTGACACCAGGATCAGGTAGGTGAGCGTTAGCAGCAACGACAGCACCGAGAGCACCGAGGGCAGGATCGATTTCACCAGGGCGTCCTTGAGGACGAACCTCAGGCTGAGTTTCTCCGTTATGGCCCCCACTGATTGGCCGGCGAAGTAGGACAGACGTTGGGAGAAGAGCTCCGTGAACAGGCGGTGGGTGTATTTCTCCTCGAACTGATCGGAGCCGTGTTGCAGGCCGAAGGAGCGGATGGCGAACGAGGTGCCCGTCAGAAGGGCTGCCAGTCGCGCAGATCCCCGGGGGAAACCCGCAGCTCCATGTTGCCGAGGATCATGGATTAGCAGGCCAGCAGGCAGTCCTGTTCGCTCTGTTGCAGGACGATTCTCATGCCGTACCTGCCGTACCACCGATGTGTTCCAGGCCCGGCAGGAGCGGTCCGACGCCACCGTCCGGGACCTGTCATGATGCCGAAGTCCCGGACGTCATGTTTCCCCCACATCCAGGGGCAGCGGGACAGCGTGGCGCCCCCTCGGGCGACGAGATCACTTGCCGTTTCGCGCCAATCCGGCCTTCGGAGCTGCCTTCCGGCCAGATCGAGAACTAGCGCGCCGCCCGCCACGCCGTGGCAGAGGCTGGGCGAACCGGATTTTTCCAAGTCCCGCACGAGAAGGTCGGCGGCCTCCTCCAGGTCGGCGCGGATCCGTGCGACCTCGTCCGGGGTGACGACGGAGCGAAGGAATGCGCTGTCTTCGATGGTCTGGAGCCATACGGTGCGTGCCAGGGCTATACCGGCCAGGCCGTGGCACCACCGGGTCGAGTGATTATCACCAGGGGATCTGGCGTCGTTCCAGCCCTCTTCAAGCTTGAAGGTGTTCTCGAACTCCCAGGCAGCTCTCCAGCTGTCCACCATGTCAGGATCGGATCCCATTCCTGCGGCGATCAGCACGGCTGTCCCCATGCCGCCCCGCGTCGTGGGCGAAGCTGGCGTTCCGTGTCATCGCGCACACCTTCTTCGAGCCCCAGCCCTCAGATGCTGCATCCGTCAGCAGGAGACCCAGCCGGTGGCACAGCTTGCGGATGCGAGTGTCGCGATGGTGGCGCAGCGCGATGATGAGTCCGGCCGGGCCCTCCATCACATCCAACAGCGCTCCGGGTTTGATGTCATCCGGGGTGATGCTCTCAACTGTTGTGAGGAAGCGGTCGCAGTGATGCCGCAGCCATGGGGCGGAAAATCCGAACGCTTGGCTGCGCCGGTGGGCGGCTGCAAGGCAGCTCGCTGGGCCATGGTAATAACTTAACGAAGCGCCGGAGTCGTTTACCATGGTGTCGGTTTCCAGTTGCAGCGTGCGCAGGAGGGATGTTGCCAGCTGATGGCATTGCGCATCGCGATGGGGGATGGTCGTGAGGAGTTCGGCCACTCTGGCAATGCCCCGGTACAGCCCGCCGAGCAAAGGCTGCACGGCCAGCTGCTCTCTTTCATCCACGGCCAGCACTTGCCAGTTGACGCTGCCGTCGGCGCCGGTCACGGTTTGAGCTTGCAGGTGGATCCGCTCGAATTCCTCAAATGAGCCGGCATCTTGTGTGGCGAGGCGTGGGTCCAGCGGGAGGATGACTTCTTCCGGCTTGTGGAATGTCATCCGGATCAGGGAAATATGGCGGTTGATATCGGTCTCCGTGATCGCCCTGATCTTTGCGGTTGTTTGGGCGATGGGCGCCACGTGGAGCCTCCCTGTTGGTCTGCCCCAGGGGTCGCGAATGGTGGTTTCGCTGGCGATTGCCCAGAAATGCGGGATGGCCCATGTGCGCAGCTGCTCCTCCTTCGAATCCACCATGCTCTCCGCGAGGCCAACTGAGTTGCGACGCAGTATGGAAAAGAGTTGTTCAGGATTTGTGTTGTGTCCAACCCGAGACAGTCCGGCTAGGACCGTTGCGTAGTCATTAGACATGCGCGCGAGAACCCGTACATGGAGATTGCTGGCATTGTTGCAGATGAATGTTTCTAGGTCATTGCGATGCTTCATTGTAATTTGCAGAGTCAAGGCAAAACCTTCGACGATTTCATCGACGTAGTTTGCGGCGAGAATTGGATTGTTTTCCAAGGTGGGAAGATGATTTACCGGAGTGATCTCAGCGATCGTATGGATGTAGCGCATGTCGGATCGTCCCTGTCGATCAAGAGTGCGATGGCGGGCTCGTAGGCCATTGGCTGCGAGCCCGCTGATGTCGCCGCCGAGTTCTTTAAAGCTGGTACCCAGGGGGATTAGACCAGTCGAGGTAGGGGATGACGTGGTTTGTCGTAGCGTTGTATTGGAAGCATCAGGTTGGTCTTCCGGAACTCTTGGAAGTACGCTCATGATGACCTCGAGATCTACTGGGATAGGCTGGGTCGCCGTTGCGATGATATTCTCATGATGCAGATCGGTGAGATTCACCAGATAGGCGATGCCCAGCAACTGTCCGGCCCGACGATAGTAGCTTGAATCAGCGGCACAGTTTTCCAGGGATCCGTGCTGCACGGGGGCAACCCATGTGTGGTCGCCGCAGTCCGCCACCTGGGGGAAGCAGAGCTTCAGCCAAGGATAGCAACCCGCCTTTTCTGACATCCAGGCTGCCAGTGCGGAATGAATCTGCTTCATTGAAAATCCTTTTGAGCTTCAGGAGAGGGTTTGTTTAAAAAGATGTGGAAGTAGGCTGGGGGCAAACTTTGCCCCCAGCCGAAGATTGAGGTTCAGAAGCAGCAGGTGAAGAGTTGTGTCATTGTATTGGTGTTACATTCATGAGTGAAACTGAAGATAGACCCCCACCCGGCCCCGAGAAGTTCTTCGATTTCAGTGTCGCTGAGTTCGGCGAGGTTGTCGAGGATCTGGTCGTCGTAGTTGCTCTGCATGATGATGTCCTTTCTCTCAGGAGTTTTCTTGTTTTGCTTTCTTGTTACTTCTCTGCGCGCTGAAGTTGATATCAGCTTAAGCACGAAAAATTCCGGGTGCAATAGCTCTAACTCGGCTTGGATAGAGGCGCACTGCCTTCTTGGCTATAAGCGGTTTTTCGCGCCAATTCCTTAAACTTGTCGCTGGGCAGGGGGTATTGACCGGCTGGCCAGAAGTAGACCCTCGTGGGGGTCATATGTGCGGGGAGAGGTTGTGGGAGGGTCCGAAACCCGCGTCTGACAAGGGTCTTTCCCGGGAAGAGTGGCGTGCGTGGGTGAGCGCCTGGAATTTGGTCAATTATTTGAACGGTTCTGTACCGTTCGGGAAGAAAATGTGAGACGTCTCGCCTCGAGAGGCGCCGTTGCCCCCGTGGCGCGCCCGACCTCAGGACGTGAACAGTGAGAAGTGGAAGGAGTACAGGCTCGGGCGGTAGACGTGC
>ERZ773068.1088-NODE-1088-length-13727-cov-108.677443_pt1 | contig 13727 bp, 9 predicted proteins | sample MGYA00580620_ERZ773068 | MGnify/ENA primary metagenome ERZ773068 (study PRJEB29015, sample SAMEA2737983) | human oral metagenome | biome: human oral; feature: human-associated habitat; material: dental | place: China | collected 2101 ... | reverse complement strand
CCAATTAAAATAAGCTTTGTATTAAAACATCTCTTTATAACAAATTCTTTTTGTTTAGCCACAAGTTTACCTACAATATACCTTGTGCTTTCATCTTATTGGCACAGCCTGGGAACTGGGTATAAATACTTGATCTAGATAATAAAGTCTGCACAGCTTGCATTTGGGCCTCAATTGGAGCTTGGTGAGGTAATACACCTTTGTATTCAGCAGGGGCGGAAGATCGCCAAGTCGACGGTGAAAATTGAAATGCCCCATAAAAACCGTTTCCAGAATTCCTGGTGGCAGTCATTCCACTTTCACATCTACCAAGCGCATTAATTTGTTCTTCACTCAGCTTACCCCCAGAGTATTTAAATTTAGCACCAATAACCTCTACTTGCTCAACTGGTTCTTCAATCATAACACTCTGAATTTCTTTACGCTCTATCTCCGAGCCATTTTTCATAGTTACTTCATATGTAATCGATTTTTTGCCATTTTTACCTTTAACTTTTAAAGATTTATAAGAACTATCTTTTTCGGGATCTTTTATAGTTTTAATAGAAAAAGGCACTTCTTGTTCCTGTGCGATCGTCTGCTTGCCATTTCTCCAAATTTCTATATTTAAATTAGCAATAATTTTATTTGACCTATTTATAGATAATGTGTCATCTTTACTAAGTTTAATATTTTTTTGATTCAAAAAATCGCCTACAGTCTTTGCATGAGTATAGACAACCATAGGTTTTCCATAAAGCATTAGTTTAACAGGTATAGCTCTATCTATATAAATACTTGCACTAGCGCCATCAATGGTTATGTTTTCTGATTTTCTAATACTCAAATTATCTTCGGGGCGCACTTTAATACCAGCTTGGTGCAAAATATCACGTGGGTTGGTGTGTGTTGATAGGATTTGCTCGCGGCGCATACCATCAACAATAGTAACCGGCAAAGAGCGATATATATTTATAATAAATTCATCACCTTCAATTTTAGTCTTATAGCCAGGCTCTACTTTATCCCCCTCTAAGAGACGAATTTTAGCTGACTCAATGGCTCCTGAAACAGTAACCGCCTTTGTTACAACTGATTTACGCTCGCCTTGATCATATATAGTGACAACTCTGCGATAGTCCCCACTCTCCCCATTTGTTGCCTGAACTACAGCATGAGTTAGTAATAAAAAACCAGCCACAAAAGTGAAGATCATTAAACGAGCCACACTTATAAAATTAGATGTCTTTTTAATTATTTGCATAATCAAACTTATATAAATACTTTTATAATTATAACAATAAGTAAACTATACTGCAAATTATGTAATAATTTCTAGCTGTGCATATTCTATATTAAGTTTTTTACTTTGCCCAGAATCAAATCTAACCTGCACAGCCATACCATCGATATCTTCTACAGTACCTACACCAAATATAGCAGATTTTACCCTAGTGCCAATCTCAAGGTTTATATCATCATAGAATGTATCATAAGATTCTATATATGCCTCTTCCTGAGATTCATTATTTACAATAAACAACCCAGCATCACATAAAAATCTCGAGGGGTCGTTGTATTTTCTCTGGTTAAATTGATATCTACTAGCAGAGTGACTAAGATAAAGTCGTTCCCGAGCGCGTGTCATACCTACATAACAAAGACGACGCTCCTCCTCTAGGTCATCAGGATTGCCATCAAGTGTACGTGAATGCGGTAAGATACCTTCTTCCATTCCAGACATAAATACTACTGGAAATTCCAACCCCTTAGCGGCATGTAAAGTCATCAACGTGACATAGCCTTTTTCACTTTGCAGATCAGAACTAGACATTAAAGATACCTCCTCTAAATATGTCTCTATATCAGCATATGGACGGGATTCATCTATTAATGTATTTAGATATTCATTATTATCTTCAGCCTGAGGAGAGCCATCCAATATATAATCTCTATAACCAATTTTATCTATAACTTTCTCTAAAATATCACTGGGAGCAGTATTATTGAGAATCTCCGATCTAATGATTTGAAGTTTACAACCTAGTTCTTGCAGAGCATTACGCGCCCTAGCGGTTATCGTAGTAGCCTCGCCAGACTGCTTTAAAGCCGATATAATATCCATTTCAGTTTGTCCTTGCCAAGAGATAAATTTTGCTAAACTAGTTGGACCAACTCCGCGTGATGGTACATTTGCAATTCTCATAAAACTCGACATATCATTTGGCTGGTAGCATAGCCTAACGTAAGCCATAATATCCTTAATCACCGCCCTATCAAAAAATCTAGTTCCACCAACTATGTTAAGTGGTATTGATCTTTGATTTAACGCTTGCTCAATCGTATAACTCTGTGAATTTGTGCGATAAAGTATAGCAAAATCATCAAAATTATATTCACCAGATTCAACTTTATTAGATATTACGTTTGCTATCCATGCCGCTTCACTTTTATCATCAAGAGCACTATAAACTTCTACCGGATCTCCCTGATTACCAGCTGTCCATATTTTTTTGTCTGTACGTTGATTGTTTTTAGTAATTACATTCTGTGCAGCCTCTAAAATAGCACCAGTATTGCGATAGTTTTGTTCTAATTTAATAATTTGGGCGCCTGAGAAATCTTTTTCAAAATTCAAGATATTTCTAAAGTCAGCGCCGCGCCAACTGTATATAGATTGCCAATCATCACCAACAACACAAATATTTTTCTTATCATTAGTTAATAATGAAACTATTAAATATTGTGCAGCATTAGTATCTTGATATTCATCAATCATAATATATTTAAAATGATCTTGCCATTTTTTGCGGACTTCTGGGTGATTCTTTAAAAGATTTACAGTTTCTAGCAATAAATCATCAAAGTCAAGAGCGTTAGATTCACGCTTTAACTTTTCATACATCTTATAAATTTCACCAATTTGTTGCTGATATGGAAAACGAGCATTTGCAATTACAATTTCAGGCGTATTCATTTTATTTTTTTCAGCAGATATAATTCCGCTTGCAGCACTAGCTTTTATCTGTTTATCAGTGATATTAAGGCTCTTCATAGCCTGTTTTACTACGCCTTTTTTATCAGATTCATCATAAATTACAAAATTAGATGGAATATTAATTACACCACCTTCAATTCTTAGAATTTTTACGCAAATACCATGAAAAGTCCCCATCCAAGGCATAAAATTACGCTGAGTATAGTCCTGATTTAACATGGAACCCAAGCGCTCACGCATCTCACGAGCAGCTTTATTAGTAAAAGTAACTGCCAAAATCTGAGACGGCCACGCCAATCCGCGAGATATTATGTAAGCAATCCTATGAGTTAAAGTCTTTGTCTTACCGCTACCAGCACCCGCTAATATTAGTAGTGGACCTTCTGTAGTTTCAACGGCTTTTTGCTGAGCAGGATTTAATTTATCACTCATACCTATACAACTATACTCTACAAAAAGCTAGTGCGCTAGGCGTAAATTATCTTCCATAAAAGTATAATAGAAATAATAACTAAACCAATCAAGATTACAATAAGAGCAACCCATATATTGAACTTATTTTGTTTATTTTGTGTAAGTGGTTTTGTATATGATTCAGTATCAAATATAGGATGAACATCAGAGTTACTATCTTTTGTAGAATCTATTACATCAACAGTTGTATTATCACCAGTTGGATTAGGTGTATTATATTGATCGACATAATTATCATCTATAAAATCGTAGTTAGAACTCTGCTGATTATCATCTTGCTGGTTAAAATTATCGTTATTATAAGTATGTTCCGTACTCAAATCTGTTGTGGAATCTAATTCTTCAGAATCATCACTATGTGATTTCAACTCAGTCTTTTCATCTACCAAAGATCTGTCATCTATTATATTCTCAGAATCAGATACCCGTAAAGAATTATCATTGTCGCCGACTTCACTGTCTAAGTTATCTAAATTATTATCATGAAAATTCTCAGCACCAATATTAGTATTATCTAGATTTGAAGAAACTGAAACAGATGGTTTTATTGAATGAGAGTGTCGCATATCCATAGCTGGATGCATAATATCCATAAAACGACCAACCTTACGTGTAGAATCTCGGTGATGACTAGATTGATTTTGCTTTTCAGTATCAATGGATTGATGTTCTTTTTCTATAGAATTATCGATAGTAATTTTATCCTGGGCTTCAGAAATAGATTCATTTTTGATTGCATTAAGTTCTTCAACCATCTTAATGGTCATATCTTTGACTATGCTATCATCAACATCTGTATTATTCTCAGACACAACATCTTCTTTATTTACCGAAGAAGTTACTAATTTAGTCGGCTTATTAATAATTACCTCTTCCGAACTATCGTTAGATAATTTTTTACTACCGCTAAAACTAGAAACGCTAAAATTCCCAACGACATCACGAGAATTCTTTAATGCATTATTTTCCATAAAACCAGAATCATGCTTAGATATACTAGCCTCAGACTGAGTAGATTCAGCTATTGGAGAGGCACTATTAGCACCACTAATATTTTTATCAATATCTAATTTTATATCTCTAAAAATAGCACGTGATTGAACACTTGGCCTACTAAACACACTGCGAGCATGCAACGAAGACTGAGTACCAGATCGAGAATAACTAGTTCTATGCGGAAGTACTAACGGAGGAACTATATTGTTACTATGACTAACTTTATCTGCGCTAATAGAATCTTTGTCAGATTCGATTTTATCTAAATCATTGTCATTATTATCATGACCACCAATTATACTATTAAAATGCTGAGGTATATCAACAGCACTAGTTTTAATGTCTTCCCTAATATCTTTCGAATGATTAAGATCATCTACATTTGCTTTACTATCTTGTACAGTAGAGCTACTCAAGTTGTTTGCAATAACATTATTAGAATTATTATCTTCTGCTTTAATCGGTTTATCATCTATAAAATGATTATCTTTTTCATTATCATTATTTTTTGATTTATTCTTATTAGAGCTGAGATTTTCATTCTTAAAAGATTTATTCTTCTTTGCAGGGTCATTCTTAGCAGACGCTTTTTTTTCATTCTCACTTAATACTGAGTTAATTGCTCTGTCTAGTTCTTCAAAATCTATATCATTCATAAGTCTACCACCCTATTCTCTATTTTATTTTTGCATATCGTGTGCTTTTTTTATTATCTCGCTAAACTCATACAATTGCAGGCTTGCTCCACCAACTAATAAACCATCAATACCAGGTATAGACAAATAGTCCGTGGCACTACTAGATGTAACACTGCCGCCATAAACAATTTGTACATCTTTAGATACTTTGTCTCCATAAAGATTTCTAAGTGTGCGTCTAATTACAGAGCCAGCTTTTACAACATCGCTAGATTTAGCATTATCACCAGTACCTATAGCCCAAACAGGCTCATAAGCTATGATCACATTACCTACTTCATCACTCGTTATATTAGCTAAACTTGCAGTCAATTGGTCATATAAAACAGCATGTGTTTCTTTATTTGTTCTTTCAGCCCTAGTCTCACCAACACATAAAATAGGTTTGAAACCATTCCTTACTGCGGCTTGAACTTTGTAACGTATATCCTTTTCTTGTTCATGGAAAAGATATCTTCTCTCAGAATGACCAACTAAACCATAATCGACTATTCCACGCAACTGAGTAGCTGATGTTTCACCAGTATAAGGACCAAAATCGCGCCAATAAAAATTCTGCGCTGCCAATTTAACTTTTCGCCTATTGACTTGAAGACTTAAACTCTGCAAAGTGAGTGTTGTTGGAGCTACAATAACCTGTACATCACGCCTTTCTGTGATAGCCTCTTGTAAACGATGCAAATATATACTCGCGTCATGAGTATTAAAATTCATCTTCCAGTTGCCAATTATTAATTTCTTTCTACTAGGCATATTCAATACGTTTATGGTTATTTACTAATAGTTTACATCATTTTTTTAATGCAAGCAACGCCTCAATACCAGGAAGTTTACGACCAGCTATTAAATCTAGGCTAGCGCCACCGCCAGTCGATATATGATGAAATTTACCATTGTTATATTTACACCACTTTAATATAAAATCAGCAGTATCACCGCCGCCAATAATTGATACGGCGCCTGGTATATTTGTTATAAATTTAGCCAAAACCGATGATCCATAACTAAATGTTGGATTCTCCGCGAGACCCATGGTACCGTTCCATATTATCGTCTTAGCGCCATCTATCTCTTTACAGAATTTATAAGCAGTTGCATCACCAATATCAAAAACTATTTCGTCCGTATTTATAGACTGTAATGGAACACTCCTACGACGAAAAGCGCTAGGATTTGTAGCTACTGCAACATCAATTGGTAATATTATAAACTCATCAATATTATCAATACCTACTCTATCTATAGCTAGTTCATAGATTTTGTCGAGTGTTTTCTCTTCATTAGGCTCAATTTTAGTCGAACCTAAATTTATTCCTCTATAATTCAAAAAGGTATTCGCCATTGCGCCACCAATCAAAATTTTGTCAGCAGATTTGACTAGCTTTTCAATAACAGATATCTTATCACTAACCTTAGCGCCACCTAGAACTGCAACCAGCGGGCGTTTTTCGCCATCAATAGCCTCACTTAACGCAATAACCTCTTTTTCTAGAAGAAATCCAGCTACACTCGGAATAAAATGAGTGATTGCACTAGTAGTGGCATGCGCACGATGAACAACACCAAATCCATCCTGCACAAAATAACGTGCGCCAGTAGAATCAGCAATAGCTCTAGCGAAGTTAATGTCATTTGCAGTCTCACCTGGGTAAAATCGTACATTTTCAAGCATAAGTATCTGCCCAGGCTTTAGTTTTTTTACGGCGTTGGTAATTTTATCACCAATACAATCACTGATAAAATCTATTTCTATACCCAATAACTCGCCAAGTCTTTTAGCAACTGGTAGTAGAGTATATTTTGGATTAGGTTTACCATCTGGTCTACCAAGATGACTAATAATTATAATCTTACAGTTGTGTTTCAATAAATATTTTAGGGTAGGCAAAGAAGCGCGAATGCGTAAATCATCGCTAATCGCGCCGCTAGAGTTAATTGGAACGTTATAGTCGGTACGTACCAAAATAGTTTTATTATCAACTGATATATCTCTTATTGTTTGTTTATCAAAACCCATTTGCCCACCCTATTATAATTATCTACTAAAGCTTCGAACGCGGATTGTATCAGTTTCGCCACTCACACCAGGTTGTCTACCACTAATAACAGCTACTGTTATATTATCAGCATCACCAAACATGCCATTATCAAACAGTTCTTTAGCCAATTGTACTCCAGCTCGTTCGCCATCTGGCCTTATAAAACTCCTGTTTGCGTAACTGAGAGCCAATTGTTGTGCTGAACGTTTTTCGCTAGTCACGCTAATTATAGGTATATTTGGTCGAAATGCTGCAACATTAGCAGCAGTCGCCCCTGTTTTAGTTTCAGCAACAATTGCATCAACATCTAATTCTTTTGCTAAATTTACAGCAGCATGGCTAATCGCATTGCGCCAGTCACCTGCTTTAATTTGATTATCTGCAGGTATTATATCTATATGATCTTGCGTATATAAGATAACATCTCTCATAGCCTTAACGGTTTCGATAGGGTAACTACCATTGGCTGTCTCATCGCTTAACATAACAGCATCAGCACCGATAATTACAGCCGTAGATACATCGCTAACTTCTGCTCGGGTTGGCTCTGGATTATCAACCATACTACCCATCATTTGGGTTGCAACTATACTCAACTTCCCATACTTGCGGCAAAGAGAAATAATCTGTCGCTGGACAATTGGCACAACCTCAGCACCAGCTTCAACAGCTAGATCACCACGAGCTACCATCACACCGTCAGAAGCCTTTACAATTTCTTCTAGAGTTTCAGGCTTAATAGCAGATTTAGTCTCTATTTTTGCAATGATCTGAGCTTCGGAGTTATGAGAGACTAGAATCTGGCGTAAGTTATCAATATCACCTGCATTCTGAACAAAACTTAATGCAACAAAATCTATATCTTGAGTCGCACCAAACTCAATATCTGCTAAATCTTTCTCAGTTAGAATATCACCACCAAAATCTGTATCAGGCAGGTTAATTCCTTTTCTGCTCATTAAAGTACCATTATTTTCTACTCGTACACGTATAGCAGTATCGCTTTCCTTAGCAATAACTTTGGTTCGAATTTTACCGTCAAATATATAGAGAGGCTCACCAGGTTTTACCTTTTCTGCCAAATTATATTGCACAGGAATATTATTAGAACCATCATGTTCGATACCATAAGCTAGTACTATCTCATCGCCAGCTTTAACATCTATTCTCATATCATCTTTAAGCATGCCTAGTCTGATTTTTGGACCTTGTAAATCTTGCAAAATAGCAACGGGCCTACCTAATTTTTTACTAGCCTCCCTAAGCCAGTTAAATTGCTCTACGCGCTCCTCAAATGTACCGTGGCTAAAATTAAATCTAAAGCCGTTTGCACCAGCTTTTATTAATTGTTCCAGCTTCTCATAACTATTAACAGCTGGACCTACTGTTGATAGGATTTTTGTACGTTTAAGTAATAGTTTCTTCATTCTAAATATTATACTCTAAAATCATTACTCATAATAGACCTTCGGTAGTTTTAATATTATTTGTCGTTTTTATAAATACACTATGTACAATTTCACGCATTACTGATATAATCAACGATAAAGTTTTATTCTAGAAACTTTATTTTGGCCTTATCGTCTAACGGTTAGGACACCAGGTTTTCATCCTGGCAATCCGGGTTCGATTCCCGGTAAGGTCACCAAATATAGAATTTTTAAATTGTCGCCAGAGATTGGCGTTTTTTAATGTTTTAACTTAAATATAATCATAAGAAATTTACTTGTTTTAATAATTATGATATAATTTCGGAGATACATTTTAGAATAATAACCAATAATTTATTAGCTTTAAACAGGAATTTTTTAGATTATAGATAATATAAAGTTATTGTATTAAAGAGAGACTGACCGCTCATAAACTAGATAAAATATGACAAAGAAAAAGAGAACTAAAAAATATCAAGGGGCAAAATCTGACTCCAAAAAACCAACAATAATTCACGTATCAGCCGTAAAACGTAGCAAACACGGACAATGGTGGTATGACAACAAAAAGAAAGTGCAAATCGCTGCTTCCGTTATAATCATATCCATTATTATGGTGTGGTTAATTGTTGATTTTTTACATACCATTTAACTTAGCCTGACGATAGGCTGCTAAAATAGTATTATCAAATAATGCGGCGACCGTTAATGGTCCAACGCCACCTTTATCTGGTGTGATTATTAGATCCTTACGCTCACGAACATCATCAGATAGATCGCCTTTTATAATACCTTTCTCACTCGCTGTCCCAGCATCAATAACTACAGCACCAGATTTTAACATTGAGCTTTTTATAAGACTCGTCACTCCTGTTGCAGTAACTATAACATCGTATTTGGGGATTTCTATATACAAGTCATACCCATCCCCCTTTTCAAAAACATCTACATTATAACCAGATTCTTTCCAAAGACGAATAAGTGGAGCGCCTACAAGTTTACCTCGACCAACTATAGCAACATTTTTGCCAGATAAATCTATACCATAACCTGACAATAGCCAATTAATCGCCATAGGTGTAGCTGGTGTAAAATTACCTCCAGAAAGTCCATCAACATCCTTATTAGGATTAATATGTGATAATATTTGATCAGTATCCAAATCGCCAGGTAAGGGTAGTTGAACAATAATACCGTGAACACTATCGTCACGAGAAAGTGTATTGAGTCTCTTGATTATAGTATCGGCATTTTCTTTATAGACACTAAATTCTACTAAAATATCATTAGCATAAGCTTTCTTTAGATTAATATACGTATCTATTACTTTATTGCCACTATCTACATACACAACAGATAGTTTAGGTATGATCTTTTTTGATTGACGCAAATTTCTTACTTGCTTAAGTTGGCGTACTTTTACAAAACTAGCAAGCTCAGCCCCATTTAAAATCTTCATGGTCTTTATTATACTATGTAAAGTGTGATAAAATGAAATTGTGAGCACCTGTAGCTCAGCGGATTAGAGCACTGGTCTTCGGAACCAGGTGTCGTACGTTCGAATCGTACCAGGTGTACCAAGAATTTATTTACTACAAAATATATCGCCCACATTTATTGGCGATATATTTTATATTCACTTAATATCTTACTGCATTACTCAAATCTAAAAGACCATTTGTTTGGGTAGGTACTATTGAATTAAAAGATGAATTACCAGGTGAGATAAATCCTCCATCCAATCCCCAACAATATATGCCATAGCCTGTAGCAGCACAAGTTCTATTTTCCCCAGTTGCTATCGATCTAATATATTGCCCATGTAATGGCGTGCCATTTGTTTTGACTGCTACGGGGCTAGACTTACTTGTTTTAGACCCATCTCCTAATTGTCCATAATTATTATTTCCCCAGCAGTAAATAACATTATTTGCAATAACACATGTATGAGTAGAACTAGAGCTAATAGCTCCTATTGATTTATCTTTTAATACAGAATTGGTAATCTTAGCATTTATAGCACTAGACTTAGGAATGCGAACATTTGTGGAACTAGATCCATAGCCAAGCCTATTTTCTGTTCCCCAGCAGTATAGTTGAGACTTAATATCAACTGCACAAGAGATACCGTTTGAGACTGTAATTAAAACTTTAGAGATATCATTAACAGGATCACCTACCTCAATGAGCTTAGGTGACTTAACTAAACCAGTTCCACTTGATTCTCCTTTTAAATTTTTACCCCAACAATATACTTTTTTATCAGCCAAGGCACAGGTATTATCACCTCCAGCTACTATATCAGTAGTTTTTCCATGAAGTCCAGAAGCAGAGTCAGCACTCACAAGTACAGCTCTGGAACTAGAACTGCCCAATCCATTTCCTAAAGTTCCAGCAGCTCCCCAGCAATATACATTACCCTCAGCTATAGCACAGGCATGTGACTTTCCTACAGTTACCTTAGTAACTTTCTTGTGAGAAAAAGTGTCGCCTACATTAGCAATCACTGGGACTGGTTTTGATCTATTAATATTTGTGCCGTCACCCAAATTAGAGTAAGTATTCTCCCCCCAACAATATGCTTTACTACTGATTACAGCACAGCCAAACGAAGGGCTATCGCCATCACTAAGATCAACATTAGTAGCTCTACCATTAACTACAGCCCTATCATCTTCTCCAGCAATAAGAACTGGTCTCTTTTTAATATTAGATGTGCCGTCACCAACTGAACTCTTAATATTTCTACCCCAACAATAAAGCTTATTATTCGCAATAGAACATACATTACTAGACACTGCTAAAGAGGTACGGAAATTAGGAGTATTTCCTCCACGTAATGCACCATCATGAGATATGGGACTTACTGGATCAGGAGCTTTTCTGTAATTACCAGTACCAGTAGATCCTGCGTCATTTCTACCCCAACAATATATCCAGCTATTTAAACTAGCACATCCGCCAAAATCACCAGCGGATATAGATTCTATTTGTTTACCATATAATAAATTTTTTGAAGGAGTAGAACTTGCATCAACAGGTTTATTATATCTTTCTCCACTTGATGAACCACCATGTCGGGTTCGCCCCCAGCAGTATGGCTTAGAGTCAGCGACTACACATGTATTAATATGCGAAGTGGATACATCTGTTACTTTTTTATTTTTTAAAATGCTGTTATTACTTATATCTACAGGGCTAGATCTATCATACGTATCACCAGTACCCAGTTGACCATCATCATTTCTACCCCAACAATAAAGCCTCCCTTCAGCTATAGCACAGGTATGTTCACCTTTTAGAGATATTTTCTCAACTCTCTTTCCCTCCATAGGACTGCCTGCGCCCACTTCAAATGGTCTAGGTCGGTCGTTATTATCACCAGTACCCAGTTGACCATAGTTATTCTTTCCCCAACAATAAAGTTTATCACCCGCTATAGCACAAGCGTAATTGTTCCATACAGATGTACCAATATCAGTGACTTGCTTATCATATATACCAGTGTCAGTGCTTACAGGTAGTGGCGTCTCTGAATCCGAATAAGATCCATTACCAAAAACTCCATCTTTATTTTGACCCAAGCAATAGGCCTTATATTCTGCTATTATGCACGTGTAACCGTATCCCGCAGAAACCTTATCAACTCTCTTATTATTTATACTACCAAGATTAATTCTAGTAGCAAAATTATATTGGCCTGGACCACCAAATCCGCTAGAATTGCTCATATTACCCCAGCAATACATTTTGCCCTCAGATGTTGCACAAACATGTAATCTACCCGCGGAGACTTGATCAACTTCTTTATCCTTTAGATCGCTATTAGGGTCACTAGAAGTATCAGCTGGAACAGGCCAATCATAATAGGAACCATATTTAGCTTTTTCATCATAGTAGTAATAGCCAACACCTATACGCATAGCACTATTATCTCCCCAGCAATAAACCTTTTTGCCAGATACAGCGCATACTACATCATCACCGATATCCATCTGAATAGGCTTGTAGTCTGAAACTACAGGAGTTATGGGAATGTCCACTTTTTCGTTAGCTTTATATGTAGTATGTCCAAATTGAACACTACCATTAGACGATAAATATATGTTTGAAGAGCTTGAATTTATCTTATAATCATAAGTTACATTTGAGCCAATACTACCGCTTCCTATCAATGATGAGCCCTGTACACTATCGTCAGCGCCTTTAATTGCAGCCATTAGTCCTGATCTCGCAGAATTACGTGCTGTAGATATATTATCAAGATCACGCGTAGAAACTGATAAGCTACTAAGATATTGTAAAACGATAGCAAATATAGACATAGCTACAAAAGATAAACCTACAACGATTGAAAGTACGTAACCATCTTCACTCTTCTTGCCTACCATGATATATCCTTTCTCTTATGTATGGAATATTTATACTCTTTGTCATTTATATTATATTTAGTTGTTATTTTTATAGAGACAACTTTGTTGTCTATTGCAGATAGGGAAAGCGGCGGAGAATTATATTTGTATGCATAAGAATCACTATCTGGCGATAATGACGGACCATTATAATAGTTAACCTCAAACCCATCTACATTGTTTAATAATAAAATATCACGAGGAGATCCTTTGTCTGGAAATTTTGTAGTAGATTCATATGGATATTTACATATAATTTTATCTTCTGGCGACTCCACGATAGATCTTCTATAAAGCCTAGAATTATGTATATAGTAAACTACATTATATTTATATGGTTTGTCTGATTTACCACAGTTTTCTGTTTTATCTGCAATAGTCGAAAGTTCTCTATCCTTATTCTGAGGCGGCTTTGTAATTGCAGGAAGTGTTAATATTAACGTACGCATAGAACTACCAGCTCCACGATAATTCCATCCTCGCAAAGGAGCTGGATAGTCTATATTATTGGAAAGAGGAGCCCTTCTAAATTCGATAGTACGATCTAAATCTGAATCTATTACACTAATAGCCTTATGAGAATCATTAATCTGTTTAGCCCGCAATATTTGGCCATATTGTAAGCTAGAAAATTTTACTAATGTAGGTACTAATCCTATTATCACAACAGAAGATATAGATATTACCAATATAAGTTCTAC
>ERZ773068.1087-NODE-1087-length-13736-cov-31.880053_pt1 | contig 13736 bp, 28 predicted proteins | sample MGYA00580620_ERZ773068 | MGnify/ENA primary metagenome ERZ773068 (study PRJEB29015, sample SAMEA2737983) | human oral metagenome | biome: human oral; feature: human-associated habitat; material: dental | place: China | collected 2101 ... | reverse complement strand
TGACGAACCTGGGCTGCGTGAGATGCGCTCCTTTGGTCAGCTACTAGCGAGGATTTAGCCAACCAAAGCAACGTACCTCCCTAAATGGGATCGATGATGCTCTCCAATGCACTCCTTTCCTCTCGTAAAATCCGCACAACTTCCTTATGGGCCAGCATGTAAGTCGATAACTGCTTGTCGGTAACAGCTTCATTCGGGATAGCATCAAGCGATTTGTAATAATCGATCCGCTCGTTCCATCGGTCTATAATTTGCTGCAACTTATTCAACTCCTTAGCTACAGCAGCATTTTCCTCTTTCTTGGCTTTTTCGCGCTGCTCGTCCATGTCAGCATTCGGCACAAAGTACTCAGTACTGCGTGGGTATAGATTGTCTTCCATTATTCATCCTCCTCTTTCTGGATAACGCCCATAATGGAGGCGATTATCTCTTCCTCTGTAAAACCTTTTTCAATCATGCTCGGTACTTCGGCGATTAGACTCTCTGGCGTACCAATTTGGCGCAATTCATCGATTAGGCTCTGTTCAGCGGCTTCCTGTGGCTCAGTTGACATTTCTACCGGCGCGGTCTCGCCTGTTACTGTCTCAGTAGGCTGTTCTATCTCAGCTTCTGGCGTTTCGTTCTCGGTCTGCTCCATCGGCTGTGCTGCCTGTGCTTGCATCTGCTGCATTTCTTCCATCTCTTCCTCGGTAACCTTCAATTCGTCCAGTCCGTCAATGCCAGAGTTGGCGACGATTGCATTCCACGCTGCCAGCTTTTTCTTGATTGGTACGACTTGGTTGAGTGATTGGCTAGCATCCAGTGTTTGAATCAGTGTTTTCAGCGCATCAAGTTGTGCCGCTTCACTGTTGACTTTGGTGGTTGAGGCATCAATCTTAAACTTCAATACACCTTGTGCTTTAGAGAAATCAATAGTTGCTACGTTATTTTCGTCTAGTTCAACGCCGTCCAGACTGTGACCATCACGCTTCAATGCTCGCAATTTCTCGGCCGTTTCATCATCAAGCTGCATTTTCTCTATACCGTTACGCTCAGCAAAATACAGGTTGATAGCTGTCTCGCTCCATTCTTCAAAAAATGCTTCAAAGCCTTTGCGGAGGGCGTTATCATCAATGGATAATTGTGCTTGTTGAGTCTTGAGTGCTTGCGGTGTTTTACCAAAGCCAGGATTGCCAACCTCAGCACTGATTGAGGTGTCTGGACTATTGACCAGGTTGAGCATCTGCGACTTCTGTAAACCGTACAGATTCGGATATTCGCGTAGGGCGGTTGTGTCGATATTCATCGGCTCGATGCGCGCATTTTGGTCTTGAATCTTATTGACAGCGTTGGCGCCAAAGTTGAGTCGGCGCTCGTTGACGTTACCAAAAACATTAATGGTTGGCTGCAACGCTATAGCGCGGTTGTACTGATATGCCTGCATATCGCCGTCGATGAGATTTTGCAGAGGCCCGATAAGCTCCAATACGCTACGGCCAAGCGGGTTTGCACCATCGGCGTCATAGAAATACCAAGAGATAGGCATCTTACCGCGCGGGTCTTTATTTTGCTTGCGCCGCACGATCTTTTCAGTAGCGGGGTTAAAGGTGTAGAACGTTGCACCAACACCAACCTGAAAACCAGTCACAATTTCAATACCTGATGGATCAAGCGACCGCTCCTGCTCAGCCTCATTCTGTGCTTTATCATCTTTGCTGATAATAGCGTCCTTGATTTCCTCCAAAGCTTCCAAATCCCACGACGGCTCATACTCCGCGCTCTCTTCCTTGGCTTTGCGGCGGCGCTCTTTTTCAGCGTCAATAAGCTGCTCGACGTCAGCCTCTTGCCACCATGAACGCATGAATACATAGCTGCAATCGCTAGCAGATTTCTTACCTGGCTGGAGGAAGATATCCCGCCACGATACGATTAGGTAGTCTGGCAGGAGCTCGTCGTCGTTATATAGCATTGGCGTGTACACACCCTGCGCGCCAAACGTCTCGCCGCCTTCTACTGTCATCCAGCTTTTATGAATCAAGTCGTATTCAGTATTGGCATTAGGCAGGATTTTTTCTAGGTAGGTAAACTCGGCGATAATCGGCCATGGACTGTTTTCATCGACAGTACTAACGACGCCGGTTGGTAGCTGCTGAATCGTGCGTCGCGGCGATTTGATGATGATTGAAGATGCTGTACCGTCGGTAGTTTTTGGAAACGCCTTTGGGATTTTCGGGTGCGGCTTATTTCGGGCAATGCGAGAAAACTCCGTAAACGGCTCGGTCAGCAGTTCGGTCTGCTCTTTAGCAGTACCGTATAGGTCAAAGATGTTTTTCTCTGTTAGAAAAGAAAAAGCCACTGATTACTCCAAAGATTACTGTTATTTGCAGTAAACTCTGGTTTTTTTCAGTGGTTTACGCTTGTATTATATCACAATTATGTTTATTGGGGAAATGTCCCTTGCTATGCTCTGATTCTCGTATATTCAAAGACAACATCGAATGAGCCTTTGTATAACATTTTTGCTCGGCCGTCATAGCGGATTGACGGATTAACTAGTCCCTCGTCTTTCTCAATCCGCATCGCTAATTCATCAACCTTATCCCGCGCCTCCGCCATAGACCCAACACGAAAACGTTCTTCGTAATGCAATTTTGTGCCGATGATACTACTGTTCTGATAGTTTTTCTCAACTTCAACCGTCGTGTTTTTGTTAAGCTGTTTTTTCTCTTTGACTTTACCAAACTCTGGTACAAATTTTTTCATAATTCCCTCCTTAATTCCATGTTGCCGTTACGTCTCTATCCGCAAGCGATTGATTATATGCTTCACCGCTGCCGACGTCGTCCTCTGGGCGCTGCGCCAGCTGTACTTGATATGCCAATGAATCGCTTGCATCATCATTGGTGGCTTTTGGAAACATACTAAGTTCGTCTTCTAGGTCTTTACAGAAATTCGTGTCACCGTGCTTAATATGGTAAATGCCACCACGTTCGTATCGTGGGACTAGAGCTTCAATTCTCAGCGCCTTGCTGTGTCCGCCGTGTTTAAGCAGCTCGACATCAATATAGACGCCACGACGTAGCATCTCCTCCTCCCATACAGACTTCAGAGCTTGCGTAAACTGGTTGTCCTCTATGCCAATCTTGTGTAGGTTGTACCGCTTCCAGTTCGTAAACATGAGGTCAACCAGGTCAGTTGCGGATAGTTTTGTCCGATAGCATATCACATTCCACTTTCCTTCGCGGTCGATAAAGTTGAGAGTAATACCGATGTAGTCGGTGCCTTGATCAATGTCATCTTTACCGCGCGGGTCGATAGTCATGACGTTGTAGGTATCAAGCTGTAATACATTGCTAAATTCGCGATATCTATACCATGCCTTCTTGAACTTACGATTTTGCTCATTGATTGGGCTTTGTTGGTAAAGTGACGAAAATGCATAACTGCCTATCTCTGTTCGTTTTTTCCGCAATTTTTCAATTGAAAATTTCTCTGGCCATAGAGCTTCGCCTTTTTTGCGATGTTCGTCATCTTTTTCGGCGATGGCCTTGAACTCGATTACTTCCCACTCATCATGCGGCTCACCCTTAGCTTTAGCGTCAGCGGCAGCGGCTAATATCCTACCTGCTAAATCGTCCTCGTGCCAACGCGTCAATATTAACACTACCATTGAATTTCCCTCTTCACGAGTAGCGAATGTCGAGCGATACCAGGAATATCTGGCATCACGTATAACAGGACTGTTTGCTTCTTCATCATTTTTGAATGGGTCGTCAATAATACCAATTTTAAGACCTCGTCCTGTCAGCGCACCACCAACACCAACTGCTGTATATGCGCCACCCTCTTTAGTAATCCAACGACCTTTAGCTTGAGAGTCTGGACGCAAGCGTGTTGAGAACATCGCTCGGTATGCACTAGATTTCATAATATCCCTGGTGTTTTGTCCAAAATCAGTCGCCAAATCGGCATTGTATGATGTCACTGCAATTGGCATATTTGGCACTTTACCCAAAACCCACGACGTAAATTTCTGCGTAGCCATAGCACTCTTACCGTGACGCGGTGGCATAGTGATTATCAGGCGTACATCTTCACCTGCCATCAGCCTGTAGAACCCTTGTTCTAATTTATTTGCAATCTCAGTATGAAACCATTTCAGCTGATAATCTGGATCAATAGCAATACAGTATTCAGCAAAAGAGCCATTTTCAGCAGATTCTCTAAGAATCCCGACGATTTGCTCTTGCGTTAAGCAGCTGCTCGGCTTGGCTTGCACTCAGCGTCACTCCTATGTCATTACCGTTTGTCGTCATATCCAGCTTATCGCCATAGACTTTTGGATTTAGCTTAGACATCAACCATTTACGCGTATCAATCCGCAGACGTGACCGCTGAACGTTTTCGCTGTTGAATATATAGCCATCACCTTCCAGCTTTTCCATGTAGTCATTAGTAGCGTTATCGGCAATTTCAATAATGTCTTCAGCGTGCATATATGACCTCTCTTCACACGCACGCGCGTATTGCTCACGAAACTTATCATTTTCTCGTAGCCAGCGGAAAAACGTCTGCATAGAGATCATGTCCTTTTTTGCACAAATAGAACGGACCGATTGCCCTTGAGCAATCATTTGACAAATCTTATCAGCTAGTTTATCGGTATACTTTGAAGGACGCCCGTTCTTTTTGGGCGTTTTCTTTGGTGGCGCTTTAGAAGATTCAGGTTTAACCTTAGAGACTTTTTTTGCCATTAACATCCTCGCTCTGCAGAATGTAACAGCTAAAAACCCACTTTATACACACATTATACTAGAAAACATAAACATTGTAAAATGCTATCAAAATATTTTGCGTCCTCTGGTGCGTTAGACAGGTCAAGCAGTAAATCTATACCGCATAGTTCGCCAATTTTTGGCGTGGAGTTTTTACCTTTGAAACTCCTTATCTTGGCGATTGCAGCGCTATCTAGTTTGCTCTCTAAATCTAAACTTGCGGTGACTCGGGCGACATCTTCTGGTGTACAGAGGTATACGCCCTTTCTTGCCATTTTTCTCATGATATCGCAGAGCTCATATCCAAATGGATCGTTGAGCGGCTGGTAATTGTGCAGCTCGTCGAGTATCTCGTCATACTCGATAGATTGTTTCGATTCACTCTTCGTCATTTCTCTTATTTAACTCCTTAACAATGTTGCGAATGAATCGCCCTACATGTATTCTGGCGCATGTTTCGGCGTTGTTTTTGCTCATCTTAGTTTTCTTTCGTAATGTCTTTTGCATATCGAAAAAGAAAGGAGCAATAACGTCGGCAAAGTATTGTCCTATGGCTGCTTCTACCGCATGCTGGTTGATTGCCATTTGACAGTAACTCTTATCGTCAAAGTTGCTTAGCAATAGGTCTACATATTCGGCAGATTCCATACTTGAACGTTTTGCTATCGAGATACCTTCTTCTGATAATTTGCCGACTTTATCTAGCCATTTTTGGTCTTGGTCGGATATTTTAGTACTCACGCTCAACTCCTTTCACAAAAAACAGCCACCGTGTCATTCCAGATTTATCGCCGAAAGCTGGTTTTTGAGGTAATATTTTTAGTAATTCAGTGGTTTTAATGTCACGTTCGCTCCACTTCATAGCGACGACGCAGCCAGGCTTTGCGACACGTAGACACTCGCTCAAGCCTTTACTTAAGGTCTCTTGCCAGGTGTCTTTATCTAATTTGCCGTATTTTTTAGCCAGCCAGCTATTCTTGCCGCAGTTGATGAGGTGGGGCGGATCGAAAACGACGAAATAAAAGCACTCATCAGGGAACTTCATGTCTGTAAAGTCCATAACAAAGTCTGGGTTGACTTCTAGCGTCCTAATCTTATCTCTATCTTTCATCTCGACAGTTTCACGCCGACGATCTATATACAGAATATTTGGGTGGTCTTTGTCGAAATAAAACATACGTCCGCCGCAGCAAGCGTCAAGTATCGATGTTGGAGTAGTTTTCATTTCTCCTCCAACAACTCAGGGTTTTTGTGAATATTACCAATAATCTTTATACTAAAAAGGTCTGACTGAACCGCCAAGGCGAAATTGTTCATTGTCTCGTCTATTTCTGGACTTAGGTCAAATGCAGGGTACTCCTCATCACCACCCCACTTGACCATATGTATTGTAGGTTCTATCCAATCCCTATGCTTGACCCTTACGACATCGCCCTCGTAAATCTCTATGCCGTTTTTGTCTTTTAGTCCTGTATACTGTTCGAGAATAGGCTCAGGCTCTCGACCGCGTCTTAAACAACCAGTTCGAAACACAGTACCAACAATACAGTTATCACCCGCCGAGAGCCTGAATAGACTGCTTTTGCCGTCAATTAGTGTCTGATGGGGTGGCAGGTATCTGCGACTCGCCTTATCCCAAACCCTGAACTTTATTTCACGCATCTCTCAAAACCCCATAATGGTTACTTGGTATTTCATTGCCGCCAGCTAGAATGAGTAGGTGAATAACATCTTTCAGCTCTCGGTTGTCGTGAGCGCTACGAACACATGTCGTTGGATTCTTGTAATGACGATCGTTTTCGTCGATGTGCCGCTCGGCAGCTTTGCCAGTAAAGTACATGACCGCGCCATAGTCTTTGCCGGCTTTGTTATTATCTAGGATCGTCCATACTGGCATATTAGTGGATCTATTGTCTTGATTGACCAGCTCGTCACTCAGGGCTTTAATGCGCCACAGTAGGGCTTCTTCGGCTGGATTTTCTGCTATGATTTTCATTTAGATTTCCTTTCATCAGGTAACAGGTGAGCCAGTCGTTTTATCGTCTCGTTCATAATTTTATTTTTGAATTTGCGGCAGCCAGATTCATGACCTCCAGTTGCTAGATGTCCACATTCACAGAAAATATCATGAGCGTCTGACAGCTCTTGCTCTACCTTTGCACGAGTTTCTACCCACTCACGCAAGTGATTTTCCTGTAAGTAGTCTATCTTTTCTATTTTTTTCATTTGATGTCCTTTCCTACATTCCATTGTTATAGCTTTTACCTCTCATATTTCCTTTCCATTCTTGTAACATTTTGAGTAGCCCATCTCGCCACCAGCTGATTTGCAACGAGCGTAAGAGTTATCCTTTTCATTTAACTGATTGGACATCTTATCTGCGCACTTGACAAGTAAGACGAAGAAAGTAACAACTACTAACGCTATTATTGCGACAATAGCTACATCGCTCCAACTATTATTAGATGAACTAAAATCAGTTTTCATTCTCACTCCTGCCACTTTCTCCTAACTCTGCTACACCAATTCGCTCCAATGCCATCTCGCTTGCCATAACGAAAATATAGGCAGTGCTAACACTAGCTGCTTCGGGAATCGGTACGCCAATCAGATACTTTGTGTCATTTTTGAGTTCTTTAACTTCATTCACAATCCCCAAAGCACCGCACCATTTGTGGTTTTCATTGAATTGAACTACGTCGTTGAGTTTTAGTTTTGTCATAACACATCCTCCGCCTTGATAATTTCAGTCTCTGATTTATCAACAGTGCTATCAGCGTTATAAATCTCATCAGCGTAGTACTCTATAATGTCTGCAAAGCCTGGTTTCGATACAACACTATCCCTCGTGGCAGCTTTTTTGGCTTCTTCTTGAGTTTCGGCTTCAACAAAGACAGTACCCTCCTGCACTACTCGAACTTTGACCTCGTAAATCATTGACATCTCCTTTCGTTGACTGTTGGTTGATTGACTACTGAGTAATGGCCGTCTTTGTCTAACATGTCGTATCTGCGCAGAATACTAAAGGCTGATTCTATGACTGACAATCCACCCGTAGCGTATACGCCGTCACCAATCACGTAGCCATATTGATACACTACTTCCAACGCAAAATCGACCAATTCTTCATGCAGCTCTCGTTCGCGTTCCTCAATATATCCAATAAGTGTATATATTAGATTCGCGTCTACTGTTATAGACAAAGAATGCTCTAGCTCCTCGGGGTGTACACCAAGACAGCTGAGGATACCGTGGGCTTGAGGTGTTTTTAGCAGTTCATTGACCTGTTCGAGATATTTTTGTTTATCGCGCTGCAGGTTCATTATTCTTTCTTCCATTGATATCTCCTTTCTTATATCCACAAAATTAGTGGTTTAGTTGACATTATCTAACTGCCCCTCAGGATAATCTTTTTGCCGTCTTTAAGCCTAAAACCGCTCATGGCGGTACTATCAAGACGTAGGCAACTTTGCTCAAATAGATAGTTAAAGACTTGACCGAGAACTAAAGCATAACAACCATCATCAAGACCAATTTGGTCTGCGACGTATTGTTTAGAGTCTTGGCTGTACGGTATATCAGGCTTCAAATTCCACATTCTATCGCCAATCTTTTCTTCAGCGATTTGCTGAACTTCAGCCAATGCGTCTGCCAGGTCATCAACATTACCTATCTCTACTTCAAAGTCGCCATCTTGGTCATCATAAGTGCCAGTATGTCGATACTTACGAGCTAGTTTATCAAGAGGACCAACCGAAAAATCTGCGTAGCCGTTTGATATATACAGCTCTTTTCCACCACCTGCTTGTATTGATATTCTGAATCCCATATTGCGCTCTCCTTATCTACACGAAATCATGTAGTTTATTGGCATTCGACAATTTATCCTCTTTTAGCTTCCTTCAGCCAAATAACCAAGAAAACTACGGCGATCACAACTATCACCACAAGCGTAGATATCCACAATGGTGATAATACCCACCACCACGACCAATCAATAATCTTCATTAGTTTAAGTACGACAAATGCGATAGTTAGCGCACCGACAAAACCGATGCCGTTGCTGTTGTTATTTACTTTCATGAATAAGTTCTCCTTATGTCAAAAATATGTAAAGTACATGTATATTGTTTACGTATTTTATCCGTAGAGCGTGTTTTTTAGATAAAACGTTCTACGGGATTCAAATTATTGCCTCTCGACCTTGACGTTGTCAATACACTGCCAAGGCGACGATGCCATCGTAAACACTTTACTGCTCGTAACAACCACCTTGATATTCTTGTCTCTCGCGGCTTCATTTACCAATTTGATGTATGGCGAATTTGGCGGCAGACAGAACTTGCTGGCATTTTCTTTTGTTACTACAGTGTTTTCTGACGCACGGATACTGAAATATGTGTTACCGCCCAATACGCTATCGTTTTGGTTGTTGTAAACGATTCCCGAAACTACACTTTCAGAAGTCTCCCATCGTACTAACGACACGCAGTAGATAGCAGCGGCAAGCACCACGATAGGCAAAGCTATGATTAGTGTGTTTTCTAAAAACTCTCCTATTTTAGACATTTTAATCTCCTTCTTACGCAATATTTTCAACCGCATAACTGGTGGCTATATAAGGTGATGATTTGCTGAATTTTAATTTCCTCGAATATGAGGAAATTAGCAGCATAAAGGCTATCGACACCCGCTACGATTACTTTCGCAGTCCAGTATTTCTTATATTCCTTATATAGCCAGTTGACAACACCAGATTGAGCCGATTTCCGCCCGCACTCAATTCTGTAGGCAAATGAAAAGCCTAGACACTGATGTTGCCAGTTGATAGCACAATGGGTCTTTGAGCCCCGCTCTTAGCGTTAATCTTAAAGGCGATTCGCGGTTTATTCCGCTACTAACCCGACAATACTTTAGCACCCGATTTTTATGCTACCAGTTGAACAGACGATACACGTTGCATAGACTCTAGCAATCAGAGCAACGTTCCACGTTTTTTTGTGCGCGCGAGGTTGATACAGCGCGACTAAATAGAAGTTGTGCATATCATCTGTCCAGTTATACGGTTGAATTGTTAATGTTCTAAACCATTTTCGCCACTTGTCGAAAATGGTTTTCAACAGGGTACGATTTGTACCCGATTGGTTTAATTATGCCCAGTTTATTGACGTATGGTAGGTCGTTGGTTAATGGTGTTTATGTATCACTGTAGAATACATGTTTTAGGAATTTGTATCTAATGGGGCTACTATTTTTCCTCCTTTGCGGCATAAAATCCAAGCGTGTTAATGAAAAATAGTATTAAATAGAATATTGATCCAGTGTATTGCTTAGCCATAGCAGCAAATATCACTGAAGCTGCACCAGATATCATACCGATGATACAGATTGTCATGAGTATTTTACGTTCCATTATTGAGTCTCCTAGGAAAAGATTAATATCAAATTATCGTTTAATTTATAGGGCACGACTCTAGTATCTCTGTCGTTCCAACTGATAGCCCTTCTAGATTCTAGCCAGCCAATCAAACCGGCAATTCTATCTCCCTCGTAATTTCTATTTACAAGCACACTTCGGAGAATACCTCGGTCTCTCGCGTCCCGCCACTCCTTTACTCGTGTGTTTTCGTAGAAAGATTCAAGCCTCTCTTCTCTATACTTATGAGTGTCGAGGATAGCTTCTATTAACATATCCAACTTTTTAACAACAACTTTAACTAAACCATCGGGGCGGTCAATATAAATCGGACGTTCTTCTAAGCCGTAATACAGGCTGCAAGCCGATTCTATGTCTTTGCTGTATAACTTATAGCTATCCTCCGTTCCCTCTATGTATATAAGTACTTCACCTTTCATATCGTGTCCTTTCTATTAGCTAATCTTTACCTCATCTTTAATAACCGGCGTGCCCAGCTGAACTCTGAGTCTCGGGTTATTTCTGATGTCCATATCGCACATCGGGTAGGTCTCTCGACGAGTGATTTTAATGGTCTTATGAAACTCTACCTTCTTATGCAGATACTTGATAGGAAACTTCTTGATGAACCACTTTGGCATGTAGTCATTCTTGAAGTGTTGCCATGGGGTTTTCGGGAAGAGAAGCGTCTGAGAGTCTGATACGCTGTATGAATCCTCGCATAATTTGTTAGACAGCACGTCAGAGCAAAATGCAATTGCCAAATCATCTATGGCGGCGCAAGGATTTTGAAACTCTCGCAATTCTAGATTCCGTAGCATATGTTTTCCGAGCCTATGTTCCATAGATACTCGGTATCTTTCTAGCATCAGGTCGCGAAAAGTAGTCGTCTCTGACATATCCAAAAGTCCCATTTAACAATCTCCCACGCCGAAGTAGGTTAGCCAATCTTGTTCGTTTTTTCTAATGGATTTTAGAGCGTCTTCCTCAGTCTCGTAGCGTACAGGCTCACCAGAATCATAAAATGAACACTCTTCAGCCTCTAGTATTTCTTCAGAATGGTCATAGGTAACAATCCACCCACCGTTTCTATTCTTAAAGTCTGGCTTAAAGGTTGAGGTTCGGCGTAGTCTGGTTTCAACTAATTCACGCTTAAGGGCTTTTTCGCATTCTTCTTCAGTACGAAATGTTTTGCCAGTACGCCAAGCGTTGTAATCATGTAGCATCCCGGTATAAGATGCTGATCTTATATTGGCATTCTCAAGAATAAAACACCTATCGCCGATTCTAGGTTTCCAGTGAATACTGTCTGTCGGCTCTTCGACTTCCTCAAACCACTCATCAAAATTATCAATATCCTGAACTTTTAGTCTTGGACTTTTTGCATTTAGCGGCGCTATTCGTACGAGCAAATTCTTTTCATTGTAACCAGTGACCGTTTCCTTAAAGATCTCACCGGCTTTGATAGTCGGCAAGTCTTTGAGTAGCTTATATAGTTTCATCTTCCTTAAAAAGCTCCTCTAGGTCTTCGTCTTCTAAAATATTTCTCAAAATATCTTTCGCTAGTTCCTTTGCGCTGTCTTTAGCAAATCTAGCTGATATGTCATCAAGAGCTTTTAAAATAGCTAAAACTAATTCTGGATCATCAGAATTCATACCAATTTTGGTTTCACCACAGTATTTCCTGCCTTTTTTAAATATTTTGATATTCACTTCAGCTACTGGTTTTTTCATAACTTACTTCTCCTTATACTCCTCTACCGAAAGAGTGATTATCTTATAGCCTTTTTCTTCTAACTGCTTTTGGATACCTTTCCAGACTTCTGTCATCATATTCTCTTTTACGGTGTCTGAATCAATATACCGTGATATTTCTCTGTCCTTACAATCAACCGTCACGATTAGCTTCATTCTACCTCCTAGGGTGGACTCTGGCTGCTGCTAGATTTTAAAAATTGTACCAATTTCTAAAGATTAAGAATCTTAAGTATCTCTAGCCATTTAACCGCTCACTTTACAATCTTCCATGCCATAGAATAGGAAAAACTGGCATAGAATAGGGCACCAGATTATTAGTTGTTATTGTCGCGAAGTCTTAAAACTTCGTTTGTTGCGTTTTTGGAATACTACCTCGTACGTATAGTCAGGATGAGCAGGCAACCAAACATTCTCTAGTATCTTCCGCCGCCACTTGTAGTCGTCGGTCTCCACACCCTTAGCTTCTCGTAAAGTAAATGAGCCATCTAAGTTGTGGATCCTGAAGTCTACTTTATGCCGGTAAGGGAATGCTTTATTACCGTTTTCGTCGTACACCCAACCTTCAATTCGATATTGCGTGTCGTAGTCCTTTATCTGGCCAAGTTTTTTCTCAACCTCTAGGTCTGCGGCCACTTGCGCTTCAAACTTTGAATCGTATATCTTACCGTTCATTTCAGTACGCTTAGCACCGTACTTGTTGGTTTTCCCGATTCTACCAATCTCTACGCCGCAATTACGGCAGGATAGCCTCCCTCGGGAAAGCATTAGATGCTTTGATTGGCATTCAGGGCAAGATGCGGTAGATCGTATGTCGTTTATGTCAAACTTCTTATGCGTTGCTCTTATGTACACGTACTCTCCCCTTTCTTTGCTTGCGCCGCTTCATACGAGTGCGCCAGTTGCTAGCCTGCCTTGCTAGATAATCCTCGCTTTTTAGCCGTTCATATTTCAGCTCAAAATTATCTAACAGGCTTGTTGTTTTACTATTCATCGCAAAAACTCCTTATACGCACCGTTTCGGTAGTTAGTCCAAGCTGTATATCCTTGACTTTGCCAAACTCGATATGCAACTTTTACAACAGTTACCGTATCGTTTCTGTTTTCGTCAGAGCGAAAATGTACACAACCAACTTGTAACACACCGTAACTGCCGATGCACACTCTGTGATTCTCGGTATTAGTTAGGTTGTGATTTAGTGGGTCGCAGTTTCTATTCTCAGCTCTGGCGATAGCCATCATTAGCCGAACACTCCAGTTTGGATATTTAACCAGCTCTTGTCGAACCAATTCGCAGCCCGCTGCTACAGCTGGTTTTGGCTGTAGTACGGTTGGTTCGACAGTCACTGATTTCTGTGGCTTACCCTTAGATGCAGTAGCCGCCACATTAGCTACTGATTTTGTTTTAATTCGCGAACTATTTTGGTCAATGCTTTTTGCTGCTGATCGGATTTACTCTCTTGGTATTGAATACCTAGAAAAAATCCAATAGGCAGTGCAATAAGCATTACGATAATAATCGTTTTCATAGTTTCTACAATTTGCTTTAGATTGAATCTCTTATTCATCTTATTATCCTCGCTTTCGCTTGTTATTTTTGTTTACAGGTGCATTTTTCAACTTTCAGTGCTGAGTAGGTGAGTGTATAATTTACATTCTGCCAAAAGATTTTGAATATAAAGGTGGGAACACACTCACCTATACAACACTGAAAGTCATATTTTTTAACTTCGCGTCGTTAGCTTATGTTCTCTGCAGCCGCTACAAATCATTTCTTCGGCCAGTTTACTTATTCTAACGATGATAGAGTT
>ERZ773068.1086-NODE-1086-length-13737-cov-2.975954_pt1 | contig 13737 bp, 7 predicted proteins | sample MGYA00580620_ERZ773068 | MGnify/ENA primary metagenome ERZ773068 (study PRJEB29015, sample SAMEA2737983) | human oral metagenome | biome: human oral; feature: human-associated habitat; material: dental | place: China | collected 2101 ... | reverse complement strand
TCGTCATCTTCAGCAAATACGGTGGCACCGAGGTGCGTTACGACGGCCAGGACTAATCCTCCATCATTTGGATGAAGTCATCAAAGAGGTAGTTAGCATCTTCTGGACCAGGGCTTGCCTCTGGGTGATACTGAACGGAAAAACACGGATGAATCTTATGGCGTACGCCCTCATTGGTACCATCGTTGAGTGCAATGTGGGTTTCCACAAGGTCGGTATGTTTCAAGCTCTCCTGGTCAATGGCATAACCGTGATTCTGAGAAGTGATGGAAACTTTATTAGCTTTTAAATCAAGAACGGGATGATTGCCTCCGCGATGCCCAAATTTAAGTTTAAAAGTCTTTGCACCACACGCAAGACCGATTACTTGATGCCCCATACAAATGCCGAAAATAGGGATTTTACCGAGTAGCTTTCTCACGGTTTCGTGAGCGTGAGGAACATCCTGAGGGTCGCCAGGTCCATTAGAAAGCATAATGCCATCTGGGGACATCAGCAGGATTTCTTCGGCAGTGATATTGTGGGAAACCACAGTGATGTCACAGTTTCTCTGGGAAAGCTCTCTGATAATACCGAGCTTAGCTCCGAAGTCTATCAGTACCACTTTGAAACCTCTACCAGGGTTGGCATAAGGCGTTTTGGTAGAAACCCGCGCAATCTGATCCGTAGGGAAAGAAGTAGCTCTAAGTTCAGCAATAACAGTAGCATCATCCGCTTCGGATGAGACGATTTTGCCTTTAACTGCACCCTTGCTACGAAGCAATCGGGTGAGCTTGCGGGTGTCTATGCCCGAAATCCCTGAGAGGTTTTTCTTTTTGAAGAGCTCATCAAGGCTAAGCTGTGAGCGGAAGTTAGATGGCAAGTCGCAGAGCTCTTTCACAATAAGCCCTTTTATAGCAGGCTCTATACTCTCGTAATCATCTCGGTTAATCCCATAATTCCCAATAAGCGGATAGGTCATACACACGATTTGCCCACAATATGACGGGTCTGAGATGAGCTCCTGGTAGCCCGTCATCCCCGTATTAAAAACCACCTCGCCAGCCGTATCTATATCTGCACCAAAGCCCTCGCCATAGAAGACTTCTCCTGATTCTAATATGAGTTTCTTATTCATTTTTTCTTTTTATTATATTGGGATTAGTTAAATTCTACACCGATTTTCTCCAAAGCAGCCTTGATAATCGCCATACGGGCATAAACGCCATTTTCCATTTGTTTAAATATTCTGGATTTAGGACTTTCTACAAGCTCATCGGCAATTTCTACATTTCTATTGATAGGTGCCGGGTGCATAATGATAGCCGTAGGTTTCAGATGCTTCTCTCTCTCGGGAGTAAGCCCATATCTTCTGTGGTAGCTGGAGAGGGAGAGCTCCATTCGCTCATCGTGTCTCTCGTGCTGTATTCTTAGAAGGATGAGTACATCTACCTCCTTAATCAGCTGGTCGAGTTGAAGGAAAGTTCCGTTGATAATTGCCCCCTCATCAAACCAAGCAGAAGGTCCAGAGAAATAGACCTTAGCACCTAATTTTCTGAGAGCTTCAGCATCGGAATTGGCTACACGGCTGTGTTTTACATCTCCTACGATACCTACTTTAAGCCCTTCAAACTTGCCATACTCCTGATAAATTGTAAGCAAATCCAGCATACACTGAGAAGGGTGATTACCCGTACCATCACCACCATTGACAATAGCTCCATTTATAGATGATAATTCTTTATAATACTCATTCTTCCTATGCCTGATAACAAATAATTTAACACCAATGCTCTCCAAGGTTTTTACGGTATCGTAGAGGCTTTCGCCTTTATTTACAGAGCTTGTAGTAGCATCAAAAGGGATAACATCTAAACCGAGACGGCGCTCAGCAACATTAAAACTGGTTTTGGTTCTGGTACTGTCTTCGAAGAAAAGATTGGCAGCAAAGACCTGACCTTTCACTTTAAGCTCCTTACCTTTTGAAAAATCAATGGCATCATCAAGGATTTGTAGAATTTGTTCCTTAGTTAAATCTGAAATTGTAAGCATATCATTTAAGTGTTTAGTTTCAAAAAAAAGCGAAGCCCAAAAAAGACTTCGCTAATATAAATTATATTTCTCGGCAGAGCCTGCCTTCTAAAAATTCATTAAAAAATACATTTGCATTCATTGGGCACAAATATAGGGATTATTTTTTATTCTCCAAGCGCTTTACTTTAAAGAAAGAAAGCACCGAAAGTAGCAGCATAACCCCAGAGCCAATATATACCCAAACAGGTACTGGTACAGGGTCTCCCGCTGCATAGGAATGCAAGCCACTGAGGTAGTAATTTACCCCGAAATAAGTCATAATCACCGAAGAAATAGCAAACATAGATGCAGAGTGGAACAGCCACCTCCCTCTAAGCCCTGGAACAAGCCTTAGGTGAATCACAAGAGCATAAACCATCACAGAAATGAATGCCCAAGTTTCTTTTGGGTCCCAACTCCAATAGCGTCCCCAAGATTCATTAGCCCAAATCCCTCCAATAAAAGTACCCATCGTAAGAGCAAAAAGCCCAATGGTGAGAGACATCTCGGAGACTATCGTAAGCTCCTTAATAGTCCTGTTGTTATGATATTTAAACAAATCTTTGCCTGCAAGGATGTAAAATAAAAGGCAGATCACCGAAATAACAAACGAAAGCCCAAAGAAACCATAGCTGGCAGTAATAATCGCCACATGAATGATGAGCCAATAAGATTTCAGTACAGGAACAAGGGGCGTAATCTGAGGGTCTAATGCAGAACCACCGTGTGCAAAGCCCATCATAAGAACCGCAACCATAAATCCAGATGCGGGAATAAGCGCATTAGAGTTTTTATAGAGGAAAAGTCCAGCACTAATACCCACCCAAGAGATAAAGACAATTGCCTCATAGCCGTTGCTCCAAGGGGCGTGCCCGGAGATATACCACCTGCCTACCAAACCGAAAAACTGTAAGACATAACCTATACAGCCTATAGCAATGAGGGTTTTAATCGCCTTATTGAGGATTTTATTCGGTTTAAAAAGTTCTATAAAGCCGAGCAATGTGAGTAGTCCTCCGATAACGGAATAGAATATCATCAGAACAAAATTGATATTCACCTTATTCATAAAGACCTCTACCTCTACTTTATTCTTAGAAGGCACTACACTTTTACCCCAAGCCTGCTGATAGTCGGAAATCTTTTTTAGCTCGGCATCTGCTGCTACCCAGTTGCCCGACTTCTGTGCTTGAATTACAGAGTAGAAATAAGGTCCGAGAATCTTCTGCGCTTCTTCATCGGGTTCAAAATTAGAATTGAGCCAAGAGTTCCAAGTATGGTTTGGATCGTTTTTCACAGGAACGATTCTCACGAACTGACCAGAGAAAAATTCATTAAAAATCTGTACCCTCTCATTCACAGAAATCACTTCCTTGTCATAATTAGACTGCTCGGAAGGTTTCTTAGCAAAGGCCGTATTAAAATCTTCCTCTAATATATAGGTTAGCTTTCCTGTTTGGGGATTTACGGGGAAGAGGTTCATCAGCGAGGTATAGCCCTCATCATTTGCTTTTGTCTTTGTTTTGAGGAGCTCGCCGCCTTTGGTCCCTACTTTTATGAGTGGCACCATCGTCCAGCTTTCGGTATCGGTATTTATGGCGAGGAACCATTGATTTGCATCGAGCGATTGCCCCTCCGAGCCTCTGAACTTATCCCTCTTATAGAGTTTCCTTAAAACCTCCAATGCTTGAGTATTTACAGGGACTATTCTCCCCTCAAAATTTTGCACCAATAGGTAGCCAAACTTATCCGCGTGTGCTTTGGAGATATTCGTCTTTGCAATAATCTGGTCTGGGGATATGTATTTTATTTTCTGAATTGAGGATGCTGAAGCCGTAGAATTTCCCTGCGCCAAAGCATTAAAACCAAAGGGGAGAAAAAGCAAGGCAATGACTAAACTTTTATTCGCGCTCATTTTTTTTAGTGTAGCGCTCAAGTTCCAGAAGTGCGAGCCTTTCCAGAAGAAAGACACGAACATTCCCAAGAAAAGCACAGTATAACCGATGTAAGTCATCAGCGTACCCCACCAGTCGTGGTTCACTGAGAGCCTCGTCCCCTGCCTATCGGGGTCAAAGCCCGATTGAAAGAAGCGATAACCTTTATAATTAAGCACATTATTCATATAAATTCTGTAAGGGGTTTCTTTGCCTTCATCTACAATCTGTATATGGCTCTCGTAGGCGCTTGGCGAGGTGCTTCCAGGGTAAGTTTCCATCACAAAGTCATCCAACCGAAGGTGGAAAGGCGTCGTATATACTTTTGGACCTACCCCGAGCATTATGTTCATCCCATCAAGGTTGATTTGTTTAAAAAGATTTGGATTCCCCTTTTCCACTAATAATTCCACCTGCTGGGTAGTTTGAGGACCTTTCACCTCTAATTTTAATATATCGGGGAGATGCTGCTCTTTGGTTTTATCACCCTCAAAGGATTTGAGTTTCCCGCGTTTTAAACCATCTGGCACTACGATTCTAAGGTTGGCAATCGTATAGAGGCTTTTGAGCGCAAGAGGCTGCGTCTCATCTTTTTTAATCTCGGTCGTTTGTTGTGTAGCCATCGTAAGGTAAGAGGCATCTACAGGGGTTTTTATGTATAAATCTGTCCCTTCTTTCTTAAACTCAACTGCTCCATCAATCGGTCGATTAAAGCTGACCAGCATCCCTGAAATATTCTTTGCTTCGCCAGATTTCAGATAATAATTTTCCCTTCCAGCTTCGCCTGCTACCACAAAGTGGAGGTATTCCTCACCGTTTTTATCGGCAATAAGGCTGTCTTTTTTCCTTTGGATAAAATCCACTTGTGCTACGCTGATTTTTTTACCATTAAAATCATACGCTGCCTTAAAATTATGCGGAATGAGCTTCGCGATAAGCGGCTTATCCGATGCAAATAAAAAAGGAATATCCCGATAATTCAGTCTATCGCCATTCTCTTCTATTTGTATTTTGAAGAAAGATTTATCGCTAATAATCTCATTAGACATTTCCTTTTCTCTGATGAGCATTATTCCCTCAAAACTGATGTATCGAGTAATCGCTCCACCGATAAAAATAAGAGCAAAAGCGAGGTGAAACGCAAGGACCGACCATTTTTCTCTCCTCCACAGCCTGTACCTCTCGATATTACCGATGAAGTTAATGATGAGCAGCAGCATCACCAGTTCAAACCATTTTGCCTCGTAGATATAGGCTTTGGCGGCGGGTGTGCCGTAGTCATTTTCCACAAAAGTAGCATACGCCATCGCTACGGCATACACCACAAGCAATACCGCCATAGTACGGGTAGAAATAAGTATATCAACTATTTTTTTCATTAGTTTCTCTGAAGTTTCATTTCGGCGGCAAAAGTAAGGATTATTTGGACAAATTGTCCAGCAAATTATTATAATAGAGAGGCGATATCACCTAAAAAAAGGGGCGATGCCAGTCCCTCTTAAAAATTTGCTTTGAGCTGCATAGAACCTGTGTGTATGGTGCGGTCGTCGTGCATTCTGCCCTCGTAGCCGATACTAAGAGAGATAATGGAGGTAATGGCTTGATGAAAGTGGAGGCTCCAGACCTTGTTGGTACCGGCTTTTAGCCCATCGAGCATTTGATTTGCCACAACTGAAAAGCTATTGCCTGTAAAGTAATTATTGATAAGCGAAAAACTGCCCCTCAGACTGGTCTTTTGCGTCGTCCATAGCACAGCGCCTGTAAAATCAAAGCTGCGGAGATACTCCTCGCCGTCTGTTCTATCCTTGTTGATATAGGCTGCGGAAAGCTCTGCCTCTGTGTTTTGGCTAAGTTGGTAGGTAGCTTTTGGTCGGGTCTCTATGATGCTGATTTTATAATTTCGGGTGGCAAAAATCTGAGAGAAATGGGTGCTTTTTCCCAATTTATTCTCCCAATCGGCTTTTAAATATTCATTAAATCGATAGCCTATATTGAGGAAATGCCCTGCTCTATGACTGTCTTCTATGCTAAAATTGGCATTGATAAGATTCTGATTATCGGTAAATCTGTAGCTACCACTCCAGCCTGATTTCTCATTAGAATTAAAGGTAGCAGAGGCGAGCAAGTTCTGGCTGCGCATTATATCTCCCCTCTCGAAAGGATTAAAAGCCACTGTTTTGTTATTTTTCAGGAAGGAATTATCCACCGAAAAGGAAAAATTAAAATTCCACCGTTTTAAGAAGGGGTTTTCTGAATAAAAAACTTGATGTGGATTAAGAAAAACGGAGAACTGCAATCTGTTTTTATTGCTCGGAAGGTAGCGCACCGAGTCAGTATACACCCTGATGTACTGGGCAAGGTCGGAGTACTCTGCGATTTCAAACTCATCGAGCTGTTGTATGCCATCGCCATTATAATCCGTCCATTTATAGACGCCCTGCCCATCGGTAACCTTTATATATTGGAAAGCGCGCTGTGCCTCCTGCCCATTGCCGAGCTCATAGAGCGTCTGAAAACGCAAACCACCAGAAAATAATTGCTGATTATAGCTGATATTCCCGAGTATAAAGTCCTGGTGCCTGCTTCCATCTCCACCATTTTGATAGAAAAACTTTCGGTAATGCAATGCAGTGCTGAGCTCCGTTTTTTCGGTTTTAATGAGCTTTGCTTCTGCCTCCAAACCGAGGATGTGATTGAAATTCTGCAAGCGATTGCCCTGTATAGAATCATTATCCCTGAAATAAATTTTTGCAAGGAGCTTCGTGCGGGCAGTATCACCGATTTTCTTTTGAAGAAAGACCTCCTTCCAGCTAAAACTGCTTGCATCATAACCTCCAAGTGCTTCAATTCTCCTAAGATTATGCTCCATACTCCCCCCGATTGACCAGCTCCCTTTATCACCTTTGAGCTGTGATTCTACACTCCCTCTGATGAAACTCGTCTGCTCCTCCGCACCTTTGGTATTGAGGTAGGAAATCTTCCCTTGGGTAAGTGTTCGCCCCTTCTCCCATACAAAGTCTATATCATTTTTAATCCCAGTATACGACGCCTTTTCGCTAAGGTAATTGAGCTTATAATTAATAAACGACTGGCCACTCCAGCGATTATCAAAGCTAAAAATCAATCGGTTTTGGGTCTTGTGGTTAAACTCCTGCGGGAGATTAAAGTCTCTGGAAAACTCTACACCATTTATCCTGTCAAGGATGTGAAATCTGCTGTCTATCCTTTGAAATTCTAATGAGGGAGTCCCCGTCCAATCTCCTTTTTTGAAACTTTTCTGTGCAAATATCCTACCCGCATAGCCTGTATTCTGGTCATTATCCTTAGATGAAAAAAGGTTGATATCATAATTGCTAAGAGAGAGATCAGCACCAATTTTTCCATCGCTATCATCCAAAAGATACTCCCCATTGACAGAAAGTACCTGCCTGCGTTCTGGCGATGGGAGCTTCCTCACCGCTGAATAATCCCCCATCTGCTTGCCAACATACTGAAATACCCTGCCGTTATTCGTGGTTTGCATAAGTTTATAATCCCCCTTATCCTTCCCAAAGTAGTTGAAGGAAACTTCATAGAGTTTCTCATTTTTATCATTAGAAAATTCAAAATAATCACCGTGTGGGCTACTTATCTTTCGGTAGAGGATTTTATTGACATCGTATTCAGCCTCTCGAGCAGAGGGAGCGTACATCAGTTGGGTGTTATTCCCTGCAAGGGAGAGAATTTTTTCATCTTCTTTACTTAGGTTGAGCGCCAGAGGAGCATTTTTATTATCGGTTTCGAGGAACCATTTGATACCGCCTTTAAATCTTTCCCTCTCGTGCCTGAGCCCTCCAGTTACAAGGAAGCGAGAATAATTCCTGTTGGTATAATTATACGACACGCTGATGAAATTCTGCTTATAAATAGGTCTAAGACTGGTAAAACTGAGCTCTCCAGTATTATAATTGATGATATAGTCGGCATCTTCGCCTCTTTTCATCAGTATACCATCGATAAACACCTGCTCGGAGCCTGAAATTATCGTGATAAAGTTCTCCCCATTCTTCCCTCTAAGCCTGTACGGGCCCTGATTGCCCTCCACCCCTTGAAACCTCATCCTGTGAAACTCCGAGCGGGCAACTCCTATCGACAAGTCGGTAAAAGTCTTGTTCTCCTCCCCAAATTCAGTCTGGAACTCCAAGCCCAAGCTCCTCCTCTGGTACTTCCCGAAATAGGTTTTATCATCTATAAGGTCAATATGCCCTGCTCTTAATATCGTCTTATCCTTAATATTGAGCTGAATAAAAATCCTGTCAAAATCCTCCAAAGTCTGGGTATAGCCATCTGCCTGCATAGGGAGGCTGTGGTCATAAATACTCGCGAGGATGGAGACATCTTTGGAGAGCTTGCCACCAATCTGCAAGTCCATACTGCTCTGCACTGCCGAACCTTGATTGTTTCCAAAACTCAGCCCTCGGATAATGGAGCCCTTAGAAGTGAGCTCACCCAAAATCCTTTTCCTATCGGCTTTTATCAGAACAGCATCATCTATAATTCTCTTTTGAGGATGTTTTATAAAATCTACCGTATCCCGCTTGAAGAAATCTTTATTCATCTTAGCAGAAATAAGGCTATCTACCTTCAAGCTGTCCTTAATATTCGGATTTTCCCACGAGAAAATCTGGGCGTAAGAAGAGTTTATCCCTAAAAATCCGAATATCATACAAAATAAAAACAGCCTCAAAGCCTCCTTTTTAAAATAACGCCGTAAAATAACGAAATTAGAATGAATTTTTTACCTCTGGCATAGAAGGACAACCTACTCAAATATGGGTATTTAATTTTTTCACTATCAAAAAATCTTTTTTAGCTACCTTTGTGCCTTTCCTTACGAAACTTATGTCATTTTCTACCTCCTTTCAGTGCTATATTCTCATTTTGTTTTTACTTTTTGGGCATTATGTTTCTGCACAGAGGGGAGCAGACAGCCTCCAAACAATACAAACACTGGAATTATACAAAAGGAATTTCAAAGAGGTGATTCCTACGCAAGTACTTAGCGGTAAGGAGCTCCAAAGACTTAATTCTCATTCGGTGGCAGATGCTCTGAGGTATTTCTCTGGCGTTCAGATTAAGGATTATGGAGGTATAGGAGGGCTAAAAACCATTAATATTCGGAGTCTTGGGAGTCATCATACGGGTGTTTTTTATGATGGTATCCAGCTTGGGAATGCACAGAACGGAATCGTAGATTTAGGTCGGTTTTCATTGGATGATGTAGAGGAAATAGCCCTTTATAATGGGCAGAAATCTGATATATTTCAGCCAGCAAAAGATTTCGGTTCGTCGGGGAGTATTTATATTCAGCCTAAAAGGCCTTCGTTTTCAAATGGAAGGAAAACCAACCTCATTTTAAGACTTAAAAATTCGTCTATTTCGCTTTTTAATCCCTCTTTTCGGATAGAGCAGAGGCTTTCAGCTCATACTTCTGCGAGTATTAGCGGTGAATTTCTGGAAAGCGATGGTATCTACCGCTTCCGATATACTAAGAAGAAGCTCGATGGGAGTCTCGCGTACGATACGCTTGCTAAGAGGTACGATAGTGATATTCATTCTAAAAGATTAGAAACCGCGATATTTACCAAACTGGATAGAGGCAGTTGGGAAGCAAGGGCTTATGCTTATCAATCCAATCGAGGGCTTCCCGCACCGATTGTGAATGGTGGTTTTAAGGAAAAAGGACAAAGATTGCGAGATGAGAATTATTTCCTGCAAACCACATTGCGTAAAAAGCTGTTCCCCAGCATTGAAACACAGCTTAAAACCAAACTTTCTTACGACTATACCCATTATGCAGACACGGCGACCACTACCAAGCTCTACAAGATTCAAAATACTTATATTCAGCGGGAAGCCTACCTCTCCTCATCCAATATTTACCGCATAGGTTCAGGTTGGGACATCAGCTTAAGCGCAGATTTCCAGTTTAATAACCTTAGTTCTGACCTGTCACTCTTCTCTTTCCCCACCCGATACACAGAGCTCGTAGCCTTTGCCACAACTTACCAAAGGGGAGGCGTTAAGGTGTTAGGCAGCCTCCTTGGCACCTTCGTTCAAGAGGAAGTGGAGCGCAATGCAGCCTCTCCCGACAAATCCGAATGGTCGCCCTCCCTCTTCCTAAGCTATCAATTGAAGAATCAAGGCGTTAGTTTCCGAGCATTTTATAAAAAGAGCTTCAGAATGCCTACATTTAACGACCTCTATTACACCATAATCGGCACCTCAAACCTTCAGCCCGAATACACTCATCAATATAACCTTGGGCTAAGCTTTCAGAAGGAGAATGAAGCTAAAATAGTGAGACAGCTTCAGCTAAAGGCAGATGTGTATTTCAACAAAGTAGAAAATAAAATCATCGCTGCACCTAACGGCAGTATGTTTAGATGGATGATGAAGAACCTTGGATATGTGGAAATTATCGGTACGGATATTCAACTGCAAACTACGCTTCAGATGGGGAATTTTAACCTTCGTCCGCTCTTAAATTATACTTATCAGTCAGCAAAAAATCTCACCGATAAGTCAGATTCATATTACAACCATCAAATTCCATATACCCCCCTACATAGCGGTAGTTTTTCGTTAATTTCAGACTATAAAGGCTGGGGGCTACATTACAGTTTCATTTATGCAGGCAAGCGGTATAATGCACTTCAAAACAACATCCGTTATTATGAAATCCAGCCTTGGTATACTCACGATATTTCATTGCAAAAAGAATTTAAAGTTGGAACTAATAAATTTAAAGAATCTTTGGAAGCAAATAATCTCCTCAATCAGTACTACGAAGTTGTAGCAAACTATCCAATGCCTGGTAGAAACTTCAAACTGGTACTCAACTGGAACTTATAGGTTTTAAAACAATGAATAAGAACTCCTTTTTATTATTAGCTACCTCTTGGATTCTCCTCCTTTTTAGCTGCAGAGGAAATGAATACATTCCTCAGATAGAGGAAACCCCTCTTCCACCAGAGGCTTCTGGAAAGATACAGGGTTTTTATCTCTTGAATGAGGGAGCAATGGGAACCAACCAGGCTACACTGGATTATCTGGACTATACAAAGGGAATTTACCACAAAAACATCTACGCTACTGCCAACCCAAGTGTAGTGAAAGAACTCGGAGATGTGGGGAATGACCTTCAAGTCTATGGTTCTAAGCTCTATGCCGTAATTAATGTATCAGGAAAGATAGAAGTACTTGATACAAAAACAGCAAAGCGCATCAAATCCATCCCTTTGCAAAACTGCCGATATATTTGCTTTAGTAGTGGCAAAGCCTACGCCAGCAGTTATAATGGAAAGATCTCTCCAGACCCAAAAGCTCCACTTGGAAAGGTGGTGGAGATAGACACTGCCAGTCTTAGTATCCAGAGAGAAGTAATTGTAGGCTACCAACCTGAAGAACTCGTCGTGGGAGAAAATAGCAAGCTCTTCGTTGTTAATTCAGGTGGCTACCGTTTCCCAAATTATGATAAAACTCTTTCTATTATCGACCTTAAAACCTTTACTGAAGAGAAGAAGATAGATATAGATATTAATCTCCATAGAATTAAAAAAGACAGATTTGGAGATTTGTATATCAGTTCACGGGGAGACTATTATAACCACAAATCCAACCTCTTTGTAGTAGATGCCAGCACAGGTGAAGTCAAAAAATCCTTTGATATTCCTGTGAGCAATATGACAATAGTTAATGACAAACTCTACTATTATGCTAATGACTTTAACTATAATACTCACACAACTAAGAAGTCATTTGGAGTGATAGATGTAGAATCAGAGACCATTCTCAGTACGGATTTAATCCCTACCGAATATCAAAAAAAGATTCAGAATCCATACGGTATCGCTGTAAATCCAATAAGTGGGGATATTTATATCACCGATGCGAGGGACTATACCTCTATTGGTTATATCTATGCCTTTGACAAAAATGGTAACTTCAAATGGGAGCAATCAGCAGGCAATATTCCTGCTCATTTTGCATTTGTTTATAAAGATTAATCAATATTTTATATTAATTTTCAATGATTTAATCTCTATTATTAACATTTTCAATTTCCTCAAAAATCTATTCTAAATAGACTAATAAGGTATTTTTTATTATTTTTCTACCTTTGTGGGACAATGAAACCGAAACACTTAATCTTTTTATTGGCTCTTGGAGCATGTACTGCGGATGACTTTCTGCAACCCGATATCCCTATTGGAATTTTAGAACCCTCCTATACGGTCAACAGGTTTAAAGTCCTGGAGATAAAGCCCAACATCCCGCTTTCTGCATCTTTCATTTGGAAAGTAGATGGTAAAGAATACTCTAAAGCTCCTGTCTTTGAATTTATTTCCACAGAAATAGCTCCTCATACCCTTAACCTTGAGGTTTCTTATAATGACAAATCACTTACCTATACTTCAACCATTAATGTAACGAAGGAAGACAAGAAATTTAGCGAGTATATTGCCGATGTATTAGAGTATCGCCCTGCTGTGGGGCAGTTCATCAACAAACTCCCAGCCTACGAAGACCAAAATACCGAACAACATCTCCTCGCTAAGGCAAAAAAAGCTCTTGTAGGTGATACAAAAGACCTTATTAGTCTTGGGGGATATGGTGGTTTTGTTATCTTTTCGTTTGACCACACCATTCCTAACCTTACGGGGAGAGATTTTAAAGTTTTAGGCAATGCCTTTGCGGGCAGTAGTGAACCTGGAATCATAATGGTAGCCTATGACAGAAATAAAAACGGAAAGCCAGATGATAATGAATGGTACGAAATTGCAGGGAGTGAACACTCTTCTTCGGAGACGGTGAAGAATTACCAAATCACCTATTTTAAACCTGAAAATGAACCTTCTGGTGAAGAAAAAAACTATATAAAATGGGAAGATAATCAAGGAAATTCAGGTTTTAAATCAAAAAACCGGTTTCATTCTCAGAGCTATTATCCTCTTTGGCTCCACCAGTCTACACTATCATTCTCTGGAACAAGGCTAAAGGATAATTATACTCAAAATGGCGGAGCAAATGCCCAATGGACAGGCAAGGCTTATGATTTTGGCTATGCTGATAACGCTCCCAACGAATCTGAGGCCTCTAATATAGACATATCTTGGGCAGTAGATAAAAATGGAAAGCCTGTACATCTTATCGGGATTGATTTTATAAAAGTCTATACCGCTATTAACCAGGAGGCTGGCTGGCTGGGTGAGATATCAACCGAAATCAGAGGTGCTTATGACCTTTGGTTCAAAAAGCCGTAAGCAAGTACGCGGAAATACTGATTGCTCCGGCGTTAATCATCATTGGAATATTTATGCTCGATGTAATAAAACTCAATCTACCGAAAATCAATATCGGCGGTGAAAGTTTGAAAAAGAGGACTAAAGGCGGTTGGGGGGCTATGCTATTGGGTATTTTATTTGCCCTTGCTTTTTGTCCTACCAGTGGAGTATTTTATTTCGGTATGCTTATGCCTTTGTCAGCAGCGGAAACGGGCGGGTATCTCTTACCTATAATTTACGCTATTGCTACGGGATTACCCGTAATCCTTGTTGCATGGATTTTAGCGTATAGTGTTGCCGGGCTGGGTAAGTTTTATAACCGGATGCAAATATTTGAGAAATGGTTTCGTAAAATAGTTGCCATCCTCTTTATTGCGGTAGGAATTTATTATGGGAGTTTGATGTGTAATTATTATATAGATGAT
>ERZ773068.1085-NODE-1085-length-13741-cov-3.567514_pt1 | contig 13741 bp, 9 predicted proteins | sample MGYA00580620_ERZ773068 | MGnify/ENA primary metagenome ERZ773068 (study PRJEB29015, sample SAMEA2737983) | human oral metagenome | biome: human oral; feature: human-associated habitat; material: dental | place: China | collected 2101 ... | reverse complement strand
CTCCACCGGATAACTTAACTCCCATTTCACCTACTCGTGTTTCATATCCATTTGGCAATGCTGAAATAAAGTCATGACATCTCGCTTTTTTGGCAGCTTCTATGACTTCTTCTTTTGTCGCATTAAGTTTCCCGATTGCAATATTGTCAAAAATACTTAAATCGAAAAGGATGACCTCCTGTTGCACACTTCCAATAAGATTTGAAATATTTTCCTGACTGTAATCCTTTATATCTTTCCCATTTATTTCTATTCGTCCGCTGTCAGCATCCCAAAAACCCATAAGCAAATTGGATACTGTACTCTTACCGCATCCACTTGCTCCAACAAAAGCATTTAAGCTGTTTTTCTTAAAAATAAGATTTATATCCTTTAACTCGAAACTATCTTTTCCGTATGCAAAATTCACATCTTTAAATTCTATATTTCCAAATTCTAAACCTTGTTCTATCTTTTTCTTTGGAAGCGAAACGGTTAAAACTTTTCCAATTGACTTTAAAGCCTCCTTAAATACAATAGAAAAATGTTGTAGAGTTGCTGTCTTGCTTATGGATGCTGTAAACGCAGAGGATAGAATAATTGCGAGTATAAATTTAGGTGTTGTTATTTCTCCATAATAAAGAAATATACTTCCCAAAATCATGACAATAACTACTCCAATTTCCATAAATATGTCAATGAGTCCCATTGGAATTATAATTGCTCCCATGCTCTTTTTAACCCAGTAAATATACTCTCTTGCCGTTTTTAATGTTCTTTCGCTAATCTCCTCTTCTTTAGCAAAAGCCTTAATCACAGAGATATTTTTTACATATTCCATTAGCTCTTCTCTCATCTTGTTTTCATGGTTAAAGTAAATAGCAAAGTTTTTATCCATTGTTTTCTGTGAAAGAACTTTTACCAAATACATGAGTGGAACTCCGGCAATCATTCCAAGAGCAAGACGCCAGTCTACAAAAATCATAGCTATGAAAATAATGGTAGGCAGAAGCGTAACTGCCATTATTTCAGGAAGACCATGAGCAAGGTATACTTCCACTTGCTCTACATCATGTTGAACAATATTGGTAAGCTCTCCAGTATTATGTTCTTTGAAAAATCCTAAACTTAGTTTTTTTAAATGACCGATAATATCTAACCTAAGTTCTGTCAATTTTTCATAGGCTTTTTCATGGGCAACCTTTGTTGCAAAATAATAAAACACACCTTTTAATGCAAATGATATAAAGATTCCTAAGAAAATATATTTCAAATTATCTTCGCTAATATTGCTTGTAATTAAAGAACTAATCAAATATACGAGTAAGATTTGTGGTATCAAATCACATACTATTTTTAAAGCAAGAAGTAAATTGGATAAGCCATTTTTTCCAATCACTTTTTTTCTTAATTCTTTTTCCGGCATGAACAACGCTCCTTTCAAAATTGAATAATATTGAATTTTAATTCAGTATTAAGGTTTAAAGTAAGACTTTGCTGATTACGCAAAGTCTATTTTTTAGTGCTAATTATAGGGATTCCACTCCCTTGTAATAACACCTTGCAATAAGTTTTAACATGTCTTTTGCCCACTTTTCACTTTGATAGTGCCTTGCTATTTCAAGAAGCCCCTCTGTAAAGTTACTGGCTAAAATATGGGCAAGCATTGGATCATATTCCTCTTTTGATTGTCTTTTTAAACTTACTTCAATATGAACCTGCATTTGTGATATGAGTTTGTGTTTGGCTTCTGTATGCTTCGTACCTGAGCTTTTATCCATTAAAATAATTAACTTCTTACGCTCTTTTAAAAGTTCATGAATATAGTTTTCTCCAACTTCATCAAACCTTTCAGAAGCAGAACCTTTTTCCAAAGACTCCTCCTCATCAAAAGCTGACTCGAAATTTATATAAACAGAACTTACTACTGCATCAAACAAAACTTCTTTATTCTTGAAATAGGTATAAATTAGTGCCACAGGAATATCTGCTTCTTTTGCAATTTCTGTTAATTTGGCACCTCTATAATCCTTTTTATAAAACACTTTTTCTGCTGCTTCAAGTATTCTATTTCTAACTTCTTCTTTTAATACTTGTGCCATAGCACACCTCTTTCTATACTAATACTGAATCTATATTTAATAATAAATCAAAATTCAATATTTGTCAAGTTAACTTTGTTTCCATATTTTTATACTCGCTTACCAAAACAGCAACCTATGAGGAGGCAGTTGAAAAATATGATGATGTTGTAAGGCTTTTTAATAATTCCGGAATTCCTCAATATGATGAATTTGCATCCATATTAGTAAAATGGAAAACTGAGATACTTAATTCTTTCAGAAGACCATATGAAAACAGAAAACTTTCCAATGCTTATTCTGAGAATATCAACGGAAAGCTCCGAACATAAATAACTGTATCCAGAGGGCTTGGCAACTTTAAACGGTTTAGATGTAGAACGCTCTTCGCTTTAAATCCAAGAATATACTTTGCAATATCGGACAACCTTAAAACAAACAAGAGGATTGGACGAAAGAGAGGTCCATACAATAAAGAGTAGCAATATAAAAGGACATTTTCCACATGAATTTCATGCGAAAAATGTCCTTTTTATTCATAGTCACCAACCCGATAGTTTAGAGATGGATTTTTCTAACCAACCCGATAATTTATACTATCACATTTACTTCTTCCTTTCGCCTCGGCTACTAGGAAATAGTCCTACTTATTTAGCTTTCTCTTATAGCTAACCGCTCCAAGGAGACCTGCTGAAGCAGCAAACATGCTGAGCATCATGATTAGGTTTCCTGCATCATCACCTGTGTTTGGCTTGTTTGATGTCTTTGGTGCTGTAGGATTTGCTGGTTTTTGTGGTACAACTGGTACCTTATACTTGTTTGTGAACTCAATCTCATTAGCTGCAGCAGCATCCTTCTGGATATCTACAGTCGCAACAAGCTTGTTATCAGCATCAGTAGTTACATCAACAATAACTGTGTACTCTGCTGCATCATATGTGTAGTTAAGTGCATTTGTATTAAGCTCAACTACCTTGTATGTGTACTTACCAACTGCCTCAAACTTGATATCGCCAAAGTCTACATCACCTGCGCCATTTACTGAAATAACCTTCTTATCAAGTACTGAACCCGCAGGCATTGGAACATCGTTTACTCCTGCTGCAGTTGTTCCTACTGCGCTAAGCTCAAATTTGAACTCTTCTGCCGTAGGAGCTTGATCTCCTGTCAAAGCCTTCTTAACCTTGAAGTTTGCAGTTGTGTAGTTCAATACATTCTTAAATGCTGGCTCGCTATCTACTACTGCCTTAAGTGTTCCGTTATCATTTGTTACAGTAACAGTTACCTCCTTCTCTGTAGTATCATATACCACGCCTGCTAGAGGATTTGCTCTGTTCTCTGAAACCTTGAACTTGTATGTTCCTGGTTTCTTGAATACGATCTTGTCAAACTCGAAGCTTCCATCAGTTCCTACAGCTGCTGTAAGAGTCTGTGGCATTGTCACTCCATCATATGTTTCGGTTGGAATCTGAGCTAGTGTAACCTCAAATGTATTTGCAGGTATTGTTAGAACTGTATTATCCTGATCAACATATTCCTTGCTTCCCTTAATGCTTGCCTCTACCTTCTGGTAGTTAGGAACAATTGCTGAAAATCCCGGCTGAGCCGCATTCTGGATTGAGAATGTTCCCTCTGTTGCATGTAGTGAACCTGATGTTGTATATGCTGGGTTTGGCTTAAATACATTGTTATCAAACTTATATGCACCTGGTGCTGATGTCTGAACTAGACGATAGTCGCCTCTTGATAGACCTGTGATAACAGCTTCTCCACTTGCGTTTGACTTCGCGATTGCCTTACGGCCTCTGATATAGTAATCTGACCACTTGCCGTTTAGCTTTGTCTGAATCTTAAACTCAGCTCCCTTGATAGGAGTTGTGTTGTCAATCTCATCTACAACCTTTACACGAATTGTTCCTGCTGAAACTGTTGCGGTTCCCGCAGACTTATCAATTGTGTAAGTAACTGAAGCTTCATCGCTTGCCTGATCTGAAGAAATCTCACCCTTGTTAGTTACGTTCTCTAGTCCAGTAATTTCTGGATAGTGAGTGTCAAACTCAGCAAAGAATGTAACTATATTGCCCTGTGAAGGTCCATTTGGAGCATAGATGTCTTTAATCTTATTCATGCCACCTAGATCTGGTTCTAGGTCAGTGTACTTAAGTGAATCATTTGATAGATTAGCGATGAAGGTATCTCCACCTGTCGCTGGGTCTAAGACTCTCACTACTTTGATACAATTTAATGATTGACTTCTTGAAATCCATATAATATCTGTTTGCACACCCCTATTTGAAAAACGTTAAAAGGTATTCATTTTTAATTTATTATTTTAAAGTTATACTTAGTAGTCTTGCTTCTTGTATTTTTATAATATATAATATTGCATATCAGTGATATGTAGGAGGGATCTAATGGTTAACGGTTATCTTGAAACATATAATAAATTGATAGAAAGTGCAAAAAGAGAGTTTGAAAATAAAGAATATGAAAAGGTGTTTATAAGAAATATCGCTAGCGGTGCTAACCTTACAATTGGAGCTCTTTATCAGCATTTTAAGAATAAAGAAGATTTGTATGACTGTATTGTTTCTCCCATTTGCGATGGTTTTATATCAATAACAAATGATAGAAATAAGGATTTTATTGATAGTTTAGAAAGGGATGAATTTAGCATTATTAGCGAAGAATTGTCCTATATTACTAATGATTTATTGAAATATATTTATGATAATTGGAAAATATTTAGAATTTTAATTTTAAATGATAAAACTAAAATTTATAAAACATTTTTCAATACAATCGTTGAAAATGAAACAAAAATGACTCAGCTTATGATTGAAAAGAAAAATATTAGCCAATATGAACATTTAACTTTTAAAAAATTAAAATCCTTAATTTCAGCACAGTATCAGGGGATTTTTGCCCTAATGAGAACTGAAGATGATATAAAGAACTTAGATAATGATTTGCATTTGTTATTTGATTTTTTTAGATATGGTTGGATAGGGGTGTTAGGTATATAACATGATTAAATTTTCAATGAAAACAAAAATCATAATTTTAATTTTAATGAACCTATTAATAACTCTTCAAACATCTTTAAATACAGAGCTTTTTGTAATAATTTATATATCGCTATTTTATATTTTACAAAGAGAATTTAAGTTTGTGTTTAAGAGTCTTGCAATTTATTCGCTTATATCTCTGCTAATATATTGTTTAGCTCAAATGAATAATCTAATTGTAGGCTCTATAGTTTTTACTTTAATTATTGCAAAAAAGCTATTTCCTAATATTTTTTTTGCTACAGCAATGATGAAAACTAGCCATTTTGGAGAATTACTTTATGCTCTTTCAAGCTTTGGTTTGCCTAAAAAAATCGTAATAATGCTCTCAATTATTTTTAGATTTTTTTCAAGCTTTTATTTAGAGATGAAAAATAATACAAGAGCTTTCAAATTAAGAACCTATAAAGTGTCTAAACTTAGCGAATATTTTTACTACTTTATTTACTTTTCAGTAGTTCCATTAATGAGAAGAGCTGAACTTGTATCTGATGAGTTATCTCAAGTTGCAGTACTAAGAGGTATTGAATCTAATAATCCACGTACAAGTATGTTTGCAGAACCTCTTTATTTTTATGAGTATATTGCAATATTTTTACTGGCTGGCTTGTTTTTATACGAGGTATTTTAAATGATTGAATTAAAAGATGTTTCTTTTTCGTATTATAAGGGACCGAAAGCTCTAAATAACATTAGCTTAAATATTAAAAAGGGAGAATTAATTTTACTCCTTGGAGAAAGTGGATCAGGAAAAACCAGTCTAGCTAGGACTATAAATTGTTTGGTTCCTAAATTTTTTGACGGAGATTTTAAAGGCGAAGTTAATGTTTTGGGAAAACCAACTAAGGATCTTAGTATGGTTGATTTATCAAGTATGATAGGAACTGTCTTCCAAAACCCAAGAAACCAATTTTTTACTCTGGATACTACAAGCGAACTTGCTTTTAATTTGGAAAACCATGGAATAAATCCCGAGCTAATAAAAAGTCGTGTATTTGATATTTTTAATGACCTCAATATAAATCATCTTAAAGATAAAGATGTTTATAAGCTTTCAGGTGGGCAAATGCAGATGGTTGCAATCGCAAGTGCCTGTGCATTAAATCCAGAAATTTTAGTCTTAGATGAGCCTAGTGCCAATCTAGACAGATCTAGTATTTCTGATTTGATAGAGTTATTAAAAATATTCAAATCAAATAAAACTACAGTCATTATTTCAGAGCATAGACTCTATTACCTTAAAGATTTAGTTGATAGAGCTTTTTATATTAAAGATGGCGAAATAAAAAATATTTTTAAGGGATACGAATTATACTCCATGAATGATAGGAAGAGGTTAGAATATGGTCTTCGCTCTTTAAATGACGATAGCATTCTTATTAAAAACAAGCCATCAGAGAAAGATGAAAATTTGCTAGAATTTAAAAATCTCTCAGTTGGATATAAAAAACCGCTTATTAGTAAGATGAATTTGAAAATAGAAAGCGGTGAAGTACTTGGAATAATAGGTGAAAATGGCTCGGGAAAATCTACCTTATTAAATACAATATCTGGTTTGATTAAAGAAATTTCTGGCGAAATTTTATTCAATGGAAAAAAACTAAATAGAAGAGATAGACAAAAGCTTTGCGCACTAGTTATGCAAGAACCAAGTTATCAATTTTTTATGGAAAGTGTAGAAAAAGAACTTACTTTCGGTATAAAAAACTATGACGAAAATAAACTCAATAAGTATTTGCAAGATATGAATTTAAAGAACATAAAAGATAATGATCCCTTAAAATTGTCAGGGGGTGAAAAACAGCGACTCGCTATTTTGATAAATCTCTTAGACAATAAAGATGTTTTTCTTCTGGACGAGCCAAGTTCAGGTCTTGATTACAAAAATATGTTAGTTATTTCCGATGAAATAAAAAAACTTCAGGAAAAAGGAAAAATAATCATCATTATAAGTCATGACTATGAGTTACTTTCAGAAGTTTGTACCAAGATTATATATTATAATCAAGGAGGTTTTGTTAAAATGACATAATTTTTTTGCACTCTACATATCAGTGATATGTAGAGTTTCTAATCTTTTAAATTAAAACTTGAAAGGAGTATTAATATGACAAACAAATTAGACGTTAAAACAATGATTAAACTGGCAATATTTACAGTAGTGTTGTATATTTTGATAAGAGTTTCCTCTTTAGTATCATTAATTCCTGGAGTATATCCCTTCACGGCAGCTATAACTTTAATACCAGTTGGTATTGTGTGGATTTATTTAAGGATGAAAGTTAAAGCGAAATATAGCATTTTAATTCAATGTACCCTACTATCTATTCTAACTTTTGTTGGAGGCTCACCTTATTTTATTGCTCTTGGCATGCTACTTGGAGGAGTTCTTGCAGAGTTTATAACTTTTGATAAAAATGGAAATTCCACCCACAGAAATATTTTGTATGGTTATATAGGTTTTGGATTTGTTTTCTATATTTCAACATATCTTATTATGCTTGTTGCAAGAGATTACTATATAACCTATATAGAATCTTTAGGAATGCCTATAGATATGGTTCTAAGATTAGTAAACCTTGTTACCTTGCCTACATTTATTATAGGTATGTTACTTGTTCCTATTTGTAGTTTTATAGGACTTCATATTGGAAAAAAAGTCTTTGTCCGCTATTTTAACAAGTAAGATTTAGGGCTGTTGCAGAGTGAATAAATCGTTCTTATATCATTAAAAGAACCTTCGCGAGAATTTTTACTAAATGAGCTAGCAGACTAAACAAAAAATTCTATGAAAGAACCTTTTATTGATAGGACGATACTTATTCATAGTTTTGCAACAGCCCACTTGCACTGTTCTTAGAAACTGGTTAAAGATTTTTAATGTTTTTAGTTCGTAGCCGTTTTCGATTAGAACTTGTACGTCTCTTTTTTGTGTTTTTGGATTGCAAGAAATGTAAACAAATGTTTTTGCACCGCAGGAGATTATTTTTTCCAATGCTTTTTGATTTATTCCATCTCTTGGTGGATCTACGATGATTACATCTACCATTTCTTTTCTGTTTTCAATTTCTTCTAAGACATCTCCAGCTATGAAAGTACAATTTGTTAGTCCATTTTCTTTGGCTGATTTGTTTGCACTTTCGACTGCCTCTTCTACGATTTCAATTCCATAAACAGCTTTTGCTTTTCTTGCTACAATTTGTCCTATTGTTCCAGTTCCTGAGTATAGGTCAAAGACTACTTTGTTTTCTATGTCTCCACAAAGTTCAATTGCTTTTGAGTATAGATTTATTGCTCCAAATACATTTGGTTGAAAGAATGAAAAAGGTGTTACTTTAAATTCCAAATCAAATATTTTTTCTGTTATGTATTCTTTTCCAAATATAATATTTATCTTTTCAGGAACAACTGCATCTGCAAGTGAGTCATTTTCAGTGTGGACGATAGATTTTATATTTCCTTCAAGTTTTAAGTCCAAAAGCATATCTACAAAACTTTTTTTATCAAATTCACTTTGTGTTGTTGTTACGATATTTACCATTATTTCGCCAGTCGTTAGTGCATAACGAATGATTAAATGTCTTAAGAGCCCTTCGTGAGTTCTCTTTTTAACAAAAGGAAGATTTTTTTTTCTTACAAAGTCGATAATTGCATTTCTTATTATTTCAAAATCTCTATGTACTAAATTACATTCTTTCGTATCTACAACTTCGTAAAATCTATTCTTTTTATGCATGCCAAGCATTATTGGACTGTCTTTATACATATCGGCAAAAGTGTATTCCATTTTGTTTCTATATGCAGTTTTTAATGGACTTTCAAATATTTCAGGTTCTTCTGAATATACATCTTCAAAAAGTTCTTTTATCTGTCTTTGTTTTAGTTTAAGTTCATATTCATAAGGAACACTTTGATAGCTACAACCTCCACATTCCAAATAATTTGGACAAGTTGTGTTAGTTTCAAGTGGACTTTTTTCTAAAATTTCCAAAAATTTAGCTTCAATATGTTTTTCTCTTTTTCTTCCAACGACTACAGAAACTTTTTGCCCTTCAATTCCACCTTTAAAATTTACTTTCTTATCTTCAAAAGTAAATTCGGACATATTTGGAAAGTTAACTTTCTCAATTATTCCCTCTATATATCTTTTCTTTCTTCTTCCCATATATTACCTTTCTATTAGCAGAAAAGAGCGAAATAACTTCACTCTTTCCCCTAACTTATCTATTTATTTCTTACTATATTATTTTTTAGTTTGTTCCTTAAATTTAATCTCTTATTCGTAAAATATTATATCATATTTGCAAACATTTTTCTAGCTTAATTAATAACATATAACTCTTCATTTAATTCTTTATAAAATCGTCAATTTTGTTGCTTTAATTTTCAAACTCTATTTCTTTATCTTGTTTTTCTCTATTGCAATGTCTATGAAGTAATTGAGCATTTTCTATGACCGTCTTTCCACCATTATTAAATGCTACAATATGATCCACTTCAGCATCGTTAATATCTAATATCTGATTTTTACAATAAGCACATATATATCCTTCATGCCATAATTGTTCTTTATCATTTATATCAAATGTTCTTTCTACTCCATAATCACCTTTTTTTCCAATAATTTCAGAAATCAATTCATATATATTCATTATTCTTCCTATTACTCTGCTTTTTGAACCTGTAGAAACATATGTATTTTCTTTATATTGTACATTAGACAATTTTAGATTTTTTATTGAATTTCTTATTTTATCCGAATTTGCCATAATATCATTATTATTAAACATTGAAAATCCAATAATTATGGAATCATATACTGATCCACTAAATTTATTCGATATTATTCCTTTATCAATTTCTGCTCCACAAAACGCATCATCACCTAATACTTGTTTTATAATATCAATTTTTGAATTGAATTCTTTCTTGTAGTTTTCAACTTCCTCTATGCTATCATTTTGATGTTTTTCCATAAAATCATTCATTGTTTTTCCAATTGAACTGCTATAAGATTGAAAATTTTTTAAAGCAAAATATCTTAATATATATTCTTGATAAGATTTTCTTTTGTTTTCTGCTCCAAATAATACTTTTAATGTTTTGTTATTCTTTGCTACTTCTTCCAGCATATTATTAAAATTACCTCTATAGATACAATTTCTTAATTCTTGAGGTTTCAAACTAGTTGATCCTTGATTTAATCTCGAAAAAATTTCATACTTTAATTCCTGTGACTCCTTCTTTATAACAATTGAATGTATAGCTGTATCTTTAATAACTTTTTGAGTACCCTTATCTAAATCCGCAAAATTTTTGCCATTTAATTCTGAATATTCTTCAAGATTTCTTAATTTAAATTCATTCTTTAAAAATTTCACAAATGACGTTAGTCTTTGTTGCCCATCAATAATTGATAAAGAACCATCACTTTCTTCACATAAATATACTGTTGGAATTGGTATTTGTAATAATATTGATTCTATTAATTTTGATGCTCTTTTTTCATCCATAATATAGTCTCTTTGATAATCTGGTTGTGGTATAATATCTCCATCGTCAAACATTTCTTTTATTGTCCTTAATGGATAATCCTTAGTATTTGTATATACTTTCTTTTCTAAATCATATATCATTTTTCTCGCTCCTATAATATAAATTCTTTATCTTTTATTTTTATCTAATCACAATTAAAATAAAATCAGTCTTTTAATATACTTTTTCACTTGTTATTTAATGTAATTTCAGTTTTATATTTTTAATATCATTATATATATTACATAAAATTCCACCCTTAAAATTTACTTTCTTATCTTCAAAAGTAAATTCGGACATATTAGGAAAATTAACTTTTTCAATTATTCCCTCTATATATTTTTTCTTTCTTTTTGACATATAGTTCCTTTCTATTAGCAGAAAAGAGCGAAATAACTTCACTCTTTCCCCTAATTTATCTATTTATTTCTTCCACAACATTTTTTATATTTTTTACCGCTTCCGCAAGGGCATGGGTCATTTCTTCCAACTTGTTTTCCTTTGACAACTGTTGTTTGTTCATCTTGAACATTTGTAGAAACTTCTTTTGCTGCTCTTTCTCTTTCGATTTCAGCTCCTGCAGGTTGGATGTTGAATAATCCCTTTAGAACGTCTGCTCTTATTGATTCGTTCATTTCGTTAAACATTTCAAAGCCTTCTGCTCCGTAAGCTCTTACAGGGTCTTGTTGTCCGTAAGATCTTATACCGATACCTTGTCTTAATTGATCCATAGCATCTATATGATCCATCCATTTTCTATCGACAACCATAAGCATAATTACTCTTTCAATTTCTCTCATTTGTTCTTCGCCGATTTGCTCTTCTTTTTCAGCATAGAATTTTTGAGATACATCAGTAATGTAAGATTTTAGCTCATCTTTATTTAAGCCCTTCATTTCTTCAAAATTCAAGATACCATGTGGTAAATATGCATTTTCAATTGCCATTTTTAAATCGCTTAATTCTATTGATTTTCCGTCAGAATATTGTTCAACTGTTGCATCTACGAATTCAATCAACATTTCTTGAATAGTATCTTTCATATCTGCTCCGTCAAGAACTGCACGTCTTTCTTTGTAGATTACATTTCTTTGAACATTCATAACGTCATCGTACTTTAATACATTCTTTCTAATACCAAAGTTATTAGCTTCAACTCTTTCTTGAGCTCTTTCTATTCTCTTTGTAACAGTACCAAATTCCAATACTTCATCGGGATCATAATTTCTATTCATTGCAAATTTTTGAATAGCTTCTCCACCAAATAAACGCATCAAGTTATCTGAAAGTGAAACGAAAAATCTTGATTCACCAGGGTCTCCTTGACGACCTGAACGTCCTCTTAACTGATTGTCAATACGTCTTGATTCATGTCTTTCAGTACCAACTATGAAAAGTCCACCGGCTTCAATTACTTTCTTCGCATTTTCATCAGTTTGAGCCTTATATTTTTCATATAAGTTCTTAAACACTTTTCTAGCTTCTAAAACTTCTTCATCATTTGTTTCCCAGAAAGAGTCTAAATTATCTAAAATATATTGAGGTGTTCCATTTTTCTTCATTTCATGTTTAGCCATAAAATCAGGATTACCACCTAAAAGAATATCGGTACCACGACCCGCCATGTTTGTTGCAATAGTAACTTTACCGAAAACCCCTGCTTGAGCAACTATTTCAGCTTCTCTGGCATGGAATTTAGCATTCAATACATCATGTTCAATTCTTTTTTTCTTAAGCATTGCACTTAGTAATTCAGAAATTTCAATTGAAATTGTACCAACAAGTACAGGTTGACCTGTTGCATGAATTCTTTCAATTTCTTCAACAATTGCTTTAAATTTAGCTTCTTCTGTTAAATAAACTCTATCGTGATGATCTATTCTTATTACCGGTTTATTTGTTGGAATTTCAATAACATCCATATGATAAATTTCATTGAATTCATCTTCTTCAGTCTTTGCAGTTCCTGTCATACCAGCCAATTTTTCATACATTCTGAAGTAATTTTGATAAGTGATTGTAGCAAGAGTTCTAGATTCAGACTTAATTTCAACACCTTCTTTAGCTTCAATAGCTTGGTGTAGTCCTTCACTATATCTTCTACCTTCCATAATACGTCCGGTAAATTCATCTACAATTAAAATTTCTCCATCTTCACTTACAACATAGTCAACATCTCTTTGCATTGTGTTATTAGCTTTCAATGCTTGGTTTATATGATGCGCTACTTCCATATTAACAGGGTCTGAAAGATTTACAAGTCCAAAAAAGTCTTCAGCTTTTTCAGTACCTATTTCAGTTAAGTTTGCAGTTTTATGTTTTTCATTAACTACAAAATCAACAGTTTCTTCTCTAAGTTCTCTGTTATAGAAATCTTCATTTTCTTCACTTGGATCTGCAATTCTTCCCTTTAAACTCTTTACAAATCTATCAGCAAGAGCATATAAGTCAGTTGATTGATCTCCTTCACCTGAAATAATAAGAGGAGTTCTAGCTTCATCTATTAAGATGGAGTCAACTTCGTCGACGATTGCATAATTAAGACCTCTTTGAACAAGTTCTTCTTTGTAAACAACCATATTATCTCTTAGGTAGTCGAAACCAAATTCTGAGTTTGTACCATAAGTAATATCACAATTGTAATTTTCACGTCTTTCATCATTTGAAAGTCCATGTAAAATACAACCTACTTTCAAGCCTAAAAATTCGTGAATTTTACCCATCCACTCTTTATCTCTCTTTGCAAGGTAATCATTTACTGTTACTATATGAACACCCTTACCTGTAAGAGCATTCAAATATGAAGGTAAAGTTGCAACTAAAGTTTTTCCTTCACCTGTTTTCATTTCGGCAATTCTACCTTCATGTAGAACAACCCCACCAATTAACTGTACTCTATAATGTTTCATACCTAAAACTCTATAAGCAGCCTCTCTTACAGTCGCAAAAGCTTCAGGTAATATATCGTCTAAAGTTTCACCGTTCGCTAATCTAGTCTTAAATATTTCTGTATTATTTCTAAGTTCTTCATCTGTTAATTTTGAATATTTTTCTTCGTAGGACATTATTTTATCTACG
>ERZ773068.1084-NODE-1084-length-13767-cov-3.606987_pt1 | contig 13767 bp, 9 predicted proteins | sample MGYA00580620_ERZ773068 | MGnify/ENA primary metagenome ERZ773068 (study PRJEB29015, sample SAMEA2737983) | human oral metagenome | biome: human oral; feature: human-associated habitat; material: dental | place: China | collected 2101 ... | reverse complement strand
TCGACGAAGGCATCGAGCAGGATCGCCTGAGCGGAAGGGAATGCTGCCATCTGACCTGGCAAATCGATATCCGGGCAAACACGCACCGCCTTAAGGAATGGACGACCGAACTGGCGGCAATAGGCGTCATCTTCATCGCCATGAAATTGCAGTAAATGAACTGGAATGGCGGCCAGTACTGCGCGTACCTGCGTCGGCGCAGCGTTAACAAATAGGCCGACGATATCGACGAATGGCGGTACGTGCCGGATAAGTTCTACTGCCCGCGCCAGGTCGATGCAGCGCGGGCTGGCTGGATAAAATACCAGCCCAATGGCGTCAGCGCCGGCAGCCACGGCAGCATCAACATCCTGAGGGCGTGTCAGTCCGCATATTTTGATGCGCGTCATTGACCTCATGCTCCTATCCATGCGGGCATCATTCCTGCCATTGATCCTTTCATTCCAGGAATTCCCCAATGTGCGTCATAGCGTACACCAACAAGATAGAGGCCGTCTGCTGCAAACGTCGGGGCAGCCAAGCGGCGATTTTTTGTTGCCAATAATTCGAGCATCCAGTCGGTCGACTGTTTGCCCTGACCAATAAAGACCAGACTCCCGACCAGATTGCGCACCATGTGCTGCAAAAACGCATTGGCCTCGAAGTTGAAAATGAATAATTCACCACATTGCCTGACCTGGGCCGCATATATCGTCCTGACTGGCGTCTTGGCCTGACACTCTGCGGCGCGAAAAGCAGAAAAATCGTGTTCACCAACAATCTGCGCAGCTGCCTGTTGCATCCGTTCGATGTTGAGCGGACGGTGATACCAACCCATACGTCCATGTTCGATGCCGGGCCGTTGCGGGCGATTAAGCAACAGGTAACGGTAGTGCCGTGCAGTAGCGGAAAAGCGCGCGTGAAAATCATCGCTGACCGGTTGTGCCCAGCACACAGCAACCGCAGGCGGCAAAAAAGTATTAGCGCCACGCACCCAAGCGGTCAGCGGTCGTACAACCGGGGCATCGAAATGTACGACCTGTCCTATTGCATGAACCCCGGTATCAGTGCGACCAGCGCACACGACGCCAATCGGCACACCTGCAATCTGCGTTAACGCAGTTTCTAACGAATCCTGCACGGTGCCACCACCAGGCTGCGTCTGCCAGCCCCGAAACTCGGAACCATCATATTCAATGCCAAGCGCAATCCGCATACCGATTTCAGCTCCGATACGCCGTCAGACCCGAAAAAACGGATCGACCAAGCATTGATCCGTAGATAGTACAACCAGTATGCAATAGTTTCGACAAGACAAAGCAAATACTCCGGGCTTGACTATTTTTATGGGTACAAGACACCCACTCCGCTAATGCCGCAATGCCGCGACAGGCAATATGTACATCACACCCGCGCAGAAATTGTGAACGGAGTGCCCCGACTATTTCTTGTATCGGCAATTTGTTTACCGTTCCCATCATCATTGAGTGTCGTCAAGCACTATGTTTTTAGGCCTTTTCATATGGCATGTGTTTGTCCTTGCCGTAGTTCTTATACTGTCTTTGGATCGCTGTCTTATATGAAAAATTAACTTCACTGGCTATAACAGTGTCTAGGTTCGTCTAGTATTCGACCTATTTATCTTCAGCGCTTCCCAAAGAAAAAAGCCGCAATCCAAACGGATTGCGGCTGTATTTTACCTCTCGCCGGAGGTATTAATTGCCGAGTCGAGCCAAAAGTTCATTGGCTTTCTCGCGCTGCTCGGAATTGCCCTCCTTGGCCACTTCTCGCAGTAATTCACGTGCACCATCGACATCACCCATCTCTTCGTAGGCTTTGGCTAAGTCAAGCTTGGTCGACACATCTTCATTCGTCCCAACGCCTGACTCTGGATTGACGACTGCAGCCGATTGTGTTGCCCCATCGCCCATGACTCGTGCAACGGGCTGTGTCGCTTCAAGATTAAGGTCTATCGAACTCATGTCGATCGGCGATGTCTTGGGTGACGCAGCTCGGGAAGCAACGTCAGAATCCGGTCGTGGCATTTGGTTGCCCAAGAAAGTTGATGCCGTTAGATCAACATCAAACTCAAGGTCGTTAGCCAGAGGTGCCGTCGCATCGGCTTTAGGTGCAGGTGTCTGATCCGTTCCTGACTCAGGCAAACTAAAGTCAAGCACAGAAGATGTCGATAATGGTTCCTTCGCTGCAGGCTGGGACTGAACTTGCGATGCAGGTACAGGCGACGCATCCAGGCTGAAATCCAAAGCTTGCGTCCTCGTCGCAGAGGCTGCTGCTTGCCCGGCCGCATCCGTCTTCCCTGCACCAAGATCGAAGTCCAGACTGCTCATATCAAGCGTCGTTTCAAATAGTGACGATGCCTCGGATTTTGTATTCGCACTACCACTTGATACCGAAGAGGCCGCTGCTGCCGTAGCCTGTTGTAATGGAGCATTCCCTGCCGGTGGAGTTCTTGGCGTAGCGGTAACAGGATCTCCTGATGCCATCGACGCTGCAGGATTTGATGTTACCCCCCTAAATAACGGATTCTCCGGTGCAAAGCGCTGACCGATCGTTACCGCCTTCTCCCAATCCGCCCCTCTACCGCCAGTGGCGGCATATAATTCCTTCGCCACCGCATCGACCTGTTTTGCATCTTTACGATTGGCATAAATCTCCAGCAACTTTAAATTGATGGCCGTTGGAAAGGGTTCTTTGCGCTTGGCTTCAAGAAGGATTTCCTCTGCCTGCGCATCACGCCCATAAGCCATGTAAACATCGGCTTCCTCTACCGGATCAACTTCTTCGGTGTCGATACTGCCAGGACTGGCCTGGCTAAAATCAGTTTGCGAAGTATGCGAGGTATCGACACTTTGCCCACCGGTGTTACGAAATACAGAATTAGCCGTCAGGTTGCTGCCGCTGACAGATGGTGTCGACAGACTTAAAGGGTCCAACGATGACTGCCCAGTGTTGTTCGATTTCCGGTGGCGTAGAAACAACCAACCCCCTAATAGCAATGCCAGAATCCCGCCACCACCGGCCAGAAGCATTGGGTCTTCCAGCAGAGATTCAAAAAAACCCGGTTCCGGTGCCGGTGGTTGAGATGGCGCTACCGGGCGCTTGGGCGCGGGCGGCTCCTCTGCCGCAGGCTGAGCCTCTGCTGATGGGACAGCTATTTGTGCCTGTGTTTCTGGCTGACTAGCCGGAACTGTTGGAGTTGTCGGCGACTGTGCAGCATCAATCGGTGGCTCCGCCGAGCCAGCGGCCAGCAAAGTAGGAGCTGCGGAAGATTCAAGGGCGGGTTTAGGTGGCTCAACAACTGCCGGGCGCGTCGGTTCAGAAGCAGGCGCCGCACTCTTTCCTTGAGTTGTATCGGCCTGTTTCTGCAACTCGGCAAGTGTTTGATCTTTCAGTTCAAGCAATTGCTGCAATTTAGCAACATTCTGCTCCAGCATTGCTACACGTTCATTCGCCTCTTTGAGTGCTTTATCCCGTGCAATAGCATCCTCTCTTCCGGCAGTCTGCCCTCGGCCAGACTTCCCGGCCCCAGACCCGGATACCTTGACTTGATCCCCGGATTCTCCCGGTTCTGGGAATCTATCTTCGACTTTTGCCGTAATCTTGCCGGCGACGCCCTGACGCGCCTCACTATCCGCAGCAGGTGATTTTGCCGCAATAGACGCCAGCCTGCTGCGATAGGCATGCCATTCAGCCGTCTGTGTAGCGACGATTCTTCTTGCTTCTCTAGGTGAAATCGATTCAACAGTACCTTTATCAGGAATCGTCAAAGTTTTTCCTGTCTTCAGACGATTCATGTTGCCGCCGCCAAACGCCTGCTGGTTAGCGCGCAACAAGCCAATCAACATTTGCTCCAAAGTCACGCCATCTGGACGTGTCTCTCCAGCAATCTTGTGCAGGGTATCGCCCTGTTTGACGACATAGGTATCGCCGCCAGCACCGCCAGTATTGGCTGCAGGAGCGCTTGCTGTCCTTGTTTTGACGGACATTGCTGGCGCCGACGCCTGACTGCCGCTGGCAATGCGCGCATATCCTTGCCCTTGCACTGCCGCCATGGCACGCGCACGAGTCTCTTCCGAAATCGAGGAAGATGAAGAAGAAGCCAACGCGGGTTGCCTTGACGAGGATGTTGCAGATGCAACTGGCACAGTCGCAACCCGTGTATTTTTAAGTGCAACCTCAGGCGGATCGAGCAAGAACGTATATTCACGCACCAAGCGACCTGTCGGCCAATTCAGTTCAACCAACACATCAACCAATGGTTCGCTAATCGGTGTATCCGAAGCAACCCGGATCACTGTTTTTTTACCGGCTCGTCTGTCGAGCGTAAATGTGATCCCGCGCAACGATGTCGTGTAGTCGAGCCCCGCCTGTTTAAACGCCTCTTGCGAAGCCAGCTGCGCGCGCATGCCGGACAACTCTGCCGCCGTTGCATTGACTTCAATTTCCGCACGCAGAGGCTGTCCTAGCGCTGAAAAGACGACTACTTTTCCCAGTCCTGCAGCAGAAACTTGTCCCGGAATTGCCAAAAACGCCAAGCTGGACGCAACAGCGGCAACCGACACACGCAAGCCTAAGGGCTTAGTAAATCCACAAGAATTATTTTTCACGGCACACCCTGAACTTCTTTTATTGGAAATATTAAATTAACATCATGGAGTTAGGCATGCAAGCTAAACATGCTTCTAAACTTAAGAACGTTGTAAAAAAATCAGGGCATAAGCCCCGATTTTGTCATATCGACAACACAACGGCATTGAATCGGGCAGGTTTCAGTCGAGCAAGATGCGCAGCATTCGGCGTAAAGGTTCGGAGGCCCCCCAGAGCAATTGGTCGCCCACCGTAAAAGCCCCAAGGTATTCCGGCCCCATCGCCAGCTTGTGCAAACGGCCGACCGGCACGGTCAACGTGCCCGTCACGGCGGCAGGTGTCAGTTCGCGTTCGCTCAGTTCGCGCTCGTTGGGGATAACCTTAGCCCATTGATTGCTTTTGGCAATGATGTCAGCAAGTTCATCGACCGGCACATCTTTTTTGAGTTTGATCGTTAGCCCCTGAGAATGGCAACGCATTGCACCAATACGCACGCATAGCCCATCCACCGGAATACTGCCAGGCGAACGGAACGGCGGCAGACCAAGAATCTTGTTGCATTCGGCACCACCCTTCCACTCTTCTTTCGACTGTCCATGTTCGTAAGCCACATCGATCCAGGGAATCAGGCTGCCAGCCAATGCCGTATTACGGAAATTTTTGGTTGGAAAGCCGGGGGCGCGCATCGTTTCAGCGACCTTGCGATCAATATCAAGAATTGCTGAAGCGGGATTGGACAACTCCGTTTTGACTGCCTCATGCAGCGCTCCCATCTGTTCGAGCAGCTCGCGCATATTTTGCGCGCCCGCGCCGGAGGCTGCCTGATAGGTCATTGCCGACACCCATTCGATGAGGCCTTGGCGGAACAATCCCCCCAAACCCATCAGCATCAGCGAAACCGTACAATTACCACCAATCCAGTTCTTCCCCCCTTTAGCCAGCGCATCTTTGATGACGTGTAAATTGACTGGGTCAAGGACAATCACTGCCTCCTTGTCCATACGCAGTGTCGATGCCGCATCGATCCAGTGACCATTCCAGCCCGCTGCCCTAAGCTTTGGAAAGATCTCCTTGGTGTAATCGCCGCCTTGGCAGGTAACGATAATGTCCATTTGTTTGAGCGTTTCAACGGACATTGCATCGTGCAACACACCGCCATCCTTACCGCCCAGCGATGGGGCCTTGCTACCCGCCGAGGAAGTTGAAAAATACACCGGGTCAATATGGGCAAAATCGCCCTCTTCCACCATACGCTGCATCAGCACCGATCCCACCATGCCGCGCCACCCGACCAGACCGACTTTTTTCATTGTCATTCCTTAACCTAAAAATCGTAAAAACAAAAAATCAAAATACAAGCAAATCCGGATTGCCTCATCGCGTTTCTTACAGATTTTTCAACACTGCCTCACCCATTTCCCTTGTGCCCAACTTTTGGGTTCCCGGTTCATAGATATCGCTTGTACGATAGCCTTGCGCCAACACTTTTTTGACTGCCGTTTCGACACGTTGGGCAGCCTCTTCCAGAGCGAAGGTATAACGCAGCATCATCGCCGCCGACAGAATTGTCGCCAGTGGATTGGCGAGGTTTTTGCCCGCAATATCGGGTGCCGAGCCGTGACTCGGTTCGTACAACCCTTTATTGTTCGCATCCAGCGAAGCCGAAGGCAACATACCGATGGAACCCGTCAACATCGACGCTTCATCCGACAGAATGTCACCGAACATATTGCCGGTGACGATCACATCAAACTGCTTCGGCGCGCGCACCAGTTGCATGGCGCAATTGTCGACCAGCATATGCGTCAGCGCCACCTCCGGATACTCGGGCGCCAGTTCATTCATTACATCGCGCCAAAGTTGCGTCGTCTCCAGTACGTTCATTTTGTCGACTGAACACAGTCGCTTGCCACGCTTGCACGCGGCTTCGAAAGCCACGCGGCCAATACGACGGATTTCTCCTTCGTCGTAATGCATGGTGTTGTAGCCATAGCGCTGCTGTACGCCATCAATCGAGCGCAATTCAATACCGCGCGGCTGGCCGAAATAGATATCGCCCGTCAATTCGCGCACGATCAGAATATCTAACCCTGATACGACTTCCGGCTTGAGTGTCGAAGCATTCGCCAGCTCGGGATACAACACCGCCGGACGCAGGTTAGCGAATAGGCCAAGTTGCTTGCGGATGCCGAGCAATCCCCGTTCTGGCCGCTGTTCACGCGGCAACCCGTCCCATTTCGGCCCGCCAACAGCGCCAAGTAACACAGCATCGGCGGCTTGCGCCAGCTTTTGTGTCGCTTCCGGATAAGGATCCCCCGTCGCGTCTACCGCACAGCCCCCCAGCAGCGCATGTTCTATTTCAAAATCCAGGCCAAGCGCTTCGAGTACACGCACGGCCTGTGCCGTAATCTCAATACCAATGCCATCGCCCGGTAGAACACAAATCTTCACAAGTGTTTCCTTTTCATCATTGCGCCACAATCAGGCGAACAGCCATGGCTGACTGGCGCGCCGACGTTCCTCAAACGCGCGGATCTTGTCAGCATGGCGCAAGGTCAGGCCAATATCGTCCCAGCCGCTGAGCAGGCACTCCTTGCGGAACGGATCAATGTCGAAACGGAGCACACGTCCATCCGGGCACGCCATGGTCTGGGACGGTAGATCGACCGTCAGCCGGAAACCGGGCGTAGCTTCCACATCCCGGAACAGGGACTCAATTTCTTCGGCCGGCTGCGTAATCGGCAAAATGCCGTTCTTGAAACAGTTGTTGAAAAAAATGTCGGCAAAACTCTCGGCCAGAATGACGCGAAAACCGTAGTCAAGCAAAGCCCAGGGCGCATGCTCACGCGAACTGCCACAACCGAAATTTTTGCGCGTGAGCAGAATCGTCGCGCCCTGGTAGCGCGGCTGGTTGAGCACAAAACCAGGGTTCCGGGGACGTTGGGAGCAGTCCTCGCCCGGCTGACCGACATCCATATAGCGCCATTCATCAAACAGATTTGGGCCAAATCCTGAGCGTTTGATTGACTTCAAGAACTGCTTGGGGATGATGGCGTCGGTATCGACGTTGACGCGGTCGAGCGGCGCCACCAAGCCTTCCAAGCAATCGAATTTCTCCATCACTCGTTTTTGCGCTTATTTCGCCGCACGTTCGATAGCCTGACCACCGCGTTCGATATCCTGTCCAACGCCCTGTACCGTATTACAGGCGGAAAGCGCCATCAGGGATGCCACGATAGTAAGCACGCTTACGATTTTTTTCATATCAGTCTCCTTGAAATAAATTACGAACATCGACAAAATGACCGGCAATCGCGGCTGCCGCCGCCATCGCCGGGCTTACCAGATGCGTACGGCCACCTGCGCCCTGACGGCCTTCAAAATTACGATTTGACGTTGATGCGCAACGCTCTCCCGGCAATAGCCGATCAGCGTTCATCGCCAGACACATCGAGCAGCCCGGTTGGCGCCACTCAAACCCCGCTTCGATAAACACTCGATCCAACCCCTCTCGCTCGGCCTGCTCACGCACCAGCCCGGAACCGGGCACTGCCAGCGCCTGTTTGATGTTGGCGGCAATTTTTCGCCCTTTCAACACCTGCGCTGCCGCACGCAAATCTTCGATGCGCGAATTGGTGCAGGAACCGATGAAAATCTTGTCTACTGAAATCGCATCAACCGGCATGTTGGGGTTCAGCCCCATGTACTGCAAGGCGCGTTCAATAGCCTCACGCCGGATCGGGTCGCTTTCCCGCGCCGGATCGGGCACCTTACCGCTGACGGGAACCACCATTTCCGGCGAAGTTCCCCACGTCACCTGCGGCTGGATGTCGTCACCGCACAACTCGATGATGCGGTCAAAATGCGCGCCTTCATCGCTATGCAAGGTCCGCCAGTAAGCAACGGCAGCGTCCCACAGACCGTATTTCGGCGCGAAATCGCGCCCCTTCAGGTAGTCGATCGTCACCTCATCGACGCCGACGAAGCCCATCCGCGCGCCGGCCTCAATCGCCATATTGCACAGGGTCATGCGCCCTTCCATCGACAAGCTGCGCACGGCGCTGCCAGCAAACTCAATAGCGTAGCCCGTTCCCCCCGCCGTGCCGATGCGGCCAATCACCGCCAATGCAATATCCTTGGCCGTCACCCCCCTGCCCAACCGGCCATTGACACGGATCAACAGCGTCTTCGATTTCTTTTGCAGCAAACACTGCGTTGCCAGCACATGCTCGACTTCCGAAGTGCCGATACCCAGCGCCATGCAGGCAAACGCGCCGTGCGTACTGGTATGCGAATCACCACATACGACCGTCATCCCCGGCAGGATGGTGCCGTTTTCCGGGCCGATCACGTGAATTACACCTTGCCGCCGGTCCTTGAAAGGGAAATAGGCCAGCGCGCCCGTTTCGTGAATATTCGTATCGAGCGTTTCGACCTGCAAACGCGACACAGGGTCCTCGATACCGCATTCCCAATGATCCGTCGGCGTATTGTGATCAGCGGTCGCCACGATCGAAGAAACACGCCATGGCCTGCGTCCGGCCAGTTTAAGCCCCTCGAAGGCCTGCGGACTCGTCACCTCATGCACCAGATGACGGTCGATATAAATCAGCGCCGTGCCGTCTTGCTCTTCATGGACGACATGGCTTTCCCACAATTTTTCGTACAAACTTTTCGGCATCGATCAACTACCCGCAAACCTACAAAATGACGAAGCCAAGCCGCCGCTGGACCTCGCCGCGAGGAGCGAAGATTATCGCATGGACGCCTATGACTGTCAGCAAATCCGGGGGATTGCCGCCCCGCAACGTGCAATACCACAACGGATCTTTCCGGATCGTTTGCCCTGTTGCCCTGTTCGCTCGATGCTTTCCGTTTCCGCAAACCCGGCAGGATCCCGTATGCGCATGGTTTTATGCCGGAGGCTCCGAATGCACCGGCGCTGCACCGCCGATTTTTGGCGTTTGGCAAACCACATCGCCACATTGCCCGCGATGCCGCAACGCATGGTCGATAAGCACGAGCGCGAGCATGGCCTCGGCTACGGGTACGGCGCGGATGCCAACACACGGGTCGTGGCGACCCTGCGTTTCGACCATCACTGGCTGCCCGGCCAGATTGATCGAACGGCGTGACAGGCGGATGCTTGACGTAGGCTTGATGGCCAGATTGACACGAATGTCCTGCCCGGTCGAAATACCGCCCAATACGCCGCCCGCGTGATTGGAGAGGAAACCGGCGGGCGTCATTTCATCGCCGTGTTCCGAACCTTTCTGCGTCACGGCGGCAAATCCCGCGCCGATCTCGACGCCTTTGACGGCATTGATGCCCATCATCGCGTAAGCAATATCGGCATCGAGCCGATCGAACACCGGCGCGCCCCAGCCTGGCGGCACCCCGTGGGCTGTCACGCAGATTTTTGCGCCCGCCGAATCGCCCGATTGGCGCAGCGCATCCATATACGCTTCCAGTTGCGGGACGCACGATGCATTCGGCGCAAAGAACGGGTTATTACCAATTTCCAGCGCATCGACAAAAGGGATCGCGATCTCACCTAGCTGGCTCAGCCATCCCCGGATGCACACGCCGTAGCGCGCCTTCAACCACTTGCGCGCTACAGCCCCCGCGGCTACGCGCACCGCCGTCTCGCGCGCCGAGGCCCGGCCGCCGCCGCGATAGTCACGAAAGCCGTATTTCTGCGTATAGGTATAGTCGGCATGTCCCGGCCGGAAAGTCTCGGCAAGATTGGCGTAATCCTTGCTGCGCTGATCCTGGTTGCGGATCAGCAGGGCAATCGGCGTACCGGTCGTCAGCCCGTCAAAGACGCCGGAAAGAATTTCCACTGTATCCGGTTCACGCCGCTGCGTTATATGGCGCGAAGTCCCCGGTCTGCGGCGATCCAGTTCAGTCTGGATGTCGGCCTTATCCAGCGCCAGTCCGGGCGGGCAGCCATCGATGATGCACCCGATCGCCGGGCCATGCGATTCACCAAAAGAAGTGACGGTAAACAGGGTTCCGAACGTATTGCCAGCCATTGGATTTTCTCGCGCGTGATAAAAGCAAAGACGGGCGGAGTCTAGCATTCCCCGGCATACCGCAGGCGCTTTTTCTCTTGCCGCTGCCGGCCATACGGCAACAGGCCGGGCAAGTCTGCCCGGCCTGTATCGCTACCCATTGGCGCTGCACCTGAAAACGCGTTCAGGCGCCATGAAAAGCCTGAATTTCAGCTCATTTCAGATCGACCGGAACAAAGAGCCGCACGCTTTCACGCTGGACAAGCAGCGCCACGCGCTTGCCCGCCTTGGCAATGATGCCGCGCAGCTGATCAGGCGTCGATACTGCCTCACCGTTGACCGAGAGGATGACATCGCCGCGGCGGATGCCTGCCCGCGCCGCCGCCCCCTGGGCATTTTCAACCAGCAGGCCACTGCGCAGTTCGAGCTGTCGGCGCTCTTCGCCGCTCAGTGCGCGCACCGATACGCCCAGACGGCTAGCCGCTTCGGAAGAATCCTTGCTGCCGGCGCCGGCCGATTTCTCATTTTGCTGGCCGCCGACCTTGACCGACATTTCGCGCGATCCGCCCTTACGCCAGACTTGCAGCTTGACCGTATCTCCCGGACGGGCGGCAGCGACCAACGGCGGCAATTCGTTCGATGAAACGATTTCCTTGCCGTTGATCGACAAAATCACGTCGCCTGCTTCCAACCCGGCCTTGGCCGCCGGGCTCCCGTTTTCGACCGAAGCAATGAGGGCGCCGGCCGGTTTGTTCAGGCCAAAGGATTCGGCGAGCGACTGGTTGACGTCCTGAATCGTGACGCCCAGCTTTCCGCGCTGCACTTTCCCGTGTTTGACGATCTGTTCCTGAATACTCATCGCCACATCGATCGGAATGGCGAACGATAGCCCCTGATAACCGCCGGACCGGCTGTAAATCTGCGAGTTGATGCCGATCACCTCTCCGGCCATATTGAACAGCGGGCCGCCGGAGTTACCCGGATTCACGGCCACGTCGGTCTGGATAAAAGGTACGTAGCTGTCGTCCGGCAGCGAGCGCGACTTGGCCGAGATGATGCCTGCCGTCGCACTGTTCTCGAAGCCGAACGGCGAGCCGATCGCCAGCACCCATTCGCCAACGCGCGTATTTGCCGAACTACCGATCTTGACCGTCGGCAAATTGCGTCCTTCGATGCGCAGCACGGCTACATCGGTCGTTTTGTCCGCGCCAAGGACTTTTGCCTTGAATTCGCGCTTGTCGGTCAGCTTGACAACCACTTCGTCGGCGCCGTCGATCACGTGCGCGTTGGTCAGGACAAGGCCGTCTTCCCGAATGATGAAACCCGATCCCTGACCGCGGATGCGCTGCTCGCCACGTTGCTCCGGAATGCGGAAATGGCGGAAAAATTCAAAAAACGGGTCGTCCGGATCAAGGCCGGGGAAGCCCGGAAACCCCGATTGGGTTTTCGTCGTACCGGAAACGCTGATATTGACCACCGCACCACCATGACGCTCGACGATGGCGCTCATATCGGGCAGCGCCGAAGCCGCCGGCGCGGCCGCTTCAACCGGCCAGAGCGGGCGTTCCTGCCATGCCGAAACCGCCATGATCGAGAAAGCGGCGACGGTGGCGACGGCAGCGGCCGTCAGGCCGCGTTTAAAGGTTCTGGAATTCTTCAGCGTCATGATCGACATTCTCCTTGCAAAACAAAACACAAAAGAAATAGGGAAGATGAAATACGGGCAGTTGCAGACCACTGACCATTTCTACGGGAGCCATCCTAACAGCGAAAACTTAACTCAGACTTAAGAAAAATTAAGAAAAATAATTTCGGATAAAACTTGGCGCAACTGTAGGCATGCCATCCACAGCGCGCCAAATTGGTCGCCTCCGAGGGGTTTGTTAAAATTTCGCCCTCGCTTGAGTGCATCCTTTGTTCGTCCAGATTTACGCACAGTATTCGGAAGCGTTCAGGGATTGTTCCTTTCAACATCGAATCCACAATAAAAATCTTCCATGAAAACTTCCGCGTCCACATCCGCATCTACCTCCTGGTCTTCCCGAATTGGGTTCATTCTGTCCGCCGCCGGCTCGGCCATCGGCCTGGGCGCGATCTGGAAATTTCCCTACACGGCCGGCACCAACGGCGGCGCCGTCTTTTTCATGCTCTTCCTGTTATTTACGGTGCTGATCGGCCTGCCTGTGTTGCTGGCCGAGTTTTATATCGGCCGCAAAAGCGGCAAAAACGCCATAGATGCATTCAGAACGCTGGCGCCCGGCAGCCAATGGCCGTGGGTCGGGCGCATGGGCGTTGCGGCCTGCTTTGTGCTGCTGTCGTTTTACAGCGTGGTCGGCGGCTGGGTGCTTAGTTATGTGGTGCATGCCTTTAGCGGCGCAGTACATCCAGGTGCGGATTTCGGAGCGCTGTTCGGCGCAACCATTGCCAACCCGGCCAACGCGCTGGCTTACCAGGCAATCTTCATGCTGCTGACAGTCGCCGTCGTTCAGGGCGGCATTGCCGAAGGCATCGAAAAAGCCAATCGCTATCTGATGCCGGCGTTGTTCATCCTTTTTCTCGTGCTGGCCGTACGCTCGCTGACGCTGCCGGGCGCGATGAAAGGCGTCGAATTCCTGCTCAAGCCCGACTGGCGCTACCTGAACCCGCAAACCATGCTGATCGCGCTCGGCCAGGCGTTCTTTGCACTGAGCATCGGCGTCTCGGCGATGATCACTTACGCGGCGTATCTGGGCCGGGACCAGGACGTTTTCCGCGCCGGCAACAGCGTCATGTGGCTCAATTTGCTGATTTCGCTGCTCGCCGGTCTGGTCATTTTTCCTGCGGTTTTTGCCCTCGGTTTTGAGCCGGGTCAGGGGCCAGGGTTGATTTTCGTGGTGCTGCCCGCCGTCTTCATGCAAATTCCTTTCGGCCGGCTGCTGTTCGGCGTTTTCATGGTGCTGGTTTCGTTTGCGACCCTGACCTCCGCGTTCGCCATGCTGGAAACGGTGATCGCCTCTTCGATCCGCGACAACCAGGGCAAACGTCGTCGTCACACCTGGCTGATCGGCACGGCAATCTTTATCGTGGGCATTCCTTCCGCGCTGTCATTCGGCGCGTGGAAAGAGCTGACTTTCTTCGGCAAGACCGTCTTTGATTTGTGGGACTACCTGATCACGGCGTGGATCAT
>ERZ773068.1083-NODE-1083-length-13774-cov-5.626066_pt1 | contig 13774 bp, 9 predicted proteins | sample MGYA00580620_ERZ773068 | MGnify/ENA primary metagenome ERZ773068 (study PRJEB29015, sample SAMEA2737983) | human oral metagenome | biome: human oral; feature: human-associated habitat; material: dental | place: China | collected 2101 ... | reverse complement strand
CCGGACTGGCCACAATCCTCCAAGCCTCCGGCGACATCGAGGTTATTGGGGAAGCTAGCACCGGCGAAGAAGCCCTCACCGCGGCGCAACGCCTACAACCCGATGTGGTGTGCATGGACATTCGCATGCCCGGTGGCGACGGCCTAGAGGCCACCCGGCGCATCCAACAACTCGACCCCGCACCCGCAGTCATTGTCATCACCACGTTTGACATGGACGAATACGTATTCGGGGCATTGGAGGCCGGCGCGTGCGGCATTCTCCTCAAAGACAGCTCCATGACGGACCTGGTTGAGGGCGTGCGGCGGGCTGCCCTCGGCGAGGGGCTTGTCGACGCCAGCCTCACCCGGCGCGTCATCGCCGAATTCACCCGCAGAAAAAGCATTTTCACCTCCAGCTCCGAGGTGCTCACCCCGCGGGAATTAGACTGTGTTGCGCAATTATGTCAGGGGATGAGCAATAATGAGATCGCCACGACCCTGTTTTTAGAGCCATCGACGGTGAAGACTCACCTGTCCTCCGCTATGGCAAAGACGGGGACGCATAATCGTGTACAACTGGTAATCTGGGCGTTTAGAAACGGCGTGGTGGAATAGGGATTCGCTGAGACGGCGGCTGGCGGGACCGACGCAGGGCGGGTAGACAGGGCGCGAGCGTGGACAGGTGGGAGCACGGTAGCGCTAGTACAGAGTGAACAGGGCGCGACACAGCGCCAGCGTGGGCAGGTGGGCGCCGACCACAAACAGCGTGGGCGGCTGGTGGGAATGGTGGGTGGGCTGACCGCAAACAGCGCGGGCGGCTGCCGCAGTGGCCGCTGAATTTCCCCAATAGGAAAAAACCAGGTCCGAAAACCTGGTTCTCATTTCCGATATCCTTCGTGCGCCTGGGGAGACTTAATATGAACAAAGTTATGCTGCTTCATCCAGCTGTGTGAACAGTTCCATGCACGCAGCGATGTGTGTGAAACCACAATACCTGTTCCTCAGACAATATCAAAGCACGCCTCATAGGCAGTTATCCAAACAACAACGCCAAGAGATACTTCAACATTACCGCCCAAGCCAAAACTTGCCAAGATCGGCACTGGGTATTCATAGCATGACTGAAGCTTATTCAGCCGCTGGAAAAACTCATCTACATCAGCAGATGGAAAATCAGAAAGAATGAAGCTTATTCAGGCGTTGTAAATTACGACCCCACCACCCGGTGAACGATCACCCCCGAAAGCATAGGAAAACGAGGCCGGTAGTGTACTTGTAGAAGTGTGAAATCAAACAAAATATCCTATCGGCCCCGCACCGCTGATCCTAGCACACTCACCACGGATAATCTCCTCACCCTAGCGAACATCATCACCACATCAGGGATAGACCACCACTGCCCACCAAGCTTGGGAGTGTTCACCAGCGTGCAGGTCACCATCCTCTACCTGCAAGAAAACCTGCGGCAACAAACCCTAGCTGGTATTTTTGGTACATCCCAACCCACTATCTCCAGGGCGATCAATACTGTGTTAAACATCCTTGACGTAGTGCTCCCACCCCCACCAAGGCCGAAAGACCTTAGGCCTTGGCGGTTATACGTACTTGATGGCACGCTCGTACCATGCTGGTGGTGGAAAAACGCTAGAAACTTATATAGCGGGAAACACCACAGGGCAGGACACAACCTGCAAGTTCTAGTAGACCAGGCAGGCCAGATCTTTTATATTTCCGAGCCATTACCCGGATCAACCCATGACATCACAGCTCATAAGAAACACGGGTTTATTCGGCCGTATACAACCTTGGCTGAGGTGTCATGATTTTTGTTGACAGGAGAACCCGTTAACAAGAAGGATGTAGAAGTATGCCGAAGGCTTATTCTGATCAGTTCAAGCAGCAATGTGTCGATGCGGTGCTTGTGCTTGGTAAGTCACGTGTTGAAGTTGCCCGTGAGTATGATGTTTCTCTTTCTGCTCTAGGTCGCTGGGTATCTGCTGTACAAGGAACTATTGGTACCGGTTCAGGCTCAGCTCGGCGTAAAGCTGACCCGACATCACAGGACCCTTATGAGATGGCTCAACGTATCCGTGAGCTGGAACAAGAAAACGAGTTTTAAAAAAAGCAGCCGCCTTCTTCGCGAAAGGCATGTAGAAAGCGATATTTTCGCAGCAATTAAGCATTTTCATGAAGAAGGCACCACCAGCAACACGTACCCGGTTGTTTTGATGTGCCGACTGTGAGGTGTTAGTCCTGCTGGCTACTACTCGTGGCGACGTAGGAAAACGAAACCTGCTGCAGCATCCACCCCTAAAGGCAAACGGGAATCCATCGCCGCTTTGGTGAAAAAGTACTTTGACGACCACCGTGGATTTGCCGGTGCGCGTACGATCCTTGCTGATCTTATTGCAGCTGGAGTAGATATAACCTTATACGCAGTTCGCACAACAATGAAAGAGCTAGGCTTGTGCACCAAGTACCGAAAGCCATGGAAAAAGACAACCATTGCTGATCCCAATGCCTATAAACGCCTGGATTTAATCCACCGCAATTTTTCCCCGCCTACCCCAACAACCCATCTATGCTCAGATATTACCTACCTGCGCACCAAACAAGGCTGGATGTATCTAGCCACCATCATCGATCTGACAACCCGCATGATCGTAGGCTGGGCTGTCGATGATCGTATGACAACGAATCTGATAATAACCGCACTACACATGGCCTATACAGCAGGCTACGTCGCTGACAACGCAATATTGCATTCAGACCGAGGTAGTCAATATACCTCACAAGAATTCACTGAATACGCCCGCACAATGAACGTGAAACTCTCCGTTGGTGAGGTTGGCGTGTGCTGGGATAACGCGGTAGCAGAATCATTTTTCTCCACGTACAAACTACACATGTTCTACCATCGGAAGGGTTTCGAAACTAAACTACAAGCCAAAGTAGAAACCGGCCAATGGATCGAAGCGTACTACAACCGCCGCAGAATCCACTCCACCACCAACATGATCCCAGCACAAGCAATGAAACAATTCCTCCACCCACCAACACTCACCCACCACCCCGCCTAACCCCCAACCCCAAAAATAAAGGTTCTACCGACAACAAAATTTGACACACCCCACAACATGTCCACAACTTGCGGACAACCCCAGTTTTGTTTTGTGCTAGCTATAGTTAAACTCGTAGCAGACCCAGGAAAATCTTCTAGACCAAAGCGAGATCTTCAGGAAGTGGGACAACCTCATCTCTGAGGATACGGATCTGAAGGTCTTTAGGATGAAAGAGTTAGGGGACGGTAATGCATGAAAAACACCTTGAAATTAGGATGCTTGGAACTGCCAAAATAAGCGTCGACGGAACTCCATTGAAAGGATGGAGGGCGGGAAAAGCCTTGAAGCTTTTTCAATGCTTAGCTTTTAATCACGGTGAAGTGGTTCCGCGAAGTCAGCTTATAGAGGCGCTTCGGCCTGGAGAAGAACAATCAGGCTGTAATGGTTCGCTGAAGGTTGTAGTTCATTCGGCTCGAAGCATCCTTAAGCGGAACGAGAAGGAGCTGGGAAGCAGCTTAGCAGCTATCGAATATGCAGACTTTGGCTATCAGCTCCTTGCTGAAGGGGCTTGGGTAGATACCGTAGAGTTTGCTGCTCTGATTAAACAGGCTGCCATCGCAGAAGGAGAAAATAACTTAAGCCTCGCCAAGGAAATGTATGCAAACGCTGCAGAACTATGTCAGGGAACATTCCTCCCGGATGACGACTCTGAGTGGGCTTGCAGAGAGCGAATTTGGATTGATTCCCTCAGAGTTAAGATACTGAATCGCTTAGCTGCAGCCGAAGCCAGGGGAGGCTGTGACTTCCGTGCGATGGAGTACTGCAAGCAGCTGATCAAACTGGATCCGTATAACGAAGACGTTTACCGCCTTATGATGCGTATTCATTCGAGTCGTGGTGAATTAGGGATGGCTCTCAAATGGTACAGTGAATGTGAAGAAGTGCTCAAAAATGAACTTGGAGTGGATCCAAGTGAAGCCACTATTAAGACACTTGAAGAATCCTTAGCAATGTGCGGTGTCTACGGAGCTCTCCAGTAACTTTTCAGCCCCCATAAAGCGTTCAGGGCACATGAAGATTAGTTGATTATTGATCTGAGTAGGCTAAGAGGCCCACCCTTCAAAGAAAGCTACTGCCCCTCGAGTCCTCACGGAATAACGAGGAAAACGGCTCTTAAGGACTGCTTCGAGGGTCTCCAAGTCGTCCTCTAAGTTGTTGAACGATCCTGCCTCGTTATATTTCTCCATCATCCAAGTCCCCAATTGACCGAGCCCGTGATTCTTTCCTAAAACCGTGCAGCCAAAAAGCACGCCATTACTTGTTAAATTTCGCAAGAAATTGTCAAACACAGTAGCCTTGCTTTCCATAGTGCCTGGCAAGCAATGAAGGACGTTTTGGAGTGCGATAGATTGAAACTTTTCTTCTGTCTGCAGTGGCTTCAATGCGTCTTGGACCATAGTCCGAGGGGAGTAACGAGAAATTCGATTCGCCGCGGTCTCGAGGACCAGCTCGTTAAGGTCGGCCAATACAATGTCAGGATTAGAGGTGGGGAAAGTAGCCCTGTCGAGAAAGAACCCAGAGCCTGGACCGATGTCGAGATGCTTTTCCCTGACGTTGTCGTTAAAGAAATCAAGCATTGTATTTCGGGAGCATTTCCATGCGACCGGACAGACTATCCCAAGAGCAATGGGATCATATATCCTCAAAACCGGCTTTGTGTACATGCTAGCATCACCGGACATATGCTTGTCGTTCGATTTTGGTTCAGACATTTTTGCCCTCCTACTACTTTTTGATTAAAATACCTTGATCGGAAAGTTTTTTATAGAAATCATCGGTAGGTATAACCCCCGCCATGGCAGAGAAATAAAGATCGCACATTTCCGGATCATCTTGAATACGGCGAAGCATAGTCATGCGTGCGTCAGAAACTTCGAGCCTAGCCACAGAAAGGGTGGGAATATATCTTGGAAGGGACTCATCATCTCGACGAGTTCCGAACATCTTGGTAGCTGAATCCACAGCTTCAGGGACATCAATGGGGACTTTCGCCAACTCTTCTGCTAAGAATGAAGACTGTTGAAGGGCCTCAGTGATGCCATAGGCGGTGAGAGAGTCTTTATGATGACCCGCGTCTCCTACAAGTACCCATCCTGGACCTGAAGCTTCTCGGAAGAAGTTTTGCTGGTCGCCCATTCCGATTAGTCTGCCAATTTGTTGTGCTTGGGCGACTTCCTGTGAAAGTGAGCTGCTCACTTGTTGTAGCGAGGAAAAGAAAGTTCCTTTGGGGTCACTTTTAGCTTTTGTAAATTCATCTTGGGGCACGTAGCAAGCGACGAGGTGTGAGTCGGATGTAGGAATCACACCTATCCAGCGGCGATGCCCTTGATATTGCGAGAAGGGCCGCTCAAGGCCTCTGAAAAAACCGTAGTAGCAGCAGGTAAGCTTTGGCCGCTCGAGATAGGAAACCGCTCCAACCTCCTCAGCGACTAAGGATCTCATCCCGTCTGCGCCAACGATTAAGTGGGCTCTTACTGAGTATTCATTGCCAGCTCTGCGGAAGGTTACGCCGCAAGCTCTTCCTCCATGAAAGTTGACGCTGGTTACCTTGGCCTCATGGAGTATAATGGCACCAGCGCGTTCTGCTTTGATGCAGAGAGCGCGGTCCAATCTGCTTCTTCTTGGTGCGTAGGAAACATTTCCTTTGCCGTACCAAGGCCCCTTACCCACAATTCTAATATCGTTTACTTCGTAGACCATCTTCGAGATAGCTGGGGCGCCTTCGAGCGTGTCGCCCATCTCAATTCCAAGGCCGCGCAGCTCCTCAACCCCCGGTTGATGAATGTAGAGCGTTGAGAGGGTATCGCTTCCGATTTTTCCCCGTTCCAACACCAAAACCTCAAGTCCTAGGCTGGCAAGCCGGACCGCGAGGCTTGCCCCAGCGACGCGACCACCAACAATAACTACATCAGCGATTCGTCTCTCCTTTTTTGTGCTCATGGTGCAGGATCTTGGCAATTAAGAGTTAGGGGTCGGTAAAGTCCGCAAGTACCTTTCTCCCCCAGGCCGAACTTGCGGGTGAAAAAGTCATTTAAAAGTAAAGGGAGAGTAAAAATGGAAAACCTGCGAGATAGATTGAGAGCTCGAAAGGGTTCGGAACAAACACGGAATGAAAACGTAGCTTCTGTAGAAAGAAGTTCACCGGGAACTCACGCCTCGGCAACGGTTGCTCAAAAAGGATTATGGGTCGCAGACGCGTCTGCCGGAAACGTTGCCTTCACTGTTCCTATCCTTCTCCGAATTGAAGGGCCCCTTAACGCCCGACTTTTAGATACTGCGCTCCTCCTGCTAGTAGATCGTCACACCGCGCTTCGGACTATTTTTCGCGAGGACGAAGGAGGGCTGACACAAGTGTTGGAGGCGGTGCCAGAAAAAATTCTAAGAAACATATCTCTTCATGATTCTCGTGATGACCTGCGTGAAGAACAATCCCAGAAGATTGTTGATGCGGAGATCTCGAAAGGGTTCGCTCTAACAAGGGAGATCCCATTCCGAGCTACCTTGATTTCTTTATCTCCAGAGAGTCATAAGTTGCTCTTGACTATTCATCATATTGCGTGTGATCAGTGGTCGATGGGGATTTTTGCGCGTGAGTTGAATGAAGCTTATTCAGCGCTTGTAGACGGAAAAACCCCGATCCTCGATCCCATTGACGTTGATTATCTGCACCTTGGTGGAGAAGAGACTGACTCGCAAAAAAGCATTGATTATTTTGTAGAACGGGCTAAGGGGCTTCCTGCGTTACGACTTGCTCCAGATAAGAGGCGGCCACCTAGAAATTCACACTCAGGTGATGAAATCTACATGTGGCTCGGAGAAGAACGGAATACCCAAATCCGAGAATGCGCCAAAGAGCTTAAGGCCTCGCCATTCATTATTACCTTGGCCGCTCTACTTGTTCTCGCGCAAGGACAAAGTGGGGAGTCAGAATTCGTCTTTGGGACCAGCTCTGCTGGTAGATCATCCCAGCGATTAACCGGAGTCGTAGGCTTCTTTGTAAACATTTTGGCGGTGGCTGCCTCAGTATCAACTAGCGATACCTTTGAGCAGATGGTTTCGAAGTTGAAGTCTTCTTTGGGGGAGGCGTTGGAAAATTCGAGTGCGCCATTCGACGAGGTTGTAAAGCAAGTAGGTGCAAGCGGTGACGGAACCGGAAATGCATTGGTTGCCGTAGTTATTCAGCAGGATAATACTCCTCGAAGCGCCTTTTCCTTCGCGGGGTGTCAGACGACACTAGAAGATAATGTTAACTCTCATTCATCCAAATATGAGCTTCTCATAAGCGTACGTAACCAAGCAGATGACACCCGAATTCATGTCCAATACGATTCGGACCTTTTTACTTCAAAGAGAATTGCCTCACTCTTAGAGTCCTTGGACAACATCTTAGAAATTACGTGCCGGAATCCAAACACCATAATTTCAAATCTTCCGCTTATCAGCCCGAAGGAAGAGGGGCTCATTGCTGAGGTGAACAACACAAAGAAGTATTTTGGTGGGCCACTCACTCTTCACGAATATGTACTTGCTAAGGCTGAATCAGAACCCAAGGAGCCTGCTATTTTTCTCCCCTCAGGGGAAGCCGTTACATACGGGCAGATTGCCGAAGAATCCCGTCTTGCCGCAAGCAGCCTTGCTGCCGCAGGGGTTGGAGACAATGACACAGTTCTCGTGAGCCTTCCACCGAGCCGCGAATATGTAGTCTCGTGTCTTGCTGTCATGCTGACAGGGGCCGCTTTTATTCCTGTAGCGTCGGACACCCCTAAGAATCGGCTCGAACGCATAGTTTCGACATCTAGACTGGCTTTTGAAATAAGGGAGTACGAAGACCTTGAGAGGCTGGTCTGCAACGGCCTGCCCTTCCAAGCTCCAGCAATTGATCCTGAAAGCAGAGCTTACGTGATTTTCACCTCTGGATCGACGGGTGTCCCCAAAGGCGTTCAAGTGCTTCATCGCGGAATTGTTAATAACCTTAAGGACCTTTCCGATCGTCTCTGCCTAACCAAGGACGACAGGTGTCTGGCTATTTCTTCGACAAGTTTCGACATGTCTATCTTTGAATTTTTTGGCATTCTAGGGAGCGGGGGCTCTGTGGTAATTCTGGACAACGACTACCGCTTGGATCCTTCTCACTGGATTGAGCGAGCAGTTGAAGACCAAGCCACCATCTGGAACTCTGCGCCTGCACTACTAGGGTTGTTTCTCGACGCACTCCAAGAAGAGGTTGGATTAGGACTTCCGCCGCTTCGTGCAGCAGTACTGGGGGGAGACTGGGTGCCTATCTCCATGCCAGGTCAGTGGAGAAGTATGTTTCCAGAATCTACCTTCGATGTCCTTGGCGGAGCTACAGAAGCCTCTATTCATTCGACATTTACCCGTGTGTCTCAGGTAGACTCCTCCTGGATTTCAATTCCGTATGGCACACCGATGGCTAACCAAAAGGTAAAGGTGGTTGACGAGAACAATCGAGCTTGCCCAATTGGAGTGCCAGGTCGCCTTCTTATTGGTGGTTTAGGGCTATCTGGCGGTTATTTGGCTCCTGCGGAAGAAAGAACCACCCCGTTTACAATTAACATTGACGATGAATCGTGGTATGACACTGGAGACATCGCTCGGTGGACCACTTCTCTTAATCTTGAATTACTTGGTCGTAGTGACTTTCTTATCAAGAAGAACGGGCTCCGCATTGAACCTGGAGATGTGGAGACTGCACTTCTGAAGACAGGTCAGTGCACGGCAGCAAGAGTTATGCTGCAAGAAAGAAGTACAAACCTTATTGCGGTTTTGGAAGCAGACAGACCACCTAACGTTGATGCGATTAACAACCAACTCTCTGGTATTTTGCCTTCGTACATGATTCCCGCCGAGTTTCACTGGCTTAACTCGCTGCCGCTCAACGCTAACGGCAAAATTGATCGTAGGAAGACTGAGTCTATGATCGGTGCGAGCACAAAGTTGGGGTCGCTTACTGAAGAAGTACCGCTTTCCACAAGACAAGAGCTTCATATTGCTTCCGTTTGGTCCACTGTTCTTGGGGTGGAGATTACAAATGCAAACGCAGACTTTTTCAATATGGGTGGTGACTCGTTCAAAGCAATCACAACAGCGAGATTGGTGAATCCTACCCTGCCCACGGTGGCTCTTTTCAAGTATCCGACCGTGCGAGAACTCGCCGCGTTTCTTGATTCCCACGAAAATCCTGGAGTGAAAAAATGTCTCGTCAACCTGTCTGAGTCCGGGGGAGGACCAAAGCCACGCTTGGTCTGCGTGCCATATGGAGGCGGTAATGCCATCTCATACCAGAATCTAGCAGAAGAGCTCGGTCAAGATTATGAGGTTATAGCTGTGAATCTACCTGGGCATGATCTAGCCGATGATTCTGGTCTTCAACCGATTGACCAGGTAGTAGAGCAAGTCGTGGCTGAACTGAGCGAGCTGCCTGAAACGATTACCGCGATCTATTCTCAGTGTGCGGGAAGTGCAGTTGCCGATCGGCTGGCGCGAGCTATGCGATCCGCTGGGCAAAGGCTGGACATGGTGTTTATTGGCGCAGCTCTGCCTGATGAAGACCCACAAGCCTCTATGGCTCTTGTCAACGACGCCAATGATGACATGCTTCTTGGCCATATGACTGGCTTGGGAGGGTTCAATGGGTTGCTAGACGACTCAGATGTGGATCGCATCCTCGGAATTGTCCGTCATGACCTAAGAGAGATGGTCAATATGTATCTTCAATATGAACAGAGCTTACCGCAGCCTCTTGCTGTTCCGGTTTGTTGCGTCATCGGTGACGAGGATCCAGCAACACGAGGGTACAAGACGAAATACAAAAATTGGGCACGATTAGGACATCCAGTCAGTTTGGTAATACTTAGCGGGGCCGATCACTATTTTAGTGAAAATGATGCTGAAAGGCTTGCTGCAAAAATCCGCGAAAAAATCACTCCCCTATTTTCTCAAAATACAATCCAAGAGGAGAAATAAAATGGATTTTCTGGAACGTTGGGAGAGTAAGTCCCCTGAAGAAAGACAGTCCGCCCTCCAAAGTGAAGAGCAGACACTAGCTGACGATCCGAGAGGCTCAGTTGCGGCAACAGATACTCAGAAGGCAATCCTGACACAGGAAATCGAGTCTGCCCCTGTGAGTCCCTACACGCTCAACTTCTCGTACAGTATTACTGGTCCCGTGGCGATTGACCGGATAAAGCGGGCAGTAGAAGACACTCTCCTTTCTCATCCGATCCTCAATACCAGATATTTGTTTAAAGAGGATTGTCTTGTTTCGGAATATCTCTTTCCAGCGCCGATACAACTAGTGGAGACTACCACTCTGGAGGAGAGCTTGCAGAAGATAGTGGATGTTCCTATTAATCCGAAAGTGGGTCCATGTACGAACGTTTTCCTTTTGTACGGCCCTGGGATTGAAAATCTTTTGTTATTGGTCAAAACCCATCATTTAGTCACGGATGGTCAGTCAATGGACCAATTCGCCAGAGAAATCGTGAATCGGTATAACGAGGTTCAGCCAGAACGTGTTAGCCAGTTTCGGGGCTTGGTCAGAGAGGGCATATTGCCCGCGAAAAAGGAAGCTCCCAAGGAAGTTATTGACTGGTGGAGAAATCGCTTGGGCTCCGCAGAGCCGTCCCTTTTCCCTGTGAAACCCGAAGAATCTAGTCAAGGCCGCTTCAAAGGATCTCATTTGATCTTCTCGATTGATGGTCAAACCTGGAATGCCGCTCTTGCTCTCTTGCTTTTGTCTCTAAGTTTGGGGCTGGTCCTTCGATGTTGGTTACACTAGCTGTGGCTGCGGTACATGGCCGGTACAGTGGCATTTGGGACTCTGTATTTGGTATGTCCGTAAGTGGGAGGTCTACCACTGCCTTCGATTCTGTCATAGGACCGTTCGCCGATAGCAAGCCAATGCGAGTCGCGCTTGAACCGAGCGATTCCACAACAAAGGCGCTACAACATATCGTAGATTTTTCCAGACATGAAATGCCTGTTCACGAAATCCCCTTTTCGACGCTAGTTCGAGAGCTAAGGGTTCCACGAGTTTCTGGCTTGAACCCTCTTTATAATGTTTTGATAACTATGGATGCAGCTCGGCAGGAACCACTTGACCTAGAAGGTGGGGCCCGTTTAGTTATGAAACCACTACTAAACGAAACTGCAAGAGTTCCTGTGCCTGTGCCTGTGCAGATTACGGTTGGTGGCAGTGTAGATGCAGGGATTACACTCCGAGTCGACTTCTCCTCCTCGATGTACAGTACGGAATTTATGGAGCAGGTTGGTTTGGATCTAGTGCAGGCCATGGCTGACATTCCAAAGGATTTACCGATATCGGATCTCGGTCGGCGTGAATCATTCTCTGAACTTTCGACCGAGGGCACTTCTGAAGCCCCTGACGTTCTAGAGCTTTTCTACCGCTGGTCTTCCTTGACGCCGGACAAAGCTGCGACTATCAAAGGGAATTTGTCCCTGACCTACTTGCAATTGTCTGAGCGTATCGAGAATATACGGAATCAATTGAAGAAGATGAATGCTCGAACAGCTGTAGTTTCAGCAGAATACGGTCCTGATTTAGTTGTAGCATTGCTGGGATGTCTTGCCGCAGGTGTTGAGTACGTTCCTGTTAGTGACAACTTGTCGGCCGATAGGGTCGAAAAAATCAAGCTACAGATTGAGCCGGATGTTGATATTACTTCGCAACAAGGTGATCTGTCCTTGACTCCAGTAGTGAAAGCTTCAAAGACCGAGCCAGACAAGACCCAAAGCGAAGGACTTGCTTACGCTATGTTTACATCTGGTTCGACTGGAGAGCCAAAATCTGTTTGGATAAGTCGAAAAGCTTTAGCTCGTCATGTTGCAGCCGCCAGCCAAGCAGGATTCGTGGAGCAGGATGACTGCATTCTCGCCTTAACCAGCCCTACGTTTGACATATCCTTGGATGAGCTTTTACTCCCCTTAACTCAGGGCGCCACGGTTGTATTTCCCGCGGGTGGCCATGGCTTGAAAGGGGTTAAAGATGCTGCTTCGGTAATAAATCGAAGTGAAGTTTCCGTCGTTCACGGCACCCCAAGCATGATGGAGACTCTAATCGCGGAAAGATGGGGGGAGGGGTCGGATATTCGGCGGGTGATCGTTGGCGGTGAGCGTCTCGATAAAGAACTGGCTACGAAGCTAATGCAGCGTTCCTCTGATGTCCGGAATGTCTACGGGCCAACTGAAGCCACCATCTGGGCTACGGAGCATCGGGTGACTTCATCGCAAGAAGACCCACCGATTGGCACACCCCTTCCTGGATACGAAATCCGGATTTCAAATGACATGTTGACTGTTCCTGTAGCTCGAAACGAGGTCGGAAGGATACTTATTAGCGGGGAAGCATTAGCTGAAGGCTACGGGAACCTACCAGATAAAACTGCCGAGAAATTTATCATCATCGATGGGAAACGTTGGTATGACACTGGCGACCTAGGAAGAATACAGGGGGGAGAGGTGATTTTTCTCGGCCGGAGTGATAGCCAAATTAAGTTGAGAGGACACCGAATCGAGCTTGGTGAATACGAAAGTATAGCCAAAACGATTGAAGGAGTTACTGCCGCTGCGGCTGCATGTGATGGGCAGCAGATTTACGTCCTGACTCGGGGAACGGCCACTAGACAAGCGCTAGAATCTGTTTTCGTTAAAATGCCTCAAGCTATTCGACCTGATCTGTTCGCTAACACCGACGAGCCATTCCCGCTTACTCCTAATGGGAAGCTCGATCGTGCTGAGATAATTAAAGCCGTAAAGAAAATAGAAGAAGGGGCCTTGCCCCCTTCAGCGAACGAATCCAATGATGTAAAAGATGAGTTTGAAGAATGGGTTATCGAACTTTGGGGTGATCTTATCGGAAGAGTTGTGGGCCGATCTTCAAACTTATTTGACGAGGGAGGACATTCACTGACACTGGCTAGGACAGTGTCAGAAGCAAAAGAGGACCTTGGATTAAGTTTGCGGATGAGCGACCTGTACGAAGACTCTACACCCTCCGGAATTGCTTCTATCATGCGGAAAGAGGCCGTCCGGGTTCTTGAAGATTGAGCGATGGCTCGAAAATGAAAAGAAAAGGTGTATTGAATCAAGCACTTCCCTTAAGGGGGTGGTCTGTGTCAAGTTTTTGGACGTTTTTTGGTTTTGTTTTGTTGGGTTAGGCGGCTGGTGCCGCGGGGTGGGTTCTGTTGAAGAATTGGTCCATAAGGTGTTTGGGGATTTGGTATCCAAGTGTGGAGTGTCGGTGGTTTCGGTTGTAGATGCCTTCGATGAACTCGCCGATTTCTGCTCTTGCTTGGATCATGCTGGCAAAGCTGTTTTTGTCGAAGAACACGCGTTTTTTCATAGTCGCGAAAAACGACTCAGCAACAGCATTGTCTTAGGCATTCACCGGTCCTGCTGTGGGATAGTCGAACCTGGTTCTGGAGTGGGCTGATTTTTAGGATTGGATGGTTTGAGCGTTTTTTTGGTTGTGTTGGCATTGTAAAGTGAATTCTGTGGGTGGGACAAAACCTAAGCTTGAATGCGGATGATAGGTGTTATAACGAACCGACCACTGTCGTAAACAATAACTCGCATGCGTCGAGGGTGTTTGATGGTTTGTGTGTGGGAATCTATCCCGCATAAGGAGATAAG
>ERZ773068.1081-NODE-1081-length-13794-cov-4.392095_pt1 | contig 13794 bp, 10 predicted proteins | sample MGYA00580620_ERZ773068 | MGnify/ENA primary metagenome ERZ773068 (study PRJEB29015, sample SAMEA2737983) | human oral metagenome | biome: human oral; feature: human-associated habitat; material: dental | place: China | collected 2101 ... | reverse complement strand
GTGTGGCGATCCAGCGCGGGATGACGGCAGCATAGGCGCCGTTGGCGTCCTGACGGGCACCGAAGACGTTGAAATAGCGCATGCCGGCCACGCGCATGCCGTAGCAGCGCGCGTAGGTGCCCGCGAACAGTTCGTCGGCAGCCTTGGTGGCGGCGTAGGGCGAGAGCACGTTGCCGGTGACGCTTTCCACCTTGGGCAGGGCGGGATGGTCGCCGTAGACCGAGCTGGAGGAGGCGTAGACGAAGGACTTCACCTCGGCCTGGCGGGCGGCGTCGATGATCTCCATGAAGCCGGAAACGTTGGCCTGGAACGAGACCAGCGGGGTCTTCATCGAGCGGGGCACGGAGCCCAGGGCGGCCTGGTGCAGCACGTAGTCCACGCCCTCGACGACACGGTTGCAGAAGGCGCGGTCGCAGATGGTCCCTTCCTCGAACTGCAGGCCGTTCTGTCCTGCGGCTCGGGTGGAGGCCATGATGGCATCGATGTTGGCCTGCTTGCCGGTCGAGAAGTCGTCGATGGCGATCACCGACTGGCCGGCCAGTGCCAGCGATTCGGCCAGGTGAGAGCCGATGAAGCCTGCGGCGCCGGTCACGAGCCAGCGCGCCTTGCGCCCGGCGATCAGGGAGGAAACGTCCATGGGGGTTCTGGGATTTATTCTGGGTTTTGCGGAAAGGGTGCCTGCGGCGCGTGCGCGCGTGCGCGCAGGGGCCGGCGGGAACATGGCTGTACAAAGATAAGCGAGGTGAGGCAAAAGGGTCATCAATGCCCCTACGGCTATTCTAAATTGCTCGAAAAGTTTCAAATCGTTGCGGCCATCTGACAGCCTCCCGGTCATACTTCTCACGTCTTTTTCGGCCGGTGCGATAAGCTGACGGTCAGTGTCTTGCCAGGGTCATCCGAGCCATGCCAACTTCTGCCTTCGCCTCCTTGCTGATTGCCTTTGTCGCGGCAGCAGGCGCCGTGCCGCTGCTGCGTGACATGCTCCGTGACCGGCCCACCGTGCGTTCGGCCGGTGCGGTGGCCATGGCCCTGGGCGTGGCGGTGGCTGCCTTCTATTCCGATCCCTGGCCGGCATCCGACCGGGGGCTGATCTTCGGCGCGGCTGCCCTGGTGCTGGCCGGGCTCGCGCTGGACGCACGGCTGGCCGGTGCCGGCGGTGCCACCGTCCGGCGCATCTTCGAGGTGGTGGGCACGCTGGTGGCCGGCGTCTTCCTGTTCACGTATCTGGAGCATGACCGGGTCACCTGGTCGGTGGGCTTCATGATGCTGGCCGCTGTCAGCCTGCTGCTGCCGATTGCCACGGCAGCCCTGGACCGGCTGCCTTCGGCCACGCCGTCGCTGCCGGCCGGCATGGTGATGGTGCAGCTTCTGCTCTTGATGTTCTTTGGCGCGGCCAATGCCGATGGCGGTTCGCGCTATTCGCTGTACGCCGAGTTCGCCATCGTGGCGCTGCCCGTGATCGGCGCGCTGCTGGGTTGCCTGGTGTACCTGTCCAGCATGCCGTGGCGCAACCGGCCCGGCGTCGCCCTGGGCACGGGCGGGCTGCTGGCGCTGGGTTTCATGATCTCCTGGGGCGCGCTGCGGCTGGGCTCCATCACGGCCGAGGTCCGTGGCGGCACCACGGCGCTGCTGTGGCTGGTGGCCGTGCCGGTCTTCGAGTTCGTTCGTGAGTCGGTGGGGCGTCTGGCGGGCCGTATGGCGGCACAGCGCTGGCTGCAGCAGCCGGGTTCGGCAGGGCTGCGCCATCTGGTGCAGGCGGTCTGCCATGCCCACTATTCGCCGGCCGCGCTGCTGTCCATCCAGGCCGCACTGGGTCTGGCAGGCATCGGCCTGTGCAAGCTGAATACCTCGGGCTACTTCCTGACGCTGGCCCTGCTGGCGCTGGGCGTGGCCTACATGCTGGTGCCGGTGTATCTCACCTGGCGCCGCCCGGCGGCCTCCTTGGGGCGAGCAGCGTATTCCCAGCACGGCGGCGACCGTGCCTGATATCCTGCTGGCCCGTTGATGGTTTCATCGTGGCGGGCAGCACCTCAGGGGGCTGCCTGACACGCTTCGGCACATGCGCGCTTTCATCCATTACCTCCGAGTTCGTTTTGCGGTCCTGCCGGTCATCGATGCCCTGGTGTTGGTGGCCGCGATGGTGCTCGGCTACCAGATCCGGTTGCTGAACGAGGACGGCCTGGTCTTCTCCACGCTGCGTGGCCTGGTGTTTGCCGCACTGATGATGCTGACGATGACGGCCTTTGGCCTGTACAGCCGTCAGCAGGATGAACCCTTCCGGCTGGTGGTGCAGAAGGTGTTCGCGGCGTACCTGGTGACGCTGCTGGGCCAGCTGGCGCTCTTCTATGTCTTCCCCGAGTCGGAAGTGGGGCGCGGCGTGTTCGCCATTGCCTCGGTGCTGGGGCTGGTGGGCATTCTGGTGGTGCGCTACCTGGCGTTCCGGCTGGGCTTCCTGCAGCGGCGCGGGCGTCGGGTGCTGGTGATGGGCGAGGGGGATGAGGCCGACATGGTGCTGGCCACGCTGGCCGACAGCGTGCATCAGCATGCGGCCCACCTGGTGGCCCAGGTGCCGGTGGACCTGAAGGGCGAGTCGCTGCTGGCGGTGGCCCGTCAGCACAAGGCCACCCACATCGTGGTGGCCGCCCATGAGCGGCGCGGTGGCCACATTCCGCTGGATCAGCTGCTGGCCTGCCGGCTGGCCGGCATCCAGGTGCTGGACCTGCTGAACTTCTACGAGCAGGAGCTGGGGCTGATCCGCCTGCAGTACCTGCGTACCGGCTGGCTGGTGTATGGTGACGGCTTCACCCAGGGACCCACCCGGGCCATCATCAAGCGCCTGTTCGACGTGGCGGTGGCCTCGGCGCTGCTGCTGGTGGCCGCACCGGTGATGCTGGTGACGGCGGTGGTGATCCTGCTGGAGACCGGAAGGCCGATATTCTTCCGGCAGGAGCGGGTCTGCGCGCCGGGGCAGTCATTCGACATCCTGAAATTCCGCTCGATGGTGCAGGATGCCGAGAAGGATGGTCCGCGCTGGGCCAGCATCGGTGACGATCGCATCACGCGGGTGGGGCGCTTCATCCGCGCTACCCGCATCGACGAATTGCCGCAGCTGATCAACGTGCTGCGCGGCGAGATGAGCTTCGTAGGCCCACGGCCGGAGAGGCCTTATTTTGTCGAGAAACTGAATCAACAGGTACCATATTACGATATTCGGCATTACGTGAAGCCAGGCATCACTGGCTGGGCACAGGTGCGGATGGATTATGGCGCTTCAGTAGAAGAGGCCATGGAAAAGCTGGAATACGATCTTTTTTACGTCAAGAATCACTCGCTGTTTCTCGATTTCATGGTGCTTATCGAGACCATTCAGGTGGTTCTTCGTAAGAAAGGCGCTCGTTGACTTCACAGTTTGGAAGAAAATATGACAACGGTTGCAGTAGTTGGTTTGGGATACGTTGGCCTGCCCCTGGCCATCGAGTTTGGAAAACACTTCGATACGATCGGTTTCGACGTGTCGAAAGCGAAGGTTGCCCGTCTGCAACAGCACAACGACGTGACCGGCGAGGTCGAGCGCGGTGATTTCGATCTGGCCAAGAAGCTGAAGATCACGGACGATCCGAAGCAGCTGGGTCAGGCCGACGTGATCGTCGTGGCCGTGCCGACGCCGATCGATTCGGCACGCCTGCCCGATTTCACGCCGCTGGTCTCGGCCAGCGAGATCGTCGGTGCCAACATGAAGCGTGGCGCGACGGTGGTCTATGAGTCGACCGTCTACCCGGGCGCCACCGAAGAGGTGTGCATCCCCGTGCTGGAGAAGCACTCCGGCATGAAGTGGAAAAAGGACTTCAACGTCGGCTACTCGCCCGAGCGGATCAACCCGGGTGACAAGCAGCACCGCCTGCCCACGATCGTCAAGGTGGTTTCGGGTGACAACCCCGAGACGCTGGAGAAACTGGCCAAGCTGTACGAAACCGTCATCACGGCCGGCGTGCATCGTGCCAGCAGCATCAAGGTGGCCGAGGCTGCCAAGGTGATCGAGAACACCCAGCGCGACCTGAACATCGCGCTGATGAACGAGCTGGCCATCGTCTTCGAGCGCCTGGGCATCGACACGCTGGAAGTGCTGAAGGCCGCTGGCTCGAAGTGGAACTTCCTGCCGTTCCGTCCGGGTCTGGTGGGCGGCCACTGCATCGGCGTGGATCCTTATTATCTCACGCATAAGGCGCAGGAGCTTGGCTTTCATCCCGAGATGATCCTAGCCGGACGCCGTATAAACGATAATATGGGCAAATACGCCGCCGATCAGGTCGTAAAGCTAATGATAAAAAGGGGCGTTTTGATAAATTCGGCTCGCGTTTTGGTGCTTGGGCTTACGTTTAAGGAAAACTGCCCCGATATCCGCAACTCGCGCGTGATAGACGTGATCGAGGAGCTTAGGGATTTTGGTTGCCGCGTGGATGTCTACGATCCGTGGGCGGACGAAGCCGAGGTAAAGCGCGAATACGGTATCGTGCCGCTAAAAAGCTTTGACGAGGCGGACTACGACTGCGTCGTGATCGCCGTCGCTCACGATAAATTTAAAGGGTTAAAATTTAGCAAAGCTCTCGTTTACGATATCAAAAACGTTTACGAAAACGCCGACGCAAGGCTGTAATGCTCGTAAATTTGATCAGCTCCATCGTCGTTTTTATCGTCTCGATGGGGATAAATTTTTTCCTCACGCCCTACATCCTAAAGAGCCTAGGCAACGAAGCCTACGGCTTTGTCGGGCTGTCAAACGCTATCGTGGCTTACGCCCTAGTCGTGACCGCGGCGATAAACTCCGTTAGCGGCCGCTTCGTCGCGTACGAGTGGCACAGAGGGGGCACCCGCGCGGCAAACTCCTACTACTCGTCGGTTCTAGTCGTAAATATCTTTTTTTGCGTTCTTATTTTGCTGGGCGCGGGCATTTTTATCTTAAATTTACAAAGCGTGCTAAACGTGAGCGACGCGCTGCTAGGCGACGTGCGGCTTACGTTCGCGTTTTATTTTATAAATTTTTGCGTCGGGCTTTTTAACGGCGTCATCAGCGTCTCGATGTTTATCAAAAACAAGCTCTACATCATCTCGGTTCGCAACGCCGCGTCTAGCGCCATTTTGGCCGCTCTTATCGTTGCGCTTTTTTATTTTTTCAGACCTATGATCGCCTATATCGCGATCTCTGCTCTAGTCGCGTCGCTGTTTGTGTTTTTTACGAGCGTTTGGGTTTCGCGCCGCATCACTCCGGAGCTTAAATTTAACCCGCGCGAATTTGACTTTACGCGGATAAAAGAGCTGCTAAAATCGGGCGTCTATAATAGCTTTAACGCCCTAAACCGCGTGCTTATGAGCGGTATGGACCTGTTTATCTGCAACATCTTTTTAAGCGCGAACGCGACGGGAATTTTAGCCGTTTCAAAGGCGGCTCCGATCATTTTAGAGAGCTTCGTGGCGCAGCTTAGCGCGATATTTGCGCCAAAATTTGTCGAGCACTACTCTAAGTCAAATTTGACCGCGCTTGTTGCGGAGGCTAAATTTTCGATGCGAGTTACGGCGTTTGTTATGAGTGTGCCGGCGGCTATTTTCGTGGCTTTTGGGCGCGAATTTTACACGCTTTGGCTACCGTTTAAAAGCGCGGACGAGATAAATCTAATCTATAATCTCTCGATGATAACCCTGGTGCCGATTATATTTATCAGCTACGTTTTTTCTCTTTTTAATCTCGACAGCGCGACCAATAAACTAAAACGTCCCGCGATAGCAAATACTATTTTGGGTGCTGGCACGATTTTGGCGCAGATTGCCGTGCTTAAATTTACGGACTATGGCATTTACGGTATGGCGATCGTCGGCGCCGCGCTTTATTCGGTGCGCATTTTGGGATTTGATCTCATAAACGCCGCGTTAAATTTGAGCTTGCCGCTTACCACTTTTTACGGCGTTTATTTTAAAAATTTAGCCGTTTTTGCGGCAGTTTGCGGGCTGTTTTTTTGGCTGCGAAATTTCGTGCAAATTTCAAGCTGGAGCGAATTTGCCGCGTATTCGGCGGTTTTGCTTGCTCTCGGATACGCCGCGAGCTTGTTTTTGATATTTGACAAAAGAGAACAACTAATCGTGATAAATAAAATCAAATCGAAGTTTAAAAGATGAAAAACTTAGTATTCGTTATCTCACTAAAAAGCGACGAGGCGCGCCGAGAAAAGCTAAAAGAGCGGTTTAAAAACTATGGCGAATTTAAGCTCGTCGAGGCGACCGACGGCAGAGCTATGAGCGCAAAGGAGTACTACGGCTACGCGCTGGCTAGCCTTGAGGTCTACGGCAGGTTATTAAGCCCGTCCGAGGTCGGCTGCGCGCTCTCTCACGCGCGCGCTTACGAGGAGTTTTTAAAAAGCGACGCCAGCTTTGCGCTCATTTTAGAAGACGACGTTATCGGAGACGAGGACGGCGTGGAAAAGGCGTTTGAAGCGGCTGCAAAGATGGACGAGGGTTCGGCTCTCATCTGCGGCGCGCAGGACGGTCTGGAGGGGCGATTTAGCGCATTTGGTAAAAAACTAGAGGAGGATTTTTGGCTAGTCTCAAAGCGATCTTACGGCACGATTTACCGAGCGGCGGCCTACGTGCTTGATAGGCGCGCGGCGGAAAAGATCTTGCAAACGCACAAAAAGGCGCTTTGCGTGGCTGATTTTTGGCGGATTTTGCTTTTGCAAAACGGCTTAAAGATGTATTTTAGCGATATCTTCGCGCATCCGACAGATCTAACAGACTCAAATATCCAAGCCGAGCGGGTGCAAAGAGCGCAGACAAAAGTCTCGCCTCTAGCTCGCCTAAACAGCTTAAAATATGTCGCCGCAACGCGCTTTGAAGCGGCAATTTTAGGCTATGAGCGGATATTTAAAAGATAAGAAACTAAGCGATTATAAAGCTCAAAATTTATAAAATCAATAATTTTGAAGATTTATTAAATTTTCGCGCATCGATTAAAATTTGGAGAGAGAATGAAGGTTTTATTTATAATTTCGACCCTGCAAGCAGGCGGCGCCGAGCGCGTGATGAGCTTGCTGGCGAGCTATTTTGCGAAATTTCACGACGTAACGCTTTTAAAATTTGACACCAAACCGCCGTTTTACGAGCTAGACGAGAGGATAAAGCTGATCGACCTGCCTTTCCCGATGGTGAAAAAGGGTTTTTTTGCAAATTTAATCAGGCGCGTGAAAAAGTTTTTTTATCAGCGAAATTTGATCAAAAACGGCGGATTTGACGTCGTTATCTCCTCTATGGACAGCACCAATATCAACGTGATTTTGTCGAATTTATTTATAAACAAGCCGCTTTTTATCAGCGAGCATTCAAGCGCCGATTTTTTCAAAGGGCGCGGCTGGCTGTTTTTGCGCCGTTTGCTCTATCCGCTAGCTAGCGGACTCACGGTACTTACGAAAGAGGACTACGAATACTATAGCTTCGTAAAAAATAAAACCGTGATGTATAATCCGATGTTTGAAGCCAAAAAACAGGGCTTGCCGAAGGAAAATATCATCCTTTTTGTCGGTCGTCTCATCTCGCTTAAAGGCTGCGACGTATTTTTAAAGGCTATGAGCCTAGTCGATAAAGAGCTTTTAAAAGAGTGGAAAATCGTGATAGCGGGTGCCGGCGAAGAGAGGCAAAGGCTAGAGCTCATCGCGCACGAGCAGCTACATCTGGATGCCGAGTTTATCGGGCAAACGAGCGATGTCGCTTCACTTTATGAAAGGGCTAAAATCCTCGTCTCAAGCTCTAAAACCGAGGGCTTGCCAAACGTGCTAATAGAAAGCGTATTTTTTAACTGCGCTAGGGTGGCGACTGCGACAAGCGGCGCAAAAGAGCTCATCGAGGACGGTAAGGACGGATTTTTAGTACCGATAGACGACGTAAAAGCGCTCGGAAGTAAAATCGAACTTTTAATGCGCGACGAGGAGCTAAGACTAGAGCTGGTAAAAAACGCCAACGAGCGCAAAAACGCCTTTAAAACCGATCAAATTTATCAAAAGTGGATGGATTTTATCACACAAAACATAAAGAGCTAAAATGCTAAAAGTAAGCATAATAATCCCAACCTATAACCGCAAAGAGCTTTTTGAAGCCGCCCTAAAAAGCGCGCTGGCTCAAGACTACGAAAATAAAGAAATCATAATCAGCGACGATAACTCAAACGACGGCACGCGCGAGCTTGCGCAAAGTTACGTCGCTAAATTTGACAATGTAAAATACGTCCTAAACCAAACTTACGACCGCGGCCCAAACGGAAATAAAAACAACGGTTTTGACCACGCTAGCGGCGATGCTTTCGTGATACTAGACGACGATGACCTGCTGATAGAGGGCGCTATAAGCAAGATGGCAGCCGTGCTGGAGCAGGGGTATGCTAGCGTCTGGGCGAACTGTTATTTTGAGATTGACGGCGAGCCGACGACGAAATTTTCGGGATTTGGACTGAGTAAAAGCGGGGAAATTTCGCCGCAGGACTACTACGACGGCAAGATAACGGGCGAGTTTTTGATAATGTTTCGCCGAGATGCGATCGGAAATAGGCGCTTTGAAAAGGGGCTTTACGGTAGCGAAAATACGCTTTGGATCTATCTTTTTGACCTTCCTGCTTACTATCTGCACGATGCAGTGCGTATTTACCGCTTTCACCGCAGCGACAGCGTCACGATAAACTCGTTTAAACGCCCTCTTTGCATAATGAAAGGCTACGCGATGACTGCGGAGCTAATTTTGCAAAAGATCGCCGAGAAAAACGCTCAAGCTAGCGCAAGCGGCGCAAATTCGGCCGAGCCCAAATTTCGCGTAAACGATGCTCACATCGCGATCCTATATAAAATGGCGGCGTATTATGCTAAATTTGGCGGCGAATACAAAAAAATGTACGACTATCTTTTTAAAAGCCTCAAATTTAAATTTACAAAAGAAGCGCTGGCGATGCTGATCTTAAGCCCGTTTCCAAAGTCTATGATTTTGTTTTTAACTAAAATTCGCGTTTGGATATACAAAAAAACGCACGGCGAATGAAAAAATTAGCCGTTTTTCTCTACTCGATGGGGCCGGGCGGCGCGGAGCGTGTGGTCTCAAATTTACTCCCCGCTCTGTGCGAAAAATATGAAGTTCATCTCGTTTTGATGAGCGAGGTTGTGTCCTACGAGATACCAAGCACGGTTAAAATTCATTTTCTTGAGCGTTCGGACCCCTATGAAAGCGGCGTCAAAAAGCTTTTTCGTTTGGGACTTTTGTTTCCGTTTTTAGCCTTAAACTATAAAAAACTTTGCGACAATTTGGGCATTGACTTGCATTTTGTCTTAATGAACCGTCCTTGTTATATCGCACTTTTAGCAAGGATCGCCGGAGTAAAAGGACGAATGGTGATAAGCGAGCGCAGCTGTCCGTCAGTCATCTATAAAAGCGGACTTAGCGGGCTTGCTAATAGAATTTTAGTTAAGGCTCTTTATCCTAGAGCCGATTTGATTTTAGCTAACGCGCAGGGAAACGCCGATGATCTCGTGCGAAATTTCGGCTGCGACAGGGAAAAGACGAAAGTGCTATATAACGCGGTCGATTTAGCGGCGATAAAAACTCTCGCAAACGAGCCGATAGAGGCTAAATTTAAGCCGTTTTTTCTAAATATCGGGCGGCTTGATAGCGGTAAAAATCAAGCGATGTTAATAAGAATAATCGCAAATTTAAACGACGAGCGCGCGACGCTTGGGATTTTAGGCAAGGGGCCTTTGCAAGGCGAGCTTCAAAATTTGATCGACGAGCTTGGCGTGAGCGAGCGCGTAAAGCTACTAGGCACGGACAAAAATCCGTTTAAATTTATCAAAAACGCGCAGTGTTTCGTCTGTGCTTCGCGGTTTGAGGGCTTTTCAAACGTGCTTTTAGAGGCGCTTGCTTGCGAGAGATTTATCGTCTCTACCGATCACAAAAGCGGCGCTAGAGAGCTTCTTGGCGACGATGAGTACGGCGTTTTAACGCCCGTCGACGATGAAAAAGCAATGGAGACTGCGATGAGGCGAGCGCTCGAGGATGAAAATTTGAGGCAAGATTATGAAAAAAGAGCGTACGGCCGCATAGTAAAATTTGATAAAAATGCCGTCGCGGCGCAGCTCATAGGATACTTAAAGGGTAAAAATGTCGAGTAAAATTTCGGGACTCTTGGATAAATTTAAATTTTCAAAACAGACTTGTTTTTTGATGCTTGCGGCGTTTATTTTTAGCGTGGTTTGCAGGCTGTACTGGGTGTATTGGGCGGGCGAGTATCAGCACTTTTTTTGGAACGATCAGCTGATGATCAGCACAAACGACGGCTACGCCTTTGCCGAGGGCGCGCGCGATATGATAGCCGGTTTTCATCAGCCAAACGACCTTAGCTACTACGGCCGTTCGATGCCCACACTTACGTATTTTTTGTATCAAATTTTACCTTTTAGCTTTGAGAGCATTTTGCTTTATATGAGCGTGTTTTTTAGCTCGCTTATCGTTATTCCCGTGATTTTGATAGCCAAAGAGTACGAGATGCCCGGCATGGGCTTTGCGGCGGCGCTGCTAGCTAGTATCGCAAACAGCTACTACAACCGCACGATGGCGGGCTACTACGACACCGATATGCTCACGATCGTGCTGCCTGCGTTTAGCGTCTGGGCGATGATACGCCTCGCGCAGAAAAAAAACGTAAACGATCTCATTTTTATCCCGATTTTTATCCTGATAAACGACTGGTGGTATCCGAGCTCTTACTCGCTAAATTTCGCGATGCTGGGCGCATTTTTGCTCTACACTTTGATTTTTGATAGGAAAAACGCGCTAAATTACGAGGCTGTCATTTTGATGATAGTCGCGCTTACGTATATCGATTTTTACGCTAAAAGCGCGCTTGCGGTCGCGCTTTATCTAGCGATGAGATTTCGCCCGCAGATCTGGGATAAGCGCGTCGTAGCCGCGTGCCTAGCTCTGGCCGTAGGTTTACTTGGCTTTAGCGGCGGGCTAAATCAAATTTTATTTCAGCTTAAATTTTACATATTTCGCGGGGTTTCCGAGAGTAGCGAGCCGGTTTTTCATTTTTATAACGTAAATAAAACGATAATGGAAATGAGCGATTATTCGTTTGAGTTTGAGTCGATAAATGCCTTTGCTAAGCGTATCAGCGGTCATATCGTTACTTTTGTTTTATCGCTCGTTGGAGTCGCGGCGCTTTGTCTTAAATTTCGCTCCTTTTTGCTTGCGCTTCCGATGCTGCTACTTGGGTTTTTGGCGCTAAAAGGCGGGCTTAGATTTACGATCTACTCCGTGCCCGTGATGGCGATAGGATTTGGATATTTTGCGGCGCTTTGCGTGAATTTTTTCAAAAAAGATAAAATTTTAGACAAATTTTGCACCGTTTGCGTTGCGGCGTTTTTCGCGTTTTTCTTTTTATATTTTGATAAATATTACAGCCTTTCGCACGGTAAATCTCCAGTTTTTGCGCCAAATTTTGACGGCGAGGCGAGCCTTGGCGTATATCTAGCCACGTTTGCGGCGGCGACGCTTATTTGCGGGGCGGCTTATTTTATGGTCTCAGGCCTAAGCTCGCTCAAAAAGCACGCGCTTTTAGAAAAAATTTGCGTCTTTTGTATCGCCGCGTTATCTTTGATGCCGTGCCTTGAGCATATTTACGGCTACAAAGTCGGCACAGTCTTTGCCAAAAGCGAGGTCGAGAGCCTAGATAAACTACACAAGATCGCGGGGCGCGAGGACTACGTGCTGGCGTGGTGGGACTACGGCTATCCGATCCGCTACTACGCAGACGTCAAGACTCTCATCGACGGCGGCAAGCACCTAGGCAGGGATAACTTCGCCGTGAGCTTTGCGCTAGCTAGCAATCAGCGCATGTCGGCAAATATGGCGCGTCTAGAAGTCGAATACACCGAGCGTAATTTTAGCGAGAGATTCGGGTTAAATTTGAACCAAATGATGAAAGACTACAACGCCACGAGCGTAAATTCGTTTTTGTATTCGCTAAATAGCAAGGATTTCCAGCCGCCACAAAAAACGCGCGAGATTTATTATTATCTGCCTGACTCCATGATCGATATCTTTAGCGCCGTTTTGCGCTTTTCAAACCTCGATCTAAACAGCGGCGAGGAGTACGGAGCGATATTTTATCCGGGCAAACCCTACTCGGTAGACGGCGATACGATAAATATCGGCGGAGGGTTTAGCGTATCGGGCGACGCGTCCAAGGTCTATATCGGCGAGCGCGAAATATCCGTAAATACGTACTTTGAAACAAGCTACGACGAGAAAGACAAGCTGGTCGTCAAAAAGCACGAGATGAACGCGGACGGTAAAATTTATCTCATTTTTATGAAGGATTACAGGCGGTTTTTGGTGCTTGACGAAGCGGTGCTAAACTCGGCCTACATACAGCTTTTCGTGCTCGAAAACTACGACAAAGAGCTGTTTGAGCCGGTCGTTTTAAACGGCGCGGTTAAAATTTATAGGTTGCTAAGATGAGGGCGCAAAATTTAAAGGAAAATTTTAAAAATGGCTAAATTTGGATTTTTATCTCACGCCGATATGAGCATTTACTTTTTCCGCGCGCCGATCATGCGCGAGCTAAAGCGGCTCGGTCACGAGGTGTTCGCTATCGCGCCAAAGGGCGACTACACGGATAGGCTAAAAAGCGAGTTCAACTGCGTGACGTACGAGCTTGACCGCGCGAGCTTAAATCCTCTAACCGTGCTTGAAAACTCAAAAAAGCTCGCCGATATCTTGCGCTCTCTAAATTTGGACTTGCTACAAACCTCGGCGCACAAGTCAAACGTGTTTGGCACCTTTGCCGCTAAAAAGGCAGGCATAAAGCGCGTGATAAATTTGGTCGAGGGGCTTGGCAGCTTTTATATCGATAACGACTTAAAAACCCGTCTAGTACGCGCCGCGATCGAGACGCTTTATAAAAAAGCGCTAAAGATGAGCGACGGCTGCGTGTTCGTAAACGAGGCCGATCCGGCGTATTTTTTGAGTCGCGGTTTGATAGCCGAGGAGAAAATTTTTAAGATAAAAAGCGTGGGTGTGGATACGATAAAATTTGACGAAAACAGCGTACCGGCCGCAAATTTGGGCGAGGATCTGCGCGGAAAAAAAATCGTACTGATGATAGCGCGCGCGATGTGGCACAAGGGGGTGCGCGAGTTTTACGAGGCGGCAGAGCTTTTATGCGGGCGCGAGGACTGCGCGTTCGTCTTTGCGGGCGAAGGGTTTGAGGGAAACAAAAGTACGGCCGACGCGAAGTTTCTAACGGGCGGCGCGGTGCGGTATCTGGGCGCTAGAGACGACGTGCCCGAGCTTTTAAAGGCTAGCTATCTACTCGCGCTTCCAAGCTATAAAGAGGGCTTTCCGCGCACGGTTTTAGAGGCGATGAGCATGGGTAGGCCGGTCGTGGCTAGCGACGTGGCCGGCTGCAACGAGGCCGTGACGAACGGCTTTAACGGCCTGCTTTGCGAGGCGAAAAACTCAGCCGATCTAGCCGCAAAGATAGAAATTTTACTAAACGACGAAAATTTGGCCGCACAGATGGGGCGAAACGGGCGGGAGCTCGCCGTGCGAGAGTTTGACGAGCGAGCGGTCGCGCGAAAATATATAGAAATTTATAGGAAATTTATCGATGTATAGGGCGTTTTTTAAGAGATTACTGGACATTTGCGGCGCGATTTTTCTCATAGTTTTGACGCTGCCGATCATGGCGGTCATCGCGGTTTTGATCTATTTTAA
>ERZ773068.1080-NODE-1080-length-13797-cov-6.318294_pt1 | contig 13797 bp, 14 predicted proteins | sample MGYA00580620_ERZ773068 | MGnify/ENA primary metagenome ERZ773068 (study PRJEB29015, sample SAMEA2737983) | human oral metagenome | biome: human oral; feature: human-associated habitat; material: dental | place: China | collected 2101 ... | reverse complement strand
CGGGCTTCCGACCTCATACCGACCAGTGACATAATCATGTTTCTTGAATGCGCCCGGCCGCTCACCAACCTGCCAGCTGCGCGTATCATAGGTGTTTTTCGTCAGCTCATAATGGAGCTGCAGGATAAACTCCTGTGTCAGCAATTCTTGGCGGTCGAAGGCATCCAAAACAAATTGCTGGCGTCTTTTGCGTTGCGTATTTCAAAGATCGTTCGGACATCGCCCGTGAAGTTTGTCACGCCGTCGCGGTCGAAGATTTCACGGGTGTCATTGTATGTGATATTCGGATTCTCTATTTTCCCAGAGTGATAGGCAAATTGAATCACATATCCATTGAGTGCCGCCTCTAGTTCGGCGGCATTTTGGATCTTCAAATTCTGCCATGCGGAAAGGATCTCGCTGTATTTGTCCATGCATATACCTCACAGCCTTTATCTTCTCATGACACTATACCACATTATTTCCGAGAAAAGCGGCTTTTGACACCATCAAAAAGTGTGTCGATTTTCCTTTCCAGGTGAGGATTTTCCTGCACGTCGATGCTCGTTCCTTTGGGAATATATTGGCGGAGGATGCCGTTGTGACGCTCGTTCTGGGGGCGTTCCCATGAGCTGTAGGGGTGAGCGAAGTACACCTTCGTGCCGAGGCTCTCAAGCTGCGTGAACGTCTCGAACTCTGTCCCGTTGTCAACGGTAATCGTCTTGAACACTTGGCTGAAACGGTCCTCTCCATATTCCGATTTCAAATGGGCGATGGCTTCTTCAATGCCGGCGCACGTGCGACCCGAGATGCGGATTGCGATGTAGTCGTGCGTCACCTTTTCCACAGCGGTAAATACGGCTGCGCCGCGCCCTTTCCGCGATCCGACAACGGTGTCGGCTTCCCAGTGTCCGATTTCCGTGCCTTCGTCCACAAGGGCAGAACGCTCCTCTATACTACGCCCTTTCAGGCGCTTGTTCTTGCGGTTTCGCTTGCGCTTGCACTTTCGTCCGAGCGCTTGCGGGACATCGAACAGCGTCAGCGGAATCCTACCCGCCCACAGCATATTGTAAAGCGTCTTGGTGCATGGGATACCATCCTCGTCGAACCGTTTGTTCGCCCTAGCATCCCCGACGCACATGTCGATCGACCACTTGTTCTTACGGATTCTTTCGGTCATCCAACGCAGGAATGGCGCACAGCCTGCGCTGTCAACCTTATACGGTCGTTTGGAGTTCTTTCGATGTTCGAGGTAAGCCCGTTGCCCACGCCTTGCCGTATATTGTGGAGACCGCCCGCGAGCAGATCGGCGTTCAGGCGTCCCACGTCTAAGCTCATAGTGGATCGTTGTGTGCGAGCATCCAACCCGTGCGGCTATGGCGCGAAGCGAGAATCCCTCACGGTGGAGTGCCTGTATTTGCCCTCTTTCATCAAGGGTAAGGTGCTTTCCCGATTTACGAATGGCCTCCGTTGTGGTAGAATAGGCGTAATCCATAGTGATTGCTCCTTTGCTGATGTTTTGTAGCGGAACCATTTGCTGATGTGTGATAAAGAAGTAGTAGAAGTGTAAAAAATTTTGCCGTTCCTATCCGGCGTTTGCGCATTGCGCCGGATAGGTCGGGCGGTCATTCGGGCAGGTCTACCTTGCCAACGAAAGAGTAATAAATATCAATGTCCTGTCTGCGTGTGCCGTTCTCGTCATAGCTGCACTCATGCACAACGATTTTCTCCACAAACTCACGCAAAAGGGTAGGGGTAAGTTCTTCAAAGCTGGTGTACTTGCGGACAACATTCATAAACTTTTCTGCGTTTACCGTGGCTTCCTGCGCTTTGGAAAGCTCTGCCCGGATAGCGGCGGCTCTCTCTTTCAGTTCTTTCTGCTCGGCTTCATAGTCTGCCGACAGCTCCGTGAAACGCTCGTCTGAAATGCGCCCGGTCACGCTGTCCTCATACAGCCGCTTGAAGATAGCGGATAACTCGCTGATACGCTTCTCGGCGGCTTCCAGCTCCTTTTTCCTTGCGGCGTTCCTGCGCTTGCCCCCGTCCTCGTTCTGCTCGATCAGCAGCTTCATAAACCGGGCTTCGTGCTTCGCTGCATAGCTGGTGACTTTCCGCAGATTGTCGGTCACTCCGGCGGTCAACAGGTCGGTGCGGATAAAGTGCGCCGTACAGTCACGGGTACGCTTCTTGTAGCTCCCGCAGATATAACAATCCTGCTTGCGGGTGGCGTTCTGGTAACGCTGCTGGTAAAGGACGCTGCCGCAGTCGGCACAAAAGAGTATGCCGGAGAATAAGCCCACTTCATCATAGCGGTTCGGGCGTTTGCGCTGCTTGCGTAACTCCTGCACACGCTCCCACATCTGGGTGTCAATGATAGGCTCATGGTGGTTCTCGAAAATCGCCTGTTTCTCAATGGGGTTCTCTACGCTGTGCTTGGTCTTGTAGGACGGCTTCTCCGTCTTGAAGTTTACCAGACAGCCCGTGTACTCCCTGTTTTCAAGGATATGTACCACGGTATTGGTCGCCCACTTGCACTCATAGCCGGGGTGGTAGCGGCGGGTGCTTCCCGTCCGACGGTATTCCAGCGTTCCCGGCGTGGGGATCTCCTGCTCTGTGAGCATACGGGCTATCTTGGTCGGCCCGTTCCCGGCAAGGCACAAGCTGTAAATCTGCCGCACAACAGGGGCGGCTTCCCCGTCAATGATAAAATTTTCGTCCTCGTCCATAAAGTAGCCGTATACGGGTTTGCTCGTGACGGGCTTCCCGCTCATACCCTTAGACCGTTTTACTGCTTTGATTTTCTTGCTCGTATCTCTCACCAGCCATTCGTTAAAAATGTTCCGCAGAGGGGCAAAATCATTGTCGCCCTGTGCGCTGTCCACTCCGTCATTGATAGCGATAAAGCGGACGCCTTTCTGTGGGAAAATCATTTCCGTATACATTCCCACTTGCAGATAGTTTCGCCCTAACCGTGACATATCCTTGACGATAACGGTGCCGACTTTTCCGGCTTCAATGTCCGCAAGCATGGCTTGAAAACCGGGTCTTTGGAAGTTCGCCCCAGAATAACCGTCATCTGTGTACCATTGCAGATTGGAAAAGCCGTTCTGCTTCGCATAGGTTTCAAGAATACGCTTCTGGTTTGAAATAGAATTGCTCTCACCTTGCAGCTCGTCCTCGTGGGATAATCTCGGATAAAGGGCGGTAATAAGGTTTCGGGTGGTCTGTCTTAACATAGTGTCCTCCATTTCCGACAGCCAGCCCCACTATTCCGTATGACTATCATACCACACGCCGGGGCTGGCTGTACAGTCCTTTCTGCTTCTTTACGTCCCGTCAAATTGCCGATTTTTGTGTAGCAGCTTCCGCTTCCAGCACTTTCAGCATTTTATCGGCGGCGGTGGCGGTGGTGTCCTGCTTGAAATAGCCGGAAACGACAAGGACAGAATTACCTATGCGGATTTCCGTCACGCAATCCGGGCGGCGGGTGCTGCGGTCATTCTTTGGGGTGTTGGTCATAGGCGGCTCTCCTTTCTGTTCATCAGCTTTTTCAGTTGTCCCATTTTCTCCTGCGCCGTGGCTTTTCGGAAGTTGCTCCCGGTAAAGCGGACAGGAGAACACATTTCAATCAGACGGTCATAAATGCGGGCGTGGGCGGTGTCCTCCGGGTGCTGCAAGTCCTCCAGCGTGAGATTAGTCGTGACGATCAGCGGCCTGCCGCTGCGGTAACGGCTGTCAATCACGTTGTAGACCTGCTCTAAGCCGTATTCCGTTCCCCGTTCCATTCCAAAATCGTCAAGGATAAGCAGCGGGAAGCTGCAAAGTCGGGAGATATATTCATTCCTGCCCTCAAAGCTGGCGGCAAGGTCACCCAATATCAATGCAAAGTTTGTCATGCACACGGGGATTTCACGCTCCATAAGGGCATTTGCGATACAGCCCGCAAAATAGCTCTTGCCTGTGCCAACGCCGCCCCATAGCAGATAGCCAATGTTGCGCTCTTTCATGGTTTCCCAGTTCTCCACATAGAAATGGGCGTGTTCCATTTGCGGGCACTTGCCGTTGTCGTTCTCAAACGTCCAGCCCTGCATAGCCGGGTCTGTAAAGCCCCGCCGCTTCAACCGCTCGACAGTTTCAAGGTGACTGCGCTGTTTCTCTGCGGCTTCCCGTTCCTCACGCTCTGCCCGCTGGCAGTCACATTCTGCCGGGTGGCGGTCACGCCCCAGCCATGCGGCGGTTTCTTTGGGGAAATAGCCCTCTTTGGGCTTGTGGCACTTCCCGCAGTATAAAAGCCCGTCCTCGCCGGTGTAGTCCTCCGGCTCCGGCGTGGTGTCGGTCATATTCAAAATCATTTCATCAAATCCATTCGTCATAAGCTCTCGCCCTCCTTACAGGTATAATCGGGTATGCCCTTTTTCGGGGCTTTCTTGGCTGCGTCCTCCTGCGCCCACTTGAAAATCGTGGCTGCATGGCTCTTGTATTTCCTCCCGCTGGAAGCGATATGGCAGGATAGGCGGTCAATGTAATACTCCCACTTGCCGGGAAGCTCTGTTTTCAGCCCGTCAAGCTCCGTATCGGAAAGAATGACATTGTGGTATCTGCCATAGGCGGCGGGGGCGGGGTGTCCCGTTTCTAACTCTCTCTCTTTTTCTATTTCTATATCTATCTCTTTCTCTATCTCTATCTCTGGTGGACAAATGTCCGCTCGATATGGTGGACATTTGTCCGCCCCTGTCTGCGGCAGGGCTTTTTGTTCCTGCAAAGCCAGCCGCGCCCTGCGCTTGCGCTCCCCCTCGGTAGAGGACTGGCCGATTAAAAGCTCAATGTTGCTCATGTAGAGTGCGCCGCTTGGCAAAGGCTCCACAAGCCCCAGCTTCATAAAGATTTTCAAAGCTCTCTCTACGGTACCTACCTGCTGGCGGGTAATGGTCGCAATCATCTGGGCGGTGTAGGGGATATTCTCGTCAAGCTGCAATTTCCCGCCGTTTTTCAGCGATTTCAAGTACAGCTTCAAGAGAATGTTGGAATAGATAACGCCGTCCTGCATACTTTCCAGCAGAACGATTGCATCATCGTCAAAATAGCTCTCTTTCAGCTTGAGGTAGTAATATTTGCGGTTATCTGCCATAGGCTGCGTCCTCCTTTTTCCAGCGTTTGGAATAATAGCGAGGGCATAGTATGATAACCGCCCGGAAGCTCTGTTTGCAGTCACGGGTGCAGCCCCGGCATAGGTCGTTGTAAGTGATACGGTTGCGGTGGTTGAGGAAGAAAGACCATTCCAGCCGCCGCTTCTTGCTCATTCTCGGCAATGGTAAGCTCCTTTCTGCCGTTCCTATCGGTGTAGCGGGATAGGGGGCATTTTCTGTATGTTCTCGGTATCATTTTCGGGCTTTTTCTGCCCTGTAAGCCCCGTTTGGAAGTCGGGGAGTATTGCGGTAAGGGTTCATATCATACCTGTATTTTTGTAGGGTTTCGGTATCATTTCGGGGCGGTCTTTAACGCTCCTGTTCACGCTTTTTCTGCTGGCTCGGTGCGCCCCTTAAAATCTGGTCGATATTGCGTCTGACTGTCTGAAGCTCCTGCGCCCGCTGGCGTTTCTCCCGGTAGTCGTTATATCCGGCGTTCTTCTGGACGGTAAGCTGCTCAATCTCCCTTTGCAGGGCTTTGCTGGCTGGCAGCTTGGTTATTCCATGCTCCCGGAAATAACGGGCGGCTGTGTCCGCTATGATAAAATCGCTTTCGTGCTGTTCCCGGTAGGCTCTCCGGGCTTTCTCCGATTTCTGCGCTTTCAGACCGTCACGGGCGGGCTTCGTGCCGATATAGCCCAAAAGGTTGCGCTGCAATTCCTTTTTCTCCCGGATAGCGGCTTCCAGCCCTTTCAGTCCGGCAAGGCTCTCCTGCGTGGCGGTGTTGGCTGCGGAAATGGCAGCGTCCAGCTCGTCCGGGGAAGAAAAGCCATACTGCTGGTAGAGCATGAGGGTAGCCGACATCTGTTTGAGGTTGTGCATGGTCGCCCACTTCTCATAGCCCCGTCCTTTCCCCTCGGCTCGCTTGGCGGCTATGTCTACCATGCGCTGTACAGCGTCATTGTTCGGGGCGTTTTTCGCTTCTTTTTTCGTCCGTAAGCGGTCTTTGATACTGCCGGGGTATTCCGCTATGGCTGCGGGTTTTTCGGCGGCTCTGGCGGCGTTCTGCTCCAAAACGGAGAGGACAGCAGCCCGGTCAAAATCGTCCCCCAGCTTCCGGGCGGTAATTGGCTTCGTCCTGTCCGGCGTGAGGTAACTTAGCCGCCCCCGGCTCTCCTTGACGGTCACACCATGCCGGAGAAGCAGGGCGGCAAACTCATCAAAGCCGGAAGCAGCGGCAAGGGCTTCCCGGATAGTCCGGCGCAGCTTCGCCTTATCCGTTTCAAACTTGGTCTGCCGGGGCGCGATACCGTCCGCAGCAATAGGGGCGTTGGCTCTGTCAAGGGCAGCCTGTCCTTTCTTCTGCGCCCAATACTCACGCTCGGTAATGCGTTCTTTGCTGCCGTTCAAAAGGTCTATCTGGTAAAGCCCCTCGCTGTGGCACATCTCCATGACTTCGGCTTTCAGATAGTTCATAGCTGCGTCCGTACAGCGGTGCTTGCAGCCTGCTTTCCTGTCCGCTGGCCTGTCCATGTGGGGCAGCATGGGAACCTCCGCAATCCGCAGACTGTTAATGACGATATGCACATGGATATTTTCGGTGTGGCTGTGTCCGTCCGGGTGGGTGCAGACAAGGGCCTGGTGTCCGGGGAAATGCTCGGCGCAGAACTTCTCGCCCAGCTCCTGCGCCCGATCAACGGTCAAGCCGTTGTCCGGGCCGTCCCGTGGGTCAAAGCTGATGATGTAGTGGTGGCTCTTTACGTCCTCCCGTTTCTGGTTCTTGCCGTAGCGGAGATTGGAGCGCATACAGGCAACGGCAAAATCCTCCCCGCCACAATTCAGAGAGGATATGCGGTAGTCTACCCTCGGTATGAGCCGCCCGTCTGCGTCAAGGGTGGGCTTCATGGTAAACTCGTCATGCTCGAATGTGAGGTATTTTTCAGCGTCCCCGTAGTTGGCATTTTTAGAGCTGATATGTTTGAGTATCGCCAACGGCTTCACCTACTTTCTGCAAGACTTCAAACTTCAAGGCGGCAAGGTCGGCGGCGGCTCCCCGCACTTCCTTTTCCAGCCCCCGGTAGGGGCTTCCGTATTCGTTCAGGCTCCGGGCAATCTGGTTTAAGTTGCCGCCGATTTTCCCGTACTCTGCCGTGAGCTTGGAGAGGGCGGCAAGCAGCCCGTCATTGACCGGGGAAACGGTGACAATGGGGCGTATGGTCGCTTTCCGTATGGCTTGCCGGATAAACTCGGACTGGCTGATTTCATAAGCCGCCAGCCGCCCGGTGAAGTCGGCGTATTCTTCATCGGTCATGCGGGTCTTTACCACATGACGGCGGTGGGGCGTATTGTATTTCTTTCGCATGGTCTGTGACCTCCTTTCTCGCCCGACAGGGCGCATAGCAGGGTTTGGGGAAGGCACTCCCCAACAAGATTCCCGCAGGGGCAAAAATAAGCGGAGAGCGAATTTTGGCACCTCGGTAGAATCTTGCTCTGAAAAACTCCGGCGTTCCCCGGCTCCCGTCCTTTCCGCTAACAAAACGTTTCAAAAGGGCTTTGCTACCCGCTATTCCGGCTTATCTTGAAAATTTTCCTTTCACTACCTACAACACCACGCAAAGCAAAATGGACGGAGATTTTTAGAATTTCCCCTCTATTCCCTACAACACCACGCAAGCCGGAATAGGCGGACAATGGCAGTATTTTTTTCTTTGATACCCTCTACGGATAAGTAAGGGATTTTGCCAACTGCGGCGGCTATTTTCCCTTTTGTTTTTTCATACTGGGGATTTTCAAAAATGCCAAACAGGAACGAAAAAAAGCAGCAAATCTGTTGAATAGATTTACTGCTTTCTGGTTGCCGGCGAAGCGGCGGTTATTCAGTTGTAGGCGGTAGGGCTATCTCCCAAAGCGGAACTTGAAAATAGCTGTGAGAAGCGTCTGGGTGATGTAGTCCTCTGTATCTTGGTCTACCCGTCCATTCACACGGGCGGCACATTGTATGCGGCGGCGGTAATACTGCAATACAGTTCCCACCGCTTCCGGCTCCCCGCTGGCGGCTTGGACGATTGTTTCATAGGGGAGAAGCCTATTATTTCTCATATGCCATTCCCTCCATTTCCGCTTGGAGCTGCCGTAGGGCTTTTCGGATATGGTAGCCCGCTGTGCTGCGGCTGCGCCCGTACTGTCTGCCAATTTCGTGCTGTGGAATACGCTTGAAAAAGGACAGGTAAATCATTTCCCGCTCCCGTTCGTCCAGCCGTGACAGGGCTTCCGCAAGTAAACCGCTGCTGAAAATGACCGTATCGCCGCAAAGGGTAAGTATGTATTCCTCGTCCGGCTCCGGGGCTTGGAAATATTCATCTGTCGTGCCTAAAGGGTAGTGCTTTTCGTCTGTGAGGTATTCAAGGGATATTTCTCTTTTGTGCTTCCTGCTCCGTGTCCTCGCTGCGTTGATCGTTGCATTTCGGATAACGACTTTGCAAAAGGCATGGAAAGTGTACTCGATATGTTCCCGATATTCTTCTGTACAGGTCATGGAAAATCCCCCTTTCCTCCCAAAAGGGCTGTGGCTGGTTAGTAGTTGCTTTTTATGATAGTAAGGGGCGGCAGCACTTTAGGCTGTCGCTCCTTGACTGCCTAACTGCAAAACCGGGCGGGGCTGTCAACGGCGGGCGAAGCCCGTTCATCTTGACCGTTGACTGGCTCGGCCGGGTTTGCTATTTATCCGGCAAACTTGAATTTATTTTAAGCTATCACGTTTTACCTTTTTAAGCCTTACTATCATTACCATAGGAATTTCTTTATTGTTTTTGAAACATTCTTCATAAAATCCATCAATGACAAATCCAGCTCTGAAACAAAGGTTAAAAATATCTTGTATGGAACGATGATAATAAATCTGCTCCTCCGGCTGCCCTTCGATCGCTATATCATAGTAACTGTGCGGTGTCATATATTTTTCAGTCAATGTGATAAAACAAGGGTGCTGCGTTGCAAAGACAAAAATCCCGTTTTCCTCCAATAGTTCATAAACAGCCATAAAAAGCGGTTCAATATCCGTAATATCCATAATTGCCATATTAGAAACTGCTTTCGTAAAGGCTCGATTTCTTTTTAATCCTAATAAGCTTTCTCTATTGGTCGCATCCGCTACGCAAAACTCAATTTGTTTTGCATATTGTGATCGCCGTCTTTTAGCCAATTCTATCATTTTTTTGCTGTAATCAAAAGCGACGACCGAAGCGCCTCTCTGTGCAAGATACGAAGAATAATTTCCATTGCCGCACGCAATATCCAAAATGTAATCCGAAGGATCAGGAGAGAGAAGTTCCGTTACTTTGGGACGTACTACCTCTCTGTGAAATTCATTGGATTCGTCACCCATTGCATCATCCCAAAATTGTGCGTTTTTCTCCCAGATCTTTTTGCTTTCCTCTGTTCCCATGTTCTCTCCCACTCCCAAAATTTGCCTTTTTGCTTCCATTAAATCTTCCTTACTATATTCCATTGTTACCCTCCATAACTTCTGATTGTTGCCGTCTTGACTATTATGTATCTTTTCTTTCCAAAATGGTATAGGCTTTTATTTTTATAATGCTGCAAAACTTTTCTTCTGTAAGGTATTCAAAGGATATTTCCCTTTGCCGCCGCTATTGGAAAGCCAAAAGCAGCGGCTTTTTTACGCGATATGACCGAAAAGACTAGAAAGCAGGATATGTCATCATTTGTCATTTCTTCTCAATGTAATAACTGCATGGCATATCAAGCCAAATACAAGAGAAAAACAGCCACCGCCAAATAGTGATGCTCCCCACCCTGCACCCGACATTGTCATAAAACCGCCAACAAAGAAAATACCAATGCCAAGAAATATCCCGACACCATAAAAAAGTCCAATTGCCATATCATACTTATTAAATTGTCGTTTCTCTTTTTTTCACATGTTTCCATTTTTGTTATTACCTCCTTCGCAAAATCGTCCATGTGGACTCCAAAAAGAAAACAAATTTTTTTCAACGTATTTAAATCGGGTTCATTAACATCTCTCTCCCAATTCGATAGCGCCTGCCGGGTAACATTCAATTTCCCAGCCAGTTCTTCCTGTGTCATTCCCGATTGTGTTCGCAGATGACGTATTTGCTTTCCTGTTGTAATATCCGTCTGTTTCTGGTTCAAAATGGTTCCTCCTCTCTGATGCTGATTTTATCAATGATATTTCGCAATAGCCAGCAATGAACGTTTGCATTGCGCAAGATGTTACATTATCTTCTGAAACATATGCCGGATCTTGTCTAAACGGCTGTTCGGGCGGCGTGGCTGAAACACAGGCTCGCCGGAAGTTTCCTGATACCCTTTTAATTCTGTAATGCAGACACTTCTTCCATTTGTATAAAAATTCAAATCATTTCTATATTCACCAATACAACGGGCAGGGATTTCCCCCTTAAAAATAACTTCATCTTTTTCAAGTCTGGTTGATTCAATGATTGCGCAATACTTTGGTGCGTCATTATAAGCCCGTGAAAGATATTCCTGCGGTGCAAAAAGGGTAAAGGAAAGGTATGGTTCCAACAGTTGTGTTCCTGCTTTTTTCAATGCCTGCTCCAACACGACAGGCGCAAGAAAACGAAAATCAGCGGGGGTGCTGACCGGGCTGTAATAAACTCCATAATCAAAACAAATTTGGCAGTCTGTCACTCCCCAGCCATATAAGCCCTGCTCCATTCCATAACGCACACCCTCCATGACGGCATTTTGAAAACTTTGGTTTAAATAGCCGAGAGATACCTCGCTTTTATATTGTGTTCCGCTTCCAACAGGAAGCGGTGTTACAGTCAAACCAATAGATGCCCAAAACGGATTCGGCGGCACTTCAATATGAATCGTGTAGCTCGCTTTTTTTTGCGGTCTTTCCAGATAAATAACCGAAGGCTCTTTCATAGCCACGCCCACATGATATTTTTCTTCTAATAGCGAACAAATAACTTCTAACTGTACTTTTCCCAAAAAAGATAATATAATCTCATGTGTAACAGTATCAATGTCAAAATGCAAAAGAGGGTCTGTATCAGCAATCTCTGTGAGGGCATTTAACAGGGCTTCCCTTTGCTCCGGCTTTTGCGGCTCTACCGTTGTCCGAAGTAATGGCATGGGATTATCAATCCGTGTTTTGTGAGGCAGGAGTTTTTCATTTCCCAGAATGTCGTTCAGTTTCAAAGTATCATCAGCTAAAATAACAATTTCTCCCGGACAGGCATGGTCAACCGGGACGATTTCACCATTTGACGGAATACACATTTCTGTAATCTTTATTTTTTCCTTTTTTGACAGCAGCAGGGTATCCCGTAAATGGAGCGTCCCATGATACAGGCGTAAATAAGAAAGCCGTTTTTTCCGCTCTGTATACTCAACCTTAAAAACATATCCACATAATTCAGACTGAATATCGTCTGTTTCTGTAATGAAAGTTTCTGTAATCGCTTCAATCAGTTTTTCTGTTCCTAAATTGTCTTTTGCACTCCCATGATAAACAGGAAACAAAGAGCAGCATCTGGTTCTTTTGCACTTTTCATATTGTAATTCCTGTATATCCAAAGAATCCTCTGCAACATATCGTTCTAATAGTTCATCGCTTCCGGAAATAATCATATCCCATTTGTCCAAATCAGAAATATCGGTCATGGTTATCTTTGGCGACAGGGAAACCTCCTGCATGACAATCATATCACTGGTAAGTTTATCTTTAATGCTTTGGTAAACACGCCGCAGGTCGATCCCATTTTGGTCTATCTTATTTATAAAGATAATTGTCGGAATGTCCATTTTCTGAAGCGCATGGAATAATATACGGGTTTGTGCCTGTACGCCGTCTTTTGCCGAAATGACTAAAACAGCTCCGTCAAGGACAGATAAAGAGCGGTATGCTTCGGTTAAAAAATCCATATGACCGGGAGTGTCCACGATATTGATTTTATAATCATTCCAGCAAAAAGAAGTAACCGCTGTCTGAATGGTAATTCCGCGCTGCCGTTCCAAAATCATAGTGTCTGTTCTTGTAGTTCCTTTATCCACGTTTCCTTGTTCCGCAATCGCTCCACTGGTGTACAGCAGGCTTTCCGTCAATGTTGTTTTTCCTGCGTCTACATGGGCGAGAATTCCAATATTGATTATTTTCATGTGATTGTCCTCCTTTTACAGCCCCAAAAGGGCATAAAAATCCCCAGCAGTAAAATACTTTTACCACTGGGGATTATAATTTGCGGACATACACATATACAGCATACACCTGTTTGTGATTGCTGTTTTTCGGATATGTCAAAATTGATAAGGCAAAAGTATTCTTAAATTGGGTACAAAAAACCAAGCCCCCACAAAAGGGACTATCATAATCCTTTGTTCCCACTATTTGATTATAGTTTTATTTAAGAATACCTTGCCGCATATTTTTTACTCCTTTTTTGGAATGATGCTATTATATCACATTAGTTTTAGGAAAGAAAGTACCTAAAAGAAATTTTTCTTCCCCTTATATGTAACAATCATACCGACTTTCTGGCGTTCAGAATGGTTTCTGCTGTCTGCTGTGGTGTTTGGTTGGAATTGTCCAGCCAAAAGCCGATCCGTGGTGTTGTCTGCATAAATGTATCGTATAAGGTTTCAACCGTAAAGCCGGAATAGCCTGTTTTCTCCCTGTATCGTTCCCTTCCTTTTATTGTTTCCACATCTGGACAAAGAACGACAACCTCAACAGGGTATTTATGCGGCACAAAAAATATGTACATGTAACTAATTCAACACATTTATAATTTGAATAGGGACATTATAGCATTTACTAAATACAAATTCAATGTATACGGAAATAAAGATATAAGGAGTGGGAAGGATTCCGCCGTAGTCGGCATTGTAGGAAAATCCAAAAGTTTAGATTTTCCCACAATGCTTATCTTTTGGTCTTTGGTTCGGAATAGTGTAGTGCTGGCGGTCTATCTCTTGTTTTCGGTTGCTTGCTTCCTTACCGTACATGAGCATTATAGCACGGGATGTCACTATGGATTTTGTTTTTGTTTAGCTGTTCAACTTCATTTTACAACGAACCTGAATTTATTATTGAAAATGACGGCATAATGTATAATCATCGATTTTTTAGGATAATCGAGAAGTAGGAGGATGTATGTGCAACAAAATAATTGTACCAATTGATATGGTAAAAAAATCCATTTCGTTAAAAAATATAGGGATGAATGAACTTGCTTGGTATGGAAAAGACGCCATTAAAGCGATTGAATATTTATCAAATAATGGCACACTAATATTGGGTGGTGATGTTTATATAATATCTGAACAGAAAATAAACCTCACATATGACAACTGGTACTATATACCAGTAGAAAGTAGAACTCATCAAGAGAATATAGATGCCGCAAAAGAAAAAGCCGTATCCTATATTCAACATTTTATGTGCAAAAATGGAAATGACTATCTTTATTCTGTTGTATACTAAGGCTCAGCCGTTACAGTGTGTGATATCTCCCCCACCGCCAAGGAAAACGTGCGCCTTGAAGCGGGTGAGAATACAAGTATCACCACCACGGAGAACAAATTCAGCTCGGCAAGCATCGGTGCATCCTTTGCCCCATCAGGACTGACGGATATCAGCGTCAGCGCGAACAAAGTTTTGGTAGATTGACAGGCG
>ERZ773068.1070-NODE-1070-length-13851-cov-3.815091_pt1 | contig 13851 bp, 12 predicted proteins | sample MGYA00580620_ERZ773068 | MGnify/ENA primary metagenome ERZ773068 (study PRJEB29015, sample SAMEA2737983) | human oral metagenome | biome: human oral; feature: human-associated habitat; material: dental | place: China | collected 2101 ... | reverse complement strand
CCAAAAATAAAACCTCTAAAAGCTCAAAATTCAAGAACTCTATTGCATACTCCCAAATCCTGCAACAATAAAGACAGAATCTGCTTTTAATTTTCTTATCATCGGGTATATTAAAAACAAGCTCATTATTTATATTTAATTCTTCGAGTATTTGCTTAATTTCACTAAAACATAGTCTCAGTTCCGCTGCATATATATTTTCATTATTTTCACTTATCAAATACAGATTGCTGTATCTTTTGATATAGGTTGCTATCAATATAAGTTTTCCCAGGCAGATGCTTGTTTGTTCTCTGCTCTTTCCAAGCAGATCTTTTAATAAAAGTGTAACCATATTGCTTTGTTTTGAAAATTTTAATGCAAGTGTATTATAGATTCTTTGCCTTTCTTTTACCTTAACCTGTTCAGCTCTTACTGTAGCCTCAAGTTTTGTGATTTCAACCTCATCATGCAATCTTTTTTGTAACTCCTTTAATTCCTTTATATAAAAATTAAGCTCCCTTACATCCTTTTCCCAAATTAAATACCCCTTACTTAGTTTACTTATGTATTTTTCCGCTGTGTCCTTCTTATACAAAACTTTATTTTGCTTAAGCTTTGCAAACTCTTGTTTTGTAATCGGAGCGGCATTCTTGGATGTTCTGAATACATTACCCTCATCATCCGTGATTTGCATCAATATACTTGAAGTATCAAAAACTTGCTTATGATAAGAGTTGACCTGTACCATACCTACTGCTATACAGCTTTCCCAAATAAATATTTCCATAAGAAAAAAACTTGCTATATTTTCTATAAGTTCATACTCCACCACATAAGATTGCATATATATCGGCAATATATATGCAACCTCTACAAACACAATGTAAAAAGGAACTCTTTTAAAAAATTTAAGCCGCTTTGCCCCTCCGCTTATTTTTAAGATATGCCACGACTTTGCACTTTCCAGGATTATAACCCAAATAAATACAAAGGTAGAAAGTATAGTTGTATGAAATTGCAAATTCGGCTGTTTCTCACCGGGAAGTTTTACAAAAAGCAAACTGTGGAACTCGCTGCTTAAAAATAATACTGTAAATACTATTGCGGGAATTAAAAGCAAATATGCCTTCCAAGGAAGAACTGCACTTTCTTTACCTATACAAAGTGATGCATAATAACCGAAAAGAGGTATAAAAAAGAAAGGTATACTTACAAAATAACCGCTGATTCTAAGAAGTTGCAGGTTGGTGTCATAAATACTTGTAATAAAAAAGCAATGTATAATATAAAACAGCATGATGGTATGTATCAAAAATAAATATAGGCGCACTCCCCTTTGTATAACCCTGATCCTTATCGTATTCCACCATATACTTAAACACAGCAAATGCAGTATAAAGGCGACTATAGCAAAAACCATATCGCTCATTACACCCTTTGTTCCTCTTGTAAATTCCGGATAAATCTTAAACCTCGCAGTTTGACTTTCGATTTGAAAAAGTAAAAAAGAGGCTAACAGTAATGCTGCAAATACAATTACAATATAAAATAACTGTTTATGATACAGTTTCATAAACTCTCTCCATAATTATATAAATATCATTCTTATTTTATTGCTAAAACCTTACTATTTTACAAGATTTATATTACATTCTTTTAAGAATTTTGTAAAGTTATTTACTGTATAAATTTTAAAATAGCCACTCAAAAGTATATTACTTTTTCAAGTACTTATTTAACATAGAAGCACTAAAAGCTGAAACTATTTTTTTTATAGCTTTAACAAAAAACTTCTTAATAAAAACACACAGGATACGATAATTAATTTTATCGTATCCTGTGTGTTTTACTTTTCTACTCTATCTTTTCTCCATAGTTTTTTTCTGTCACTTTCAGCTGTTGGCTGGTGAACTTTACAATACCCGCCCATTTAGCGTTCCATTCAGCGGTATAATACACTGAAATACCGGATTCATCATATAAAGCATTGGCAGTACTTGTTAAATATGGTTTTATATCACCATAAAAATCATATACTCTTAGCCAATTTGGACAATAACCTAAAGTTCCGTAAGCATATAATGCCTTATCAAGATCGGAAAGAGTTACTGCCTTACCGATATATACAAGATAATCGTACTTTCCTCCTGAATATGCATAATTTACTCTACTTCGTGTTACAGATTCTGTGATACAAATTCTTTCCGGCTGATGATCTTTATCATACACTTCTTCAGGAACCATAAGGTATAAATTCGGTATTTCTGCATCATTCCATGTGCTGTCCACCATATAGTAACCGTCTGTTGTTCTTACAATATTCCATGCATGTTTGCCTCCTACAACAGAACCTCCATCTACAAAACATGCAAGATCGGACATAGTCATTAGAAGCTGCAATGCCCTTGAATAAGCACTGCATACGCCCTTTCCTTCTATTAAGGGACCGTATGCCGTCCTTGAAGTTGTTTTGCTTATATTATTATCTACTACTGACTGATCATATTCCACTGTATTGCATATATAGTTATTAATTTGATAAAGAAGCTCAAGCGAACTTGAATATTTACCTTTCAAACTATCTAAGATTAATTTTGCCTTAGCCTTCATTGCCTTTTGCATTTCTTTTCTTTGATTAATATCAGAAATAAAGTAATCTATTTCAACAAGATAGCTTCCGTCATTTTGTCTTGTTACTCTTCCTTCTGGGTAATCAAGTTCCAATATATATTGGTTCTGCCAACAAACTTCCTGTACAGCGTATGCTATTTCATCAATACTTGTATTATAATTTAACACGATTTCTTTTTGTCCTGTCATCATAGCCCAAGCTATCTCTTCAGACATCTTAGTACTTGCAAGTACATTATCAGGCAAACACTCCCTACGCTCAGCATCACTATATGCACTTAAACCACCTTCTGATTCTGAAGAACTGCCATTTAGATCAGAAGAAAAATCAAGTTTTTCTGAACCGCTCTCTTTATTTAATGATGAATTATAAAACTTTTTTTCTCCATCAGATATAAAACTTATAGTCTTATTTATCTTATCAATTTTGATTATAGCTGCCTTAGAAGGATATTCCGCCATATCTGCTTTAAAACTTTCAGCTCCTTCAAAGGTGTTTTTTATAATTTCTATATCCTTATCGGGATTAGCCTTATCAAACTCCTTAATATTATACCTAAAGTAAAATGGTGTGTTTTTCACCTTAACTTTCACAGAAAGTACCTCTTGCATATCTTCTTTGTTATCATCTTCATCCATATCCTTTGATTCCACAGTATATTCATCCATATACTCTAAATTATGCTTTCTAATACTTCCGTCAGTCATTCTTACATAGATAAAACTTGTAATATCTTCGGCTTTATCTACAGTAAACTTACTGGTAGAAGGGTATTTACTTTCATATTTCTTTACATAACTTGGAATCCTCTGTGCCAAAGCATTAAAATCATACAAAGGACTTTCTTCTATTGCAAAATATGCAGGTTCTTTAGATGCCTCATCCAATTCTTTAAGTACTTCTGAAAAAGTATCATCTTCGGCTGTATTATTACTGGAATTTTCTGATTTGTCAGCTCCCATACCCTTTTTTAGTGCAACTACAGCAAGGTATCTTGTAGATTCGGGTAAAAGAGATGTTTGTATATAATTAGGCGAAGATGTCACATAACCGGCTTCGGCTTTCTTTTTTATATATTCATCATAAAACTCGGCTTCATTTATAGAATACTTTGTATTACCGACTATATCAACAACGCTTACTTTTGAATTCTCCATATAGAATATGTTAGCCGTACCATCATCTTTACTTTCTTTGGCTACTTCAAGTTCATTTATGACAAGAGGATCATCCGGTGTAGCATCTTTTTCATGCTGCTTTGCCTTTTCATTATTTTCTTTTATCATCTCATCAAGCCTATCCATATCCGGCATTTTGTAATAAGAAATAATTGCATAGGCATCTGCACCTTCTACAGGATCCCACTGTGCATAAAATTCACCATTATCATTAACATAGTATTCAGGTGTAAGAGTTTCTCTTTCTTTTCTATCCATAACAACAGTTGTTACTATAGGTTTTCTCAGCTTCTCTCCCGTTTCGAAATTCACATTTTGGAGCATATACATAATATCTCCAGAACCCCAACCTACACTGCCTCCACGAAGTCGGATTGCCTCTTTGACATTTTGCTTAGAGTCACCATTCTCACTGTCTTCGTAATAATAAAGGTTACCTACAGCATTTATACCATCCGCATTAGGATATATACTATACTTTTGATTACTGTCTGCAAGTGTTTCATAGGAATATTTCGTATCTATCTCTATACTAAACTTATCATCCAGAAAAAACTGAACTGCCGGTATCTTATCATCTGCCTTAGACATATTTAATTCTGACTTAGTTGTAATTTCTAATTTTTGTTCAGGTGTCCAAAACTGTATTTCCTTAGAATACTCGTAATCCGACTCTACATCGGCGACTTCCTTGTTTGTATCAAGTGCTTCAAGATTATTCAATGCTGCAGAATTTGCTTTTTTAAGTTCATTATCCTTTACACTTGATTCTATACTACTTGCAGCTGTACTTTCAGAGGTTTGCTTCGTACAGGCTGTGATACCGGAAGCAATCATTAATGTTGATAAAATAATGGAATAAAATATCAGCTTACTTTTTTTAATCATAATCTTCTCCCTTATATTTAATATTGATCTTTTTATAAATAACCCTTAACCTTTAGTATTATATCTGTCAGGCATTATTTTATTGGTAAGTACAGTACCTTTTTAACCACTTTAGTTCAACTTTCCTATTAATTTGATAATGCTTGTTCCCCCTATCTATAGTATTTTATTACTTTATTATACAAAGTCTTAGCCTTAGTCTAACATTTATTAATACAAAAAACAGTACCCAAAAGTACTGTATTTTATGTTTCTTATAATAATATTGTTTTTAACCAGCTAAATTTATAGCATATTAACAAAGTCTGTCTTCTTTACTTAAAAAACACTTATTATCACTTAACTCTGCAGTTGCTTTTTTGAAAAAATAACCTCTAAAATCCTCTCTGACCATTCTAAGAGCGGTAAATATAATAATATATTTTCCCCACAATTATTTTTCTTAGTTCTGTATATGTTTTTTGTTACTTTTATATCTTTTTTATTTATATATTCTTTCACTTTTCTTTGCCTATATTGTCTAATTGGTATATATATATTATAATCGTCTAGGTAAATATTGGTAGAAAGGAAGTTTTTTTATGGGTGTTGTAAAACAAAGGGATATTGTAGTAGCTATCATTCTAAGTATTGTTACTTGCGGTATTTATGGTATTTACTGGACTATATGTCTTGTAAATGAAGTTAATTGCTTATGTGATGAGCCTGAGGCACCATCAGGTGCTATGGTATTCTTACTTTCATTTATAACTTGTGGTATTTATGGGCTTATTTGGCTTTATAGAGCCGGTGAGAGGCTTGACAGGGTAAAGATGTCTTTAGGTCTGCCTACCTCTAATTCAGGTGTTCTTTACTGTCTGTTGGCTATATTCTGTCTTAGTGTAGTGTCTTATGGAATACTTCAAGATGATGTCAACAAACTTGCATATGAGAAATATGGCGATTCGGCAAAGAATTAAAACAGTATTAAAAACAGCAGGTCTGGCACTTCTTTTTGCTTTGACCTGCTTTTTATCTATGCGTTTTCATATACCTGTGCCCTGTGCCTTTAAGCTTATAACGGGACTTAACTGTCCAAGCTGCGGAGTTACCAGAATGGGTATAGCTATGATGCATGGTGATTTACCGCTTGCTTTCAGGTACAACCAACTGCTTACAATTCTCTCACCGTTTTTTGCCATATACATACTTTTTTTCACTCTGAGATATCTAAAATCAGGTCAGGCTAAGACAGGTAAAGTGGAGAATATAATTTTGATAATTATTATAGCCATGCTGCTTATATATGGTGTCATACGCAATTTACCTTTCTATCCCTATCCTCTAAGGTAATAGGTTTATGGTAAGTTATGCCGATCTTACCTCTCCTCTTACATACAAAAAAACTGCCATACTAAGAAATTCTTCAACTGATATCCTTAGTATGGCAGTTTAATTTATAATCTTTACTATACTTAACTTTGATTCTTATTATCTAAAACTTTAAAACTTGCATCCTTTAGCCTGCAATAAGTCTGTCCGTCAGTTTCCGTATAAGTCTCAAATGTACCGACAACCTCCACATAGGTGTTATCTTCAGGATACTCATCCGGATATACATGACTTCCGTCATCCCAAACAAATTCCATACCCTGAGCACAACAAGCCATAGCATCCTCTATAATAACATAATGGTAATACCTGTTATTGGGCTCATAGAAACTTGCATAGTATCTGCCGGACATCTTGATCACCTTGCCTTCAAAAACCTCGGGATCAACCATCATTTGGTATACACTGGCATATACCAAGTCACCGTCCATAGCTGTAAGATCATAATCTATACCGTCTTTGTTAGTAGGCTTTAACTCAGGTAGAAGCGGATTAACCGTGCTCTCGGCAGCGGAACTTGTTTCGACAGTCTCACTGCTGCTTTCTTGTGCGGCAGAGCTCGTTTCACTTTCCTGAGCTATTTTAGATTCCATTATTGCAGATACATTGTTGCTTGGCAGTATTCCCTTTCTTGGAGAACAAGCCGATACAACAGTTGCAGTTACAAGCGTAAGTATGCAATAAGTATATAATTTTTTAAAAAACATTACCTAATTACCTTCCCTATAATACTTGATAATATAAACAATATAATATTTACAAGAACTATTGTAGAACCTACAGGAGTTGACAAAAGTATGGATGACAGTATACCAAGTAAAGCACATATTATTGACATAACAGCCGAACATATAACTACTGCCCTAAAAGTCTTCATCAGTCTCATAGCAGAAAGCGCCGGAAATACTATTAAGGCTGAAATAAGCAATGAACCTACAAGATTCATTCCAAGCACTATAATTATAGCTATAATAATTGCTATAAAAAGGTTGTACCTTTCTGTATTAACTCCTGTTGCCTTGGCAAATGTTTCATCAAAGGTAATTGCAAATATCTTATTGTAAAATACTATATATAAAGATATTACCACTAATGACATAGTAATGCAAACTATAACTTCTGTCTTTGTAAGTGTAAGTATGGAAGTAGAGCCGAAAAGGCTTGTACACACATCTCCGGATACATTAGCAGAGGATGAAAACATATTTACAAGCATATACCCTATTGCAAGCGAACCTACCGATAAAATCGCAATAAGAGCATCCCCTTTGATTTTAGCATTTTCTCCAAGCTTAAGAAGGATTATTGCTACTAAAATCGTTATAGGCATTGTGAGCAGTGTATCATTTGCAAGGTTTAATACCGCTGATACCGACATAGCACCGAATGCCACATGAGACAAACCGTCTCCTATAAATGAAAATCTTTTTAAGACTAAACTTACTCCAAAAAGAGAAGAACAAAGTGCTATAAATACTCCTACAACCAAAGCATATACAACAAACGGATAGCTCATGTAAAATCTTAACTTCTCTATAATATTTAATACGCCCATAATTTACCTGCTGTTTTCTATAATTCCGAATATCTTATATGCCTGACTATCAATATAGTCTTTTGTTTCTCCGAAAAATAGCTGTTTTTCAGCTATATGCAGTATATGACTTGCGTATTTTATGCTGCTGTCTATATCATGAGAAACCATTATTATAGATATACCGTCATCATTCAGTTTTTTTACAAGGTTGTAAAAATCGGTTGTAACCTTAGGGTCAAGACCCGTTACCGGCTCATCAAGCAGTATCAGCTTAGATGTTGCACAAAGTGCTCTTGCAAGCAGTACTCTTTGCTTTTGTCCTCCCGATAGATCCATATAACACTTATTTGCCAAATTTGATATCGACATATATTCCATATTCTCTCTGGCTATTCGCTTTTGTATGCGACTATAATGTAAGCTTCCCTTACCTATATGTCCCGATAAAACTATTTCCCAAACCGAAGCCGGAAAATCTTTTTGCAAAAGCGTCTGCTGTGGCAAATAACCTATATCACTCTTACTTAAATCCTCACCATACTCCATCTCTCCCGATAATTTAGGGATCAAACCGAGTAGGGTTTTCATTAAAGTAGACTTACCGGCACCGTTTTCTCCAACTATGCATAAATAATCACCGGCTTCCAAATTAAAATTAATTCCTTGGCTGACTATGTTACCGTCATAGCCTACCGATAAGTCTTTGCATTTAATGTATGACATATAAACCTCTTAATCTTAATTAGTTTGTAAGTGCTTTCTTGAGTACTTCCAAATTATCTTTCATAACTGAAAGATAAGTAAGTCCTCCATCTATATCTTTTTGACTTACAGACTGTAAGGAATTAAGCACTAAAAGTCCCTGATCCTTATTTTTTGTATTCTCTATTATTGTCTTTGCTATTTTTTGATTGGAATTTTCTATAGTAACTACATTCTTAAGTCCCAACTCATCAAGTTTTCCTGCAAGGAAGGTTATAGTATCAAAACTTGCTTCAGTTTCTGCACTGCAACCTACAAAAGCCGCACTGTACTTTAATCCGTAATCATCAACCAGGTATCTGAATGGGAATCTGTCTCCGACTAAGATGTACTTGACACTTGACTCATCTACTGCCTTTTGGTATTCCTTATCAAGTTCTTCAAGCTTTTTTACATAAGCCTGTGCATTGGCAGCATAGTCGGCAGCGTTGTCGGGATCAAGACTTTCTATATTAGCCTCTATGTCCATAACAAGCTTTTGAGCATTTTTAAGTGAAAGCCATACATGCTCATCATATTCTACTTCTTCACCTTCTTTAGCATGGTCGTGGTCGTGGTCATGCTCTTTAGCCTCATCGGCATGGTCATGGTCTTTAGCTTCCTCGCTGTGGTCATGGTCGTGCTCATCTTCCGCTTCCATACCCTCTACAACTTCTTCTTCCTTTACATCGGAACCTAAAGAATTAAGTAAATTGATTACTTTCATCTCTTTATTGGTCGCTTCAGCTATGGCATCTTCTGCCCATGTATCGGACTCTCCGCCCACATAGATAAAAAGATCTGCTGATGATACCTTTGCTATATCCTCCGCACTTGCCTGATAACTGTGCAGATCCACACCCTTGTTCATAAGGTAGGTTATCTCAAACTTATCAGCATGATTGCCTACTATTTCTCTTACCCAGTCATATTCAGGGAATATAGTAGTAACTATGCTTATTTTCTTATTTGGATCTTTTGCATCTTCAGCCACTGAAGAGCTTTGATCCAAGCTCTCACCTGATGCTTCAACGGACGCAGATGTTGAACTGTTTGTAGAATTAGATGTTGCACATCCTGTTAAAAATAATAATGATGCACACATAACTGATGCACACTTAAATAAACTGAACTTACTCATAATTCCTCCATAATAGGGCTGATTTATTCAGCAAATCAACCACTTATTTTTTTTCTCGGCACTTATCGCATTTTCCCATTATTACGGAGTCTTTGCAATCAAGAGTATATCCACATTCATCCTGCACATATTTATTGATAAGATCCATGCCCTCATGATCCATATGTACTATACCGCCACAATCTTTACACTGTATATGCAAATGCTCTTCGCACTCTTTATCTCCATCCAGATACTGATATAAACTGCATCCGTCATCTGCATGTTTGACTTTCAAAAGCTTACCTGCATTAGTCAACTTGTCAAGATTCCTATATATGGTTGTGAGATTGATTTTTATATTATTTTCCTGCATATATTCATATATTTGATAAGCAGAAACTCTTCTGTCTCTGTTTTTCTTCAAATACAGCATCATCTCTTCTTTGAATTTTGTATTATACTCTTTTTGCAATTTAATCTCCTCTCTAATGTTAAATCGCAAATCCTTTGCAATTTTACATCCTGTTTAGTATTTTTGTCAAGATTTTAAATGTGTAAATTCTGTTAAGTTTAACTTTTAAGAATCATAATCAAACTTTGTTTTTAATTATAACACCGATTGACATATCAAAACAGCCCAATATTTAATTATTATGCAGCTTAATAAAATACATTTTTAAAAATATATAAGCTTTTTATTCTATTTATGTCTTTATTTTTTATGAGTTTTATATTATAGTCTATATAGAAATCAATCAAGGTTTACTTGTAAATAAAATATGCAAATTTACCTTAAGGATTAAACGATTAACAAGGAGGATTCATATGGCAAAAAAACTACTGGGTAAGATAGTAACCTTAACCGCTCTCGGAATTGTTGCCACCACTGCTATATCTTATATTTTAAAATACAAATCTTTCCATAAGGACTTGGAAGATGATTTCTTTGAATTTGAGGACGATGATACAAAAAGTAATACCACTAAGGACAGAAACTATATAGCACTAAGCTCAGATAAGGATGACTTTGTTATGGCAGCCAAAGACACTTTTGAAGCAAGCAAGGGTATGGCAGGTGCAGCTAAGGAAATACTTAAGGATGTAGGCAATATTATAGTTGATAATACAAGTGCTGCAGCCAGAGTTGCCGGAGATATGGGCAAAAGATTTACACAAAAAAATAACTTTGCACAAGAAGATATGGCAGAGGCTGCAACTGATGTCAAAGAAGACCTACAAAAGAAAGCTGAAGATATTAAGGATAATTTAGCTGAGACTGCCAAAGATCTTAAAGAAGATGTGAAGGATTCTTTTGCAGATGTTAAAGAAGATGCCAAAGACTTTTCTTCAGATGTTAAAAAAGATGTAAAGAATTTTTCTGCAGATGTTAAAGAAGGTGCCAAGGATTTTGCATACCATACCTCAGATACTGCTAAAGATATCAAAGAAGAAGTTGCAGATACTGTAGAAGATATCAAGGAAAGCTTCCAAGATTCTGATGATCAAATATTTGAAGATTTCCATTAATGTGATTTTTAGCTTACAGTTTTGGTAGTTTAGATATACATATATAATATACATCTGAAAGCAAGCTTTCACTTGGTATATTATATATGTATATCTGTCAGGCTACTGTCGGTATTCATCTTCATCTAATTTATAAATAAAAATTAAATGTCGAAAGCCTAAGCTCTTTTAAAAAGCCTTATCTATCTTTTTTAGGTATTATCTCTATCCAATATCCGTCAGGATCTGATATAAAGTAAATTCCCATACCGGGGTTCTCATAGCAAATTACACCAAGCTCCTCATGTTTTTTATGAGCCGCTTCCATATCATCAGTCTCAAGTGCCAAATGATATTCCAAATCACCCAGATTATAAGCTTCCTTTCTATCTCTTAACCAGGTAAGCTCTAAAGTAAAATCGGTTTTCCCGTCTCCAAGATATATAAGCTTAAATGAACCGTCCTCGGCATCCAATGTTCTTACAGGCTTTAATCCAAGGGCTTCATCATAAAACTTAAGGCTTATTTCCAAATCCAGAACATTAAAATTAAAGTGATTAAAACTAAACATATATCTCCCTCCTAATTTAACTTAAATGAACTCTTAAGACCTACTATACGGTTAAATACAGGTTTTTCATCCGTACTGTCCTTGCAATCTACACAAAAATATCCGTTTCTTAAAAATTGATAGCTGTCGTACTTCTTGCAACCGGCAATACCGCCTTCTATATAGCAATCTTTAAGCACCGTTAATGAGTTTGGATTAAGATTTAAGTTTCCTTCTTCATCAAGCTTTCCTTTTTCTTCATCAACTATATTTTCATAAAGTCTGCACTCCGCCTTAACAGCTGTAGCTGCATGAACCCAGTGTATAGTTCCCTTAACCTTTCTTCCTTCAAAGCCTGAACCGCTCTTAGTCTCCTTATCATATTCCACATGAACTACGCTGACTCTACCTGCTTCATCCAGCTCATAGGAAGTACATTTTACAAAATAAGCTCCCATAAGTCTTACTTCATTTCCCGGATAAAGTCTAAAGTACTTCTTAGGCGGCTCTATCATAAAGTCATCTCTTTCTATGTAAAGCTCTTTACCGAAGGACATGGTTCTTGAGCCAAGCTCGGGATTTTCCATATTGTTAGGCATCTCAAGTTCCTCTACCTCACCCTCGGGATAGTTATCTATAACAAGCTTTATCGGATCAAGCACTGCCATAATACGGGACTTCTTTAACTTTAAGTCCTCTCTTATACAGTATTCAAGCATGGCGGAGTCAACAGAGGAATTAGCCTTGGATATACCGCACAGCTCCACGAACTTCCATATAGCTTCCTTGGTATATCCCCTTCTTCTGAGTGCCGCTATCGATACGAGCCTTGGATCATCCCAGCCGTCAACTATTTTATCTTCTACAAGCTTTTTAATATATCTTTTTCCGGTTATAACATTAGTAAGATATAACTTGGCAAATTCTATCTGCCTTGGGGGATTTTCATACTCACATTCATTTACAAACCACTCATACAAAGGTCTGTGATCTTCAAATTCCAAAGTACAAAGACTATGGCTTATTCCCTCTATGGCATCTTCCAAAGGATGGGCAAAATCGTACATAGGATATATGCAGTACTTGTCCTTTGTGTTATGGTGGGGTATATGGGCAACCCTGTAAATTACCGGATCTCTCATATTGATATTGCCGGCTGACATATCTATTTTAGCTCTTAGGACTTTTTCACCGTCAGCATACTTACCCTCTTTCATTTCTTCAAAAAGTTTCAAATTCTCTTCTATACTTCTGTTTCTGTAAGGACTTTCCTTTCCCGGAGTATTATAATCTCCTCTGTACTCCTTTATCTGCTGCGCAGTTAAGTCACAGACATAAGCCTTACCCTTTTTAATTAAAAGCACAGCCTTTTCATACATCTCTTCAAAGTAGTCTGAGGCAAAAAACAGCCTGTCATCATATACTGCACCGAGCCAGTCCACATCTTCTTTGATTGAGTCGACAAATTCTATCTTTTCTTTTGTAGGATTTGTATCATCAAATCTTAGGTTAAAACTTCCACCATACTTTTTAGCCAAACCATAGTTAAGTATTATCGACTTTGCATGACCTATGTGTAAATATCCGTTAGGCTCCGGAGGAAATCTGGTCTTGACCGTCTTATATCTTCCGGTTTCAAGGTCTTTTTCTATCTCCATCTCTATAAAGTTTTTAGAAACAACTTCTTTTTCACTTTCCTCTTCTTTTAACATATCCTTATCCTGCATAACATATCTCCTTATGATTATATACAAAACACCCTATCTTCGGTTAATGCATCTTAACCCTCGACCAATTTACATCCACTTAAAGTTACAGTTTAGACGGCTCATCGATTGTTACCAAAACAAAGCTTTTAATAAGGTTTCAAATCTACTTAAGATAAGCTCCTAAAATACTAAACAAATGTAGAAACAAGTCTTATATTATACATATATCCGGCTACCCAAACAGTAAGCTTTGATAAAGGGTAATTTATAATTCTACAGCCTTCATAGCGGCATATTCCAGTTTTTCTTTCTCAATTATTTCAAGTATTTTTTCTTTATCTTCTTCTTTCATACTCCATGAAAAACCGCAACCTGCCGATATGACCTGTGGTGTAGGTATAAGCCTTCCTATATCATAGGGTTTACACGCTTTTTCAAATGCTATTGCATCCATGGTAGTGTCAAAAGTTATAATCAGTTTTTTATTTCCATTACTCATATATTGATCCCCTTGGCTGTTATAAGTTGAATTTTGAATGTTTTACAACATTTCAAAAAAAGTAACTAGTGTAGTGTATCATTGATATTTAATTAATATTAGCAATAGTAGAGTAAGTTTCAACTTTTTTATTAT
>ERZ773068.1066-NODE-1066-length-13900-cov-4.039726_pt1 | contig 13900 bp, 15 predicted proteins | sample MGYA00580620_ERZ773068 | MGnify/ENA primary metagenome ERZ773068 (study PRJEB29015, sample SAMEA2737983) | human oral metagenome | biome: human oral; feature: human-associated habitat; material: dental | place: China | collected 2101 ... | reverse complement strand
ACTAATTTGTAAAAGTGGAATTTTACTTCCAGCGTAAATAAAGCATTTTAAATTCAAAGCCCCAGACGAAATCTGGCTGCGCAGGGGAAGCCTTTATGCAGCCGGGCAAGTGGCTGCGCAAGCGCCGCTACATTAAGCGCTGGGCGATTGACGCCGGCAAAGGCATACACTACGGGTTGTGTCTGTATCCCTGATGATGCCGTCCTTCAGATTTGTCGCGCCTCGGTGAGCCATTTGGAGACCGGTTCGGCGCGATATGCGCTCATGCGCATGAGCAGACGCTGGATGTCGGTGTCGACGAGCGCAATGTCGCGGTTCGACTGGATCATGAACCGCTCAGCCACGGCGCGATCAAACAGCGCCAATAGCGGGTCGTAGAATCCTGCAACATTGAGCAGCCCGACCGGTTTGGTATGAAAGCCGAGCTGGCTCCAGGTCAGGATCTCGCACAGTTCTTCAAAAGTGCCGAAACCGCCCGGCAGGGCGATGAAGCCTTCCGCCAGTTCCGCCATGCGTGCCTTGCGCGCGTGCATCGAATCGACGATTTCCAGCCGGGTCAATGCCCGGTGATCGACGGGGCGGCCGGCGACCTCTTTGCCCATCAGGGCTTGCGGAATGATACCAATCACCTCGCCGCCCGCAGCAAGGCAGGCGTCGGCCAGAATGCCCATCAGGCCGATATTGCCGCCGCCGTAAATAAGAGTGATGCCGCGTTCGGCCAGCGTTTGGCCGAGCGCCTGGGCAGCGGCAGAAAATTCGGGGTCGTGACCTGCATTTGAGCCGCAGAAAACACAAAGTTTTTTCATCTATAGTTCCTGATTGATGTGAAGGCCGTTCTTTAAGGCGGTATGAAGTCGCAGAGATGTTTTTTCCCGCCCAGGCAACACGTGCAAGCAACAGGTGGTGCGGCGTGTTCGTGTCGTTTTATGTCTTGGAAATTCGTCCGTGAGTTTTATCGTATCGCTGTATCGTTGATGCGGGAGGCGTTATTTCCGGGGAGTAGCCGGCGCTATCGGTATAGCTGAAACGGGTAGTGCGGTCGGGGCGGCTAGGTAAGGTGATTGGGTAACTGGGTGATTGGATAATTGGAATAGCGCTGATCAGCCGGGCATCAGTCTGACTTTTCTGTGCCCTTGTGCGGAATGGGGTTGGCGCCCCGCATTCGCCATGGCACGCTTGCCCGCCTTCAGTTCGCCGCTTAGGAGGGGTTGTATGGGTTTCATCGGCGAGGGCATTCTATTTCAGCCGCACCTGCCGAAGCATGGCCAGGACTTCCGCCTGCACCGGATCATCGCAGCTTATCCGCCCCGTGAGCAGCGGCCACAGGTCGATATCTTCCATATCCGCCAGCTGCGCGAAAGCTGCTGCCTGCGCCGGCGTCAGGTGTGTATAGTGCGTATCGAGAAAGCCGCCGAGCACCACGTCCATTTCATGCATCGAGCGCTGGTTGCAAATCCAGCGTAGGCGGTTGTAAGTCACAGGGTCGGGCATCTGATGTTCTTCCACGATGTGTCTGTTTTCCTTTTGGGTGATGTGAACGGTATCTCGCAGTATTTCTGCGACGCTTTCTTGCTGGCGTTCTGGGCATATCCGGCAATTGCCGGCGCATCGGCATGCGGAAGCGCGTATGCACAACAGTTTAGCGCAATTGTCTGCGCGTTCACGCTGCCCGTCATGCGGGGGCGGAGGGCAATATCTGGCGATCGTCTCAACCTCTCCGGTTCGCGCCGCAGTGCCACGCCATCGACATGAAGTGCGCCTAGCATCAGCCAAGGCGGGGCAGAACGGTAATGGGCCGGCATGATGCAAAGTATGGGTTTTCCGGCGCATTCGCTATAGAATGCCTGCGTCAATCGAGATCTCGGTCTGTTTTTCAACCCAAGGAGCGTTAGCATGTCGAAGACCCCCGTTCGTGTTGCTGTCACCGGCGCTGCCGGCCAGATTGGTTACAGCCTGCTTTTCCGCATCGCTTCCGGCGAAATGCTGGGCAAGGATCAGCCCGTCATCCTGCAATTGCTTGATCTGCCGCAGGCGCAAAAGGCTTGTCAGGGCGTCATCATGGAGCTGGATGACTGCGCGTTTCCGTTGCTGGCGGGCGTTTTTGCCACTGACGATCCGGATACGGCGTTCAAGGATGCCGATATCTGCCTGCTGGTCGGCGCACGTCCACGTGGTCCCGGCATGGAGCGTTCCGAACTGCTGAACGTCAACGGCGCGATTTTTACCGTGCAGGGCAAGTCGATTGCCGAGCATGCGAAAGAGGACGTGAAGGTGCTCGTTGTCGGCAACCCGGCCAATACCAACGCCTATATTGCCCGCCAGGCGGCGATCAAGGTCGGCCGCACTAATCCGGCCAATTATCACGGCATGCTGCGCCTGGATCACAACCGCGCCCTGTCAATGGTTGCCGCCAAAGCTGGCCGTCCGGTCGATAGCCTGCGCAAGATGGCCGTCTGGGGCAACCATAGTCCGACAATGTACGCCGATTACCGTTTCTGCACGGCGGATGGTCAAAGCGTCAAGAGCATGATCAATGACGAAGCCTGGAACAACGACGTATTCCAGCCGGCCGTGGCTAAGCGCGGCGCAGCGATTATCGAGGCGCGCGGCCTGTCTTCCGCGGCTTCCGCCGCCAATGCGGCCGTCTGTCATATACGCGACTGGGTGCTCGGCGCCGACGATTGGGTGACGATGGGCGTGCCGAGCGACGGTTCCTATGGCATTCCAGAAGGCATCATTTTCGGCTTCCCCTGCGAGTGCAAGAATGGTTCATACAAAATCGTGCAGGGGCTGGAGATCGACGCCTATTCGCAGGAGAAACTGAACAAGACGTTGAAGGAGTTGCAGGACGAGGCCGACGCCGTCAAGTCGCTGCTGTGACGGGCAGGGTACGCTCATGCCCGCTTCGGAAAGCCGCAGAAACTCCTGCGGCTTTTTTCATTCATACTTTATCCGTTTTCACCCATTTGCCGCCGCGGCCTTGCCGGCGGTTGATGAACTGTCCTGATTTTTTGTGGAGACTAACATGCGCCATCCGAGTACCGTCCTTTTCCCCGGGGAAAAACCGTTCCCCATCCTGCCCGCCGTCGATCATTACGCGGGTTCGGAGAAATTGCTGAAAAAAGCCATCCAGATTCAGGCTGAACTGGGGCCGATCTTCGATATCACCTGCGATTGCGAGGATGGCGCGCGCGCTGGCGCCGAGCGCGAACACGCGGAGATGGCCGCCAGCCTGGTCATGGGTGCGGAAAACCGCTTCGGCCGCGTCGCCGTGCGTATCCATGATGTGACCAGCGAACACTGGCGCAGCGATCTCGACATCGTCATTCCGCAGGCTGGCGAGCGTCTGCCGTTCGTTACCCTGCCCAAACCCCGTCGCGCCGAGGACGTGCGCGTCCAGCTCGCCTATCTGCGCGAGGTGGAGAAAAAGGCCGGCCTTAAGCGCGAACTGCCTGTGCATGTGCTGATCGAGACGCTTGGGGCGCTGCATGATGTGTGGGAGATCGCGGGACTGCCCGGCGTCGAGTCGATTGATTTCGGCCTCATGGATTTTGTTTCTGACCATCACGGCGCCATTCCCGGCGCGGCGATGAAGAGCCCCGGCCAGTTTGAGCATCCCCTGATTGTCCGCGCCAAATGCGAAATTGCCACGGCGGCGCTGGCACGGGGCGTCGTGCCGACGCACAACGTAACTACAGAACTGAAGGACATCGACTTCATCCGCAATGACGCGCGCCGCGCCCGCAACGAATTTGGCTTCCTGCGTATGTGGAGCATCCACCCGAACCAGATCGTTCCGATCGTCGAGGCCATGCGCCCCGATTTTTCGGAAGTCGAACAGGCGGCCGCCATCCTGGTTGCCGCGCAGGACAAGGACTGGGGGCCGATTTCCCATGAAGGGCTGCTGCATGACCGCGCTTCATACCGCTACTACTGGGAACTGTTGGCGCGCGCGCATGCGACGGGTATGGATTTGCCGGAGACTGCGCGGCAACGTTTCTTTGCCTGAACACGCCGATTCGTCGCGGGGGGCCATGCCTGCCGCAACTTGCGGAGCCTTCTGTATGTCGTCCCTGACTGAACTGACCCGCGCTGTGCTTGCCTTCCGCGACGCACGCGCGTGGGCGCAGTTTCATGATTTGCGCAACCTGATCGTCTCGCTCAATCTTGAAGCCGCCGAATTGCTTGAACTGACGCAATGGAAGAGCGATGCCGAGATTGCCGCGCTGCCCGATGCGCCGGCAACGCGCGAAGCGCTGGCCGACGAATGCGCCGACGTATTGCTCTACCTGCTGCTGGTTGCCGAAAAGGCCGGCATCGACCTGGAGCAGGCCGCCAAGGATAAATTGCGCAAGAATGCGGAAAAATACCCGGTCGTACAGGCCTATGGCTCGCGCCGGAAATATACGGAATACCGCTGAACGGACGTTTTGTAGTTAAAACCCTGAAGTTGAAGGAAAGCCGGGTAGCATGGATAGAGAAAAAATTCGAATTCCTTCGGTTTCTTTTTTATCGCATTTTCCTGCTTCCTGGGTGATTCAACATTAACATCTGCGGCGCTTCCCTGGCTCGCCCCTAGCAGCACCCTTAGGCCGGCGTTCATACGTACGGGCCGTATCTCAAGGGCGTCAACGCTGCGTATCTATGCCGCGCGCGGCGCCGATACGACCGTATACGGCAATGATGAAGCGTTATGATGATCTATCCTTGCCAGAAGCGCCCGACGGAATGGGTAAAATGTCGGAAAATTTATGTATATCATATGCTTATCATGATATAGGCTGCTTGAGTGTGATTTGCTCTACCCTCTACGCTACTTGCGGGGCACTGGCCAAATTTCATGCTTCTTCCGAGACGCTTGGCGCTAATCGCCAAAACGCCTGCGCAAAGTCGTCTACCCATCCCAAAAAATAATGTGAATGTGCTGCTGCACCTTGCCGCATGACCCGTACTATCTTCAGCGACCGCCTGTTCCCTTAACTACCAGGCTTAACCTCATCCTCTTGTAAGATACCGTGCCTTATTCTCCTTTTTCAGCCCATGATGGCACTGTAACTCCCTTTTATGTCGCCAAATCTCCCTTCCGGATTCCGCGCCTTTTGGGCGTTTCATCCGGGCCGCCTCTACAGCCCTTGTCGATAGGGCGTTTGCCGGCAGGCCGGTTGGAAGTGCCCGTAAATACTGGACTTACAGATAGACCGGCCGGGAACCCGCGTAAACACTGGGCTGGCGAGTAGTCCCTCCGGAGATGCCCGTTTTACGCGGGGTTCGGGGCAGGCCGCCGCCGGCGGTATCGGTCGTACGGCGAGGCATGCCAATACGCTCCAGTTATTTCTGGAATTCGTCTGAGCGGCTGCTTTGGCGAGATAGCGGCGGGTGGTAGGCTACATTCATGCTGTTCCGTGTTGCTAGCGCTACCATTTGACATCGACGCGCGCCCACAGGGAGCGCCCCGGTTCATTGATGCGCACGTTCGATCCCGCGTTAGGATTGATGCCCAGCGCATTGTAGAACTCGGGCGTTTGCATGGCTTTGGTCAGGTGTTCGGCGTACAGGCGGTCGAACAGGTTATCGACGCCGAAGCTTAGGCGCACGGCGGGCGAGAAGCGCCAGTGACCGTGAATGCCAAAGACGGCGAAGCCGGGCGTTTCGCCGATGTCGACGCCGTTGACATTGCCTTGTCCGACGGCGACGCGCGACTGGCGGGCGGCGAAGCGCAGCGTGGCCATGAGCGAAGCCTGTTCGGTGTCGTAGCCGGCGCGCAGGCGGCCTTCCAGCGGCGGAATTTGCCCAAGGGGCTTGCCGTCGCTGCGGTTGCGCCCCCAGGTGTAGGCGAGGTCGCCGCCCAGTTTCCAGCGCCGGTCCCAGACGTATTCGGCGCCCAGCTCGAAGCCGTAGCGGAGGGCGTCGATGTTGCGCGCGAAGGAGTTTGCCGCCAGGTCATTGAGTAGCGGGCTGTCCGTTTCGACGAGAATATAATCGTCGATGCGGTTGGCGAAGGCCGAAGCATTGATGCGCAGGCGTTCGCTGGTATAGGCCGTGCCGATGTCAAGCTGGAGGCTCTTTTCGGGCCGTATGTCGCGGTTGCGGTTCCGTTCCCAGAAGTCTGGCGCGCGCTCGGTGTAACCTAATCCGGCATAGTTGCGCCACGGGCCGAGGCCGAATTCATAGCGGCTGAAGCCAGCGGTCAGGTTGTAGCGGGTGTGGATGGGCGTGGTGAGCGTGCTGTTCCAGAATCCCGGGTGCGCCGTAGCGCGCGTGCGGTCGTGCCGCAGCCCCGCCACCCATTGGCGCCCGTTGCCCAGATCCATCGTGTTTTCGGCGAACAGCCCCAGGTTATGGCTGCTTTCACTCTTGCTGCGCGGCATGCCGGTGTAGGCGCGGCGGGCGCGGTGCTCGTCGGAAAACCAGTCCGCGCCGATAATGATGTGATTGGCGTCCGCCCAGTTCAGCTCGGCGCTGGCCTTGCCGTTACGTGTGATGCGGTCGGGGTTGCCGCCCGCCATCAGACCGCGAAACTGCCGCCCCATGATGATGTCTTGGTGGCTCTGCCCGGCTTCCAGCGTGATTTTGCGCAGGGCGGGCGTGATGCGCATGATTTCGGCCTTGCCGCCAAAGGAATTCCGGTCGATTTTGCCGGCATCCAGTTGCAGGCTGGCAAATTTGGCTTTGCTGCGGTTGGCGTCGCCGAACAGCTCGAAACGCAGGTCGGACGTGGGCGTGACGGCCAAATTGAGCGAAGCGCTCTTGCGCTTATACCAGGAACGAACCTTGTTGCCGCTGCCATCCTCATAATCGTCGCTCCCGCTGGCGGTCAGGATGGTGCGCAGCGCGGCGACAGAATTGCCGGCTGAGAGGTCGGCGAAACCGTCGTAATAATTGAAACTGCCGGCGCTGATTCCTGCCTCGAAATCGAGGGATGGCTTGCTATAGGTTTTGGGGTGGCGAATGAATTCGACGGCGCCGGCAACCAGACCAGGACCTTTAAGAACGGTCTGCGGCCCTTTAATGACTTGCAATTCGTCGTAGGACTGGGGGTTGATATAAGCCGTCGGCGTATCCATGCGGATGCCGCAGCCGCCGTAAAGAAACTGGTCGTTGGCAGTAATCGCCAGGCGTGATCCGCCCAAGCCGCGAAATACGGGGTCGCCGGACTGCTGCCCTTTCCGTACCACGCTCATATTGGGAATTTCTTTAAGCAGAGAGGCGCCATCGGTGAGGCGCGCCGGTTGTTCGGGCTGGCGGGTGTCGATATTAACCTGCCCCGGGACTGTCCAGGGACGGTCGGTGACGTTAACTGGCGGTAATGTATGGTAATCATCTGGTGACGGATTGGCGCTCGCCGATCCTTGCCGTGCCGCATCGGAATGCGCTTTTGTTGGCTGGTCACTGGAATCAGTGCCTTCGGCGTACGCCATGCCGGAGCCAACAGCCAGCATGGCGGTAACCAGTAAGATGACAGAGCATCCTGGCGATATTTTGTTGTAGGGCAACGTGTTCATGGTTCGTGCTTTCGTGAGTTTATGGCGGGGCGACCCGCGGCAAGCCGGGGGACGCAAAGTGTCGGGCGGCGCGGCGGAGCGGGCAGGTCATCTCCCCCTCTCCCACATCCGCCCGGCGTTTGACGTTATTGCCCGTGTTTGGCGTCCTTGGTGGCGGCAGTATTGGGGCGGATGCTGGTGATTTGCAGGACGACGGGTTCATTGCCCGTACGCGCGAAATGCTGCTGCGAAGCGGGGTGCGTGAAGATGCTGCCCGGCGGCAGGGTCTGGAGTTTGGCGGCGTCGTACTTTGACCCGAACCCGAGTTGCAGCGTGCCGCTAATGACGGTCACGATGAAGTAGCCTTCTTTCGGCCCGTGCGGTTCCAGTTCTTTGTTGGCGGGAATCTGCACGCGGATGGTGCGCACATGAAAGTCACTATTTTCGTCGATGACGGTGCGTCCGTCCTTGAGAAGGATTTTATCCGCAGGCAAAGCAATGTCCCCCGCGGCATGAACCATGAATGAAGACAACAACAGGGCGACCAGCGTTGAAAGTTTTTGCATCGATACTCTCCAGTAAAAGGTGATGAACAGAGGAGAAGCGATGATACAAAATGATAATGAATATTATCAACCACGTACAAAAAGTGGGTATGAGCCGGTATACCAGCGCGTAATGGGCAATTGTCCGCCGCGTATACATGACGTGCTCAGACGCATAACGCGCCTAAACGCGGAGAGATGTTTTTTCAGGTAATGTTTGTTTTGGCGGCGGCGACTCGCTACACCACCGGGCGGGCGGATGCGGCAGACGAGGCAGCGGGTTTCTGCCGTTCCAGCGTAAAACCGGCGCCGTCATCCTGACCCAGCGTTGACGCCAGATACGGCATGGTTGCGGACAGCGTGTCGTACAGCGTCCACGGCGGGTTGATGATGAACAGGCCGCTGCCGTGCATGCCGAAACCATCTTTTGCCGGCGTCCGCACGCGCAGGGCGGCGTGCAACCAGTCCGTTGCGGGCAGTTTTTTCAGGCGCGCCGGCAGCTCAAAGGCCTCCTTGCGCGTCAGTTGCGGATACCAAAGCATGTATGTGCCGCCGGCAAAGCGCCGTAGCGCGTCTTTGAGCGCATTGACGACGCGCTCGTAATCGCGTTTTTCTTCGTAGGACGGGTCGATGAGTACCAGTCCGCGCCGGCTGGGCGGTGGCAGCAAGGCTTTAAGGGCGTCGAAGCCGTTGCTTTGCGAGACGATGACCTGCTTGCCGGCATCAGCAAAATTTTCGGCCAGCAGACGCGCATCGCGGCTGTGCAGCTCAAACAGTCGCAGGCGATCCTGCGTGCGCAGCTGCCATCGCGCAAGCAGCGGCGATCCCGGATACCTGCGCAGGCGGCCGTTCGGGTTGAGGCTTCGGATCCTTGCCACATACTCGGCAGCGGCCGGTGGCAGATCGTCCCGCGCCCACAGACGGCCGATTCCGTCACGAAATTCTTCCAGCTTGCCGGCGGGCGCCGCATCGAGCGCATAGAGGCCGGCCCCGGCGTGTGTATCGATGATCCAGAAGGGCTTTTCTTTCTGGCCGAGGTAGCGTGCGATCTGTATCAGAACGAGATGTTTGAATACGTCGGCATGGTTGCCGGCATGGAAGGCGTGGCGGTAGCTGAGCATGGGGCGGGTAGTGAGGTTCGGTAATGAATGGCGGCAATGCGAAAACAGGCATGATCGCACATCCCACGCCGTCAGACGGTGATCAGCGTCATGACGAGCGGTGTGGTGACTGCGGAAAGTACGGTCGACAGCACCAGACTGCTGGCCGTCGGGCCTTCCAGCGACCGAAACTGGCGGGCGATGATATACACATTGATGCCCAGTGCAACCGAGCCAAGCAGAACGACGACCTGTGTTTCCATCGCCGGCAGATTGAGCAGCCGCGCCAGCAACCAGACAGCAAAAGGTTGCACGAGCAGCTTGATGAACGTGATCGCCAGGCTGATTCGCCAGCCGGTGCGGATGCCGTAGTGCACGAGACTCATCCCCAATGCGATCAATGACAGGGGCGCAGTCATCTGCGCCATCATGGTGAGCGGCGTGTCGATTATCGCCGGCAGGGTCAGGCCTGACATACGGATTGCTGTGCCGAAAATAATTGCCAGGATCAGCGGATTCATCAGCACATTCTTTGCCGTGAGCGTAAATCCTTTGAGCGAAAAACTGCCGTGGCGCGCCCATTCGATCGAAATCGTCGCCATCGTCCACATGGTCATCGCGTTGAAGACGAGGACCAGCGCGACGGAGGGAAGCGCCGCTTCGCCGATGAGGCTTTTGGCCAGCGGCAGACCAAGCATCAGGTTGTTGGAAAACACGCCACCCAGCGCGAAGACCGTCTGCCCGGCGCCATCAAGGCCGAAGACTTTCCAGGCGAACAGACGGCCGAGTATAAAAACGATAACGCAGCTGCCAAAAAAGGCGATCAGCAGGCGGATATCGACCGGGGGGAGTTGGCGCATGCCGCTCATCGTTTTGAACATCATGGCAGGCAGGGCAACGGCAAAAACAAATTTCGTCAGGCTGTCGGCGATCTCATCCGGCCAGCGAGTCAGCCGCATGACGAGATAGCCGACCAGCACCAGTGCGAAAAGCGGCGAAGCCAACGCGATGTGATGCAACAGGGTATCCATGCCGGGGCGGTTAAATATAGTGCGGGAGAATGATAGACGGCGAAACGGGGGTAAGGCAGCCCACAAGCCATTACGGCCGCTGATGATGGCGGAATTGAACGCGATCGAACGCAATCGGCGCAATTTGGGGCAATTGGGTGCAATTCGCGTCGCTATTCTACCCGTAAGACGGCGCTGCCTGAGCCGGAATAATCCGTTACATTGTTTGTGCGCCGGCGGCAAGCCTGCTTGACCGCATGCTGGTCGGTCGGGCGCTGGAACAGTTCGAGCCGGTTGCGGCGGAGCGCCGGGTCGCCGTATGGCTGGCATGGTTTGCAGACGCCGGCATCGCCCGCCGTATCCGCACTGCCTCCGCACCGCCTTACGGTTTACGGATGAATAGTGCGGCGGCAGTGTTGCAGGCGGCGATAGACGGGCAGGGCATCGCGTTGATGCGCAGCATCATGGCGGCGGATGATTTGGCCGCTGGTCGTCTGCTGCGCCTGTTCCCTGAAATTACCTGCGCCTCAGCGTGGTCATACTGGCTCGTTTATCTGGCAGAATCGGAGAAACAGGCAAAAATCTGGGCGTTCAAACGCTGGTTGCAGGCACAGACAGTTTAATGGCGGTTGCGTGCCCTGGCTGGGATGTCGCGTATGATGTATTTCTATTCGGCACGATGAATGGCTCGGGAAGCGCCAGACCGCACAGTCGGCGCTTCAGCGTTGAATGAGACATGCCTGGCCGTGTTGATCATCCTGAGTGTCAGAACGGTGCGATCCTGATCGCATATAAGGACGGAGCAAGCAATGAGAATTCATAAAAAACTCGCTGTGTTGCTGGCGGTTTCATGCATGACTGTTGCGCTTCCCGCGCTGGCCGATGATGACTGGGATGATGACGATGAACGCGATGCGCGCTATCGCCGTCAGGTGTGTGCAGACTATATTGGCCGGCAACGTGCGGTTGCGATTGCGCTTTCCCGTGTCGTCGGCCGCGTGAAAGATATCGATTTGGAATACAGCCGCCGCTGGGGCGCATATTACGATGTTGAAATCAAGAAACGGCGCGGACGGAAGTACAAGGTTAAGGTCAACGCGCGCAACGGGCATGTGATCTCCATACGCCGCGATTGATTGCTCCGCTATCATCAATGCGCCTTTAACGTTTCTGTGGGAGGCCTGCTTCTGCCGCAAGCATTGCCGACTTTCTATAGAATTTTCAGTTCGCCGTTTGCAACCCTTTTGTCAGCTCCCTGTGAGGTTTCACCATGCCCTACGAAAATCTCTTTCAGCCCTATACCTTTAACAATGGCGTGACCGTGAAAAATCGCCTGGTCGTCGCGCCGCTGACGCACTTTGCCTCAGATGACGATGGGCATATCACCGACGACGAACGCCGCTTTCTGACCGACCGTTTCCATGATTTCGGTCTGTTTATTTCTGCTGCCACACTGGTGCACGACGGTGGCAAGGCGTTTCACGGGCAACCCGAAGCCATCGGCGAGGAAGACCTGCCCAGTCTGCGCGAGGTCGCCCGGATTGTTCAGTCCCAAGGCGCAAAAGCATTGCTGCAAATTCACCACGGCGGCGCCCTGGCCATTCCCGAACTCAACGGCGGACAAATTTTCGCACCCTCCGCGCACGCTGGAAGCGGCGTGCAGGCTCTTTCCGAAGACCACATCCACCGTCTCATCGCCGGCTACGGTCACGCAGCCGAACTGGCGCTAAAGGCCGGTTTCGACGGCGTGGAAATCCACGGTGCAAACGGCTATTTGATTCAGCAGTTCTACTCCGCGCAATCCAATCAGCGCAGCGATCGATGGGGCGGCAGCGCCGCAAATCGCCTGCGTTTCCCGCTCGCCGTGGTCGATGCCGTCACCGCCGCCCGCGAAAAGCACGGACGTCCGGATTTCATCGTCGGTTACCGTTTCTCGCCGGAAGAGCCGGGCGAGCACGGCCTCACCATGCAAGAGAGCTTTACCCTGATCGATGCGCTGACAGCCAAGCCTTTGCAGTATCTGCACGTTTCCCTGTGGGATTTCTATAAACATGCCCGGCGCGGCGCGGATGAAACCCGCACACGCATAGAACAGCTTCACGCGCGTATCGGCGGCAAACTGCCGCTGATCGGCGTGGGCGATCTATATACCGCGCAACAAGCCGCGGAAGCCTTGGCCACGGGCTGGGCGGAATTCATCGCCGTCGGCAAAACCGTGCTGCTCAACCCGAATTGGGCGCAACGGGTGCGAACCGGTGGAGACATCCGGACCGAACTCGACCCTGAATGCGCCGCAGAGTATCGTTTGCCGGCGCGCCTGCTGCAGCTCAGCCTCACAGGCATCGCTCCCTGGTTGCCGCCAGTGAAGGGCATACCGCATCAGGGCATCGATATCTGAAGGCTGTGCGGTTTTGCTGCCGCTCATCGAGCCGTAATAACGGCACTCGGCAAAGGGTTTGCATGAGAAGCATTCTTGCCTAGAATGCCGGTGATTTAAAAATAGACCGATTGGGGTTGATGACCGATAGCGCTTTTGATTTTCGGCGAAACGGGCGGGTTGGCGTTTCTCTGCCGGAGCTTGCCTTTGTTGTACTGCTTCACGCAGTGGTGGTGTGGCTGCTGCTATCTCTGGATGTCATGCCGAGGCCCGTTCAGCGCAAACCGATCATGGTGCGGATTATTCCGCCTCAGATTCCGGCGATGGGATCGGGGTCGATGCCGGCCGAAACGCACGCCCCGCCGCAACCGCAGCCGGTTAAGCCGCCGGAGCCGCCCAAGGCGCCGAAGCCCGTGCCTCCGGCGAAAAAAGTACTGCGCCCGCGCCCGCCAACGCCTGCGCCAAAAGCGCCTGCGCAGGAGATCCTGGCCGCGCCGCCCGTGCCCGCCGCCGCGGCCAGCGAAAATGCCGTGACCGCGCCGCCTGACCCCGTGGACACTGCGGAAAGCGAAGGTGGTAGCGGCGCTGCTTCAGGCCAAGGTTCGGGCCTCGGCGGGAGTGGAAGTGGAGGTGGGAGCGGCGGCGAAGGAACGCAGCCGCGCTTCGATGCCGACTATCTGCATAATCCGCGCCCCGTGTATCCGCCGATGTCGCGACGGATGGGCGAGGAGGGCAAGGTTTTTCTGCGCGTGCGGGTCGAGGCGGATGGGCGGCCGAGCCAGGTTGAAATCAAAACGAGTAGCGGCTCTCCACGTCTGGATCAGGCGGCTGAGGACGCTGTTCGCCGCTGGCGTTTCATTCCCGCCAAACGGGGGGGCGAAGCGGTCAGTGCCTGGGTCATCGTCCCGATTTCCTTCAATCTGAAATAGTCACTGAAAGGCTGATTGTGCAAACGCTTGGATTTTCGCATTTCGTTGCCCACGCCGACGGCGTGGCCCGGTTCATCATGATATTGATGCTGTTCGCCTCGATAACGACCTGGTATCTGATCGTTGTCAAAGGCATCCGCATGTGCCGGCTTCGCCGGCGCAGCGCGGAGTTCCTGAAAATCTTCTGGGCGGCGCCGAATATCGAGGCCGTCGCCGCGCATATTCGGGAAAATGGCACCGATGAGCCTTTCTCGCATTTGCTGCATCACGGCTTTACGGCCATCGAGCAGCAGCGCCGCCATCAAGACAGGCAAATTCTGACGCTAGTGGAATCGGGCGCGCCGGATGACCTGCTGACGCGCGCGCTGAAACGCGCGATCGACGAGGACAAGACGCAGCCTGAATTCGGGCAATCGTTCCTGGCGACGGTGGCTTCCTCCGCGCCCTTCGTCGGCCTC
>ERZ773068.1065-NODE-1065-length-13904-cov-4.671817_pt1 | contig 13904 bp, 14 predicted proteins | sample MGYA00580620_ERZ773068 | MGnify/ENA primary metagenome ERZ773068 (study PRJEB29015, sample SAMEA2737983) | human oral metagenome | biome: human oral; feature: human-associated habitat; material: dental | place: China | collected 2101 ... | reverse complement strand
CGGTCCGCCATCGGGCGCCTTTCGGGGTGAGCGGCCAGGCGAAGTCATCAATGAGATGAAACCCAGGGAACGGTTTTTCCAGCTGCTGGACGCTGTCCGCGTAGACCGCTTCATCGCTCGCATCGGTGGTCAGTTCCCCACCGGCGATCACCAGAGTCGGGACATTCCCCTCATCTTTCGCCTTTCCGACAGCAATAAGACGCACGCTGGCATCACCGGCGAGCACCCCCAGTTCTGCGCGTTCCTCTGGGGTGACGAGCCGCCATCCCGATGCAAGGCTCACCACCACGTATCCCCCCGTCTCTGCGCATGATGAAGCACCCACGCCTCCTGATCAATGTTTCCGCTCTCATCCAACAGCCCGTGCCGCTTGGCGTACTGCCAATCGGCATACACCCACCGAGGAAACCTGATTGGGAGAAGAGCGATCAAGAAGACAAGAAAACAAAGCATCATCAAGCACGCAAGACCGAACGTCAGCCATGTTGGCACAGACTTTTCTATGAGGACAAGAAGAAGATAGATAAAACATAGACATGTAAAAGCTGGAGAACTAATGGCAGCATAGTTCTTTCCGATACGCCCACGCCCGTTCATCCGACGCCACAACACAGCGACCTTGCTGTCGGTAAACATTTCAACATACCAGGTAACAACACCAAGAACACCAAGAATCAACGCGCAGAGACAACCAAGTAAATTATCTTTCATAAGCCATCTTTCATTACACAGCACCTGCAATACGATCTACAGCTTGATCATTGATCGCATCACCAGCAGATTCACCAAAGTAGTGCCCGATCAGCCCGCCGACGACGCCACCCACGAGGCCGCCCACAACAGCGCCAACCGGCGCAAAAGGTCCCGAACAAGCAGCACCAATGGCTGCGCCGGCTTTACCTCCCACAAATGCACCTGCCCAGGCCCCGCCCGCCGTCAAGCCCCCTTTCACGCCAGCACGCGCGACCTTATGTCCCTCACTCCACTCGGGGTGCTGAACCGTGTCGGTTTGATACGTATCGTAGGCGGTGATTCCACCATCGACAACAGCACCCGCCACGCCAGCAACCTTCCCGATTTTTCCGGCAATCGGAGCCACAACGCGTGTCCCCGTTGGTTCCAGCCCGTGCGCTCCCGGCGGCCGAAACTTCCACTTCGACAGATCACCCCTGGCGAGGAATCCCTCCGGAGCCTCGTATAACCCACTGAAGTGCTGCATCGTGAGCGCGACTGTCGACTGCCCGAGAAAATCTAACAGCCCCAATGCATAGGGGACAGCGATGGCCAGTCGATGCTTCTCGCTCAGAACAAAGTGTTCTTTCAGCCCGTCGAACACCGGCTTAATCCACTGCTCATACGTGCCAATTTTGAGATCATCAAGCACCAGAGAGAACACATACTCCGCGCGCTCGTAGTTTAGCCGTTGCTCCCGCGCCCTGACGCTGAGCTCGCCGAATACTTTGCTCAGCGCCGCATCCTGCTCGTCCGGCAGGATCACCGTGTCCCCCTCGACGATCAGACCACCCGCGGCCGCAGCCTGAGCAATCCCCTGATACTCGCCCCGCACCGACCGCATCGACCACGCCAGGTCCGAGACGGCCAGCTTCAACGCCTTCAAATCCGCTGCCATCTCCTCGTATGTTTGCGATGTCGTCAGCAGATCCTCGTTGCACCGATGCACGAGCAAGGACTCCTGCTGGGAGACGATAGCCGATGCGCGCGCCACGTCACCATCGGCCCGAGTGAGCGCGCCGATCGATTCCTCACAGATCGTTTCAAAGGCAAACAGAGCATCGACGTCGATGAGGAATTCCATCGAAAATGAGGAACCCTGAGAGACAGCACTTGCGTTTGTCATCGTGCGTCCAGACTGTCGAGGTACTCGCGGACCGCCGCAATTTCCGCGGCGGCCTGATCATCGGCCTGAGCAAAGGCATTGGAGGCCGCGTCCAGCCCCTGCGCTACGGCGAGCGAACAGAAGGAGCTCATCGCAATTACCTCATTGATTTTCGCGATCCGCTCAGAAAGCCTCCCCTCGTTACTGCCGACCCCGGAAGGAGTATCCAGTACGTACGCTGCAACGTTTTCACCCGATGCTTCGAGAATGGAAGATGCTCGCGACACTTCATCGCTATCCCACACGACCTGACCCGACACGCCACGCTCCTTACCGATTGACAGGAACGAAGCTACCCCCCCCCCGAAGGTGGCTGTCAAGGGCAGATTCTAGGGATGGTTGCAACACGTTTCATACCCTGAGCAGCAGGTTCGAGGCGTTGCAACCGCCACCAGAACCTCCGACAGGGCCACGACCGGTGCGCGCGGCCCGATCCTACGCCGCCCGGGGCCGCGGGGTGCGGACACACTGACAAGAGAGGGTAAAGAGGGGTCCGCTCGCACCCCATACGCTGTTAAAATGAGGGGGAAGGATCAGATAACCGGCGGGCGAGGCGACGGAGCACCGCCGTCGGCGAACGACTCGAGGAGGAGCACTCTATGACACGTCCGAACACCGCTGACTCGCGTGACACCAACGTCAAGTACATCGCAGCGGTCGCGAAGATCCTGCACGCGAACGCCGAGGCGGCTGCGGAGGGGTGGACCGAGGTGGCGCTGCTGGTCAACAAGGCCCCCGACAGCCAGAAGGTCTCCACCTACGCCGCCCTCGAGCGCGGCTCCGAGCATTTCGACGACTGGCTGACCCCATCAGCGTGGGACGAGCTGGGCAAAGTGCTGGCCGCCTGGCAGTTCGAACTCGCCCAGCAGGGCCACCCCAAATGGACTGCGATGTTCCTGGGCGGCGTGCGCGACGGAGGACTGGCGTGGCTGCCCGACTACTCGCCCACCTTCGGCAAGTGGCGCATCCGCAGGAAGCACTCGAACCTACCGGCGATCCAGGAGGGACTGGAGAAGGCCGCCCGCCTGTGAGTGCCCCAGCCCCCGGGCGCTCGTCCGTGCGCCGGTTTCCCCATCCGCGTGCGGGGCCCTCGTTCGCGCCCACAGAGCGCTAGTCGCACTGCCCGCCGCGCCCAACCAGCGGCGCGCGACTTCCGCCCTCCCGCCCACCGCGACAAGAGCGCTGATAAACTTATCAAACGCACGAAGCGTTGATAAACTTATCACCATGAGGACTCCACTGGACTCTCCCTTCAGCCCTGGATCCGACACCGTCCCCCACGTGTGGGCGGGTCGGGTCGAGCAACTCAGCGACTGGCGCGATGTCGTGCGCCCGCGTCGGCGCGCGGGCATTCACGAGCGCGGGCGCACCATCCTCGGCGAAGCCGGGTCGGGCAAGTCCGCACTGGTCCGCAAAATCGCGCACTCCGCTGCGGCCGAAGGCGACTGGACGACGCCCCAGCTCAGGATCCCCTCCGGTACCGACCCCGTGAAACGGGTGGCGTCGGCCCTCCTGCGCCTCGCATCCGACGCGGGACTGCCCAGTGCCCGCGAGCGCCGCATCGCCGACCTGCTCGGCCGGGTCGAATCGATCGCCGCATCAGGATTCGGGCTCACGGTGCGGGCGCACGCAGGACCCGAGCCGTACACGGCGCTCACCGAGCTCCTCGTCGAGATCGGCCGTGCCGCGATCCATGCTGACGCGGTGGTCGTCATCCACATCGACGAGGTGCAGAACATCACCGACGAAGCGGCCCGCTCGCAACTGCTCATCGCCCTCGGCGACGCGCTGGCCCACGAGGAGGAAATCGTCCTGCCGGGCGGTCCGCGCGCCTCTCGCGCCCTCCCGATCGCCGTGTACCTCACCGGCCTCCCTGAGTTCGCCGACATGGCGGGGGCCAGGACGGGCGCGACCTTCGCACGGCGTTTCCGCACGACAATCCTTGAACCGATCAGCGACAACGACCTGCTGGCCGCGCTCCACCCGTTCGTGACCGAGGGGTGGCAGGTGCCCGGCGGCGAGCGCGTCTACATGGAGGCATCGGCGCAGCGAGCCATTGTCGAGCTCTCGCGCGGTGAGCCGTTCCTCTTCCAGTTGGCGGGCGAACGCGCCTGGTACGCGGGAACCAACAACCTCATCACCGCCGAGCAGGTCGCATCGGGGTGGCGCGGTGCCGTCCACGAGGCCGAGACCCACGTGCAGCGCATCCTGGAGCGCCTACCCGCCCGGGAGCGGGAATTTCTCGAAGCGATGGCGCAGCTGCCGCCCTCGGAGCGGACCCTGACGAACATCGCACGCGCACTCGACTACCATCGAGCCTCCGACGCGGGGCCGACCGCCCAACGCCTCGACCTCATCCGGCGCGTCATCCGCAGGGGCCGCCCCCACTACACGTTCCGCAACAGGGCGGTGGGCGCCTACTTGGAGTCCGACTGGCCGGAATGACCGCCGACGCAAAACGCTCAACTGGGACAGACCCAACAGCGCCTCGAGCTCCTGCTCAGGGCATGACACGTGTTGCAACCACCCCTAGAATCTGCCCACGGCCTGGAACCAACGGGAACGCGATCGATAGCTCCGATGGCAGGGAAAGTCGGCAGGTTCGCCGGCGTGGCGGGAGCCGTTGTTGATAGAGGGATCACCGCCTGCGATACGTATCAAACTGATACGGTTCAACACCCCGAGTGGAGCGAGGGACATAAGGTTGCGAGAGCTGGCGTGAAGGGAGGCTTGACGGGGCTTGGCACGTGGGGTTTCGCACTGCTAGGAGCTAAGGGTGGCGCAGCTATCGGTGCTGCTTGTTCGGGACCTTTTGCGCCGGTTGGCGCTGTTGTGGGCGGCCTTGTCGGCGGTGTCATCGGCGGGCTGATCGGCCACTACACTGGCGAGAAGGTTGGAGATGGGGCCAACTCACTCATTGATAGCCATATGGACAACGGATAAAGAGGCTTGAGACTGTGAAATATGACAACATCATGCCCGTAGCGACATTTCTATTTGGAGTCTTCTGCATAGTAATGTGGGGTCTTGAGATGTTTTCAGACAGCCGCCTTGGACAAATCTTGAGAACCATGACAAAACCAAGCCTTCGCGGCAGAAACTGGTCAGCGATCAGCACCCCAGCACTCTCATTAGTGTGTATTGATGTCGGAGTGATGAGCTATGCCGAACGGAATATCATTCCTCGCGCCTTGTATTTTCCTTGCGTTTATGTTTCATTACTTCTTGTCCTAGCAACTCTCATCGGCCTTCTACCCATCAAGTTTCCTCGCTGGGTGTATGCAGATTGGCAGTACGCCAAGCGCCATGGGCTCCTGGACGACAATGGCAATATCGACCAGGAGGCGTGGGCGCGCGACCAGGCCAGCAGGAAAGACGAATGGTGAACGGAGTGGCCTTGATGCACCTTCGATTGGCGGCCTTGTGGGTGGCGTCGTCGGTGGACTGATCGGCCACCATTTGGGTGAATCTGCTGCTGATGTGATCAATGATCAAGGTGTCAACCGAGTTGCGGAAGGACTAAGACAAAAATTTCTTATGAGGGATAGTCTGTTTGGTTGTCTGTGCGCGTTCGTTGCTGGGCTCTTTGGTGCTGTTACATGGTATGTTGAGATGTTTACTGACAACAAGGTAGCTACGTTATGGCGTCGGATGAACGGGCAGGGGCGCATCGGTAAGAACTGGGCAGCTATCGGCTCTCCGGCTCTTACATCTATTTGTTTTATCTATCTTCTTTCTGTTCTTGTTGAGAAGCATGCGCCCGGCTGGCTAATGTTTGGGCTTGCATGCCTTATGATGCTACTTCTCCTGGTAATTCTCATCGGCCTTCTACCCATCAAGTTTCCTCGCTGGGTGTATGCCGATTGGCAGTACGCCAAGCACCATGGGCTCCTGGACGACAATGGCAACATCGATCAGGAGGCGTACGAGAACCACGCAGACAGGCGGGAATTCTGGTGAATGAACACGTCACGATGACTCTTACCTCGGGGTGGCGGTTCATCACCCGGGAAGAAGTCGCAGAACTCGGATTCCTCGCGAAGGAACCGAGCGTGCGCGCTGTCGCCGTGCGCAAAACGGAAGGCAGGGGCTCCGCTCCAACCTTTGTCATCACCGGAGGCGAACTGAGAACCGACGCGAGCGTTGACGAGATCTACGCGGACAGCATCCAGCAAGTACAGGATGCACTGCCCGGATTCCACCTCATTGATGACTTCGCCTGGCCGCTCACCCCGAAAGGCGCCCGATGGCGGACCGGCGTCTACATTCTCGAGGATACTTCACTGACACTCACTCAACTCACATGGATCACGCATGCCCCGCACGCCGGGCCAGGCTCGCCGCAGCGTTCCCTGTGGACGGCGACGTGTACGTGTCCCAGCATTGTCTTCCCGGCGGTCATCGACGATTTCATCACCATGGCCCAGACACTGGAGGTAACACCGTGAGTAACCGTGCAGCCGAAGCATCCTCAGCGGATCAGCTCGTCGTCACCGTCGAGCAGGCCGACGCGCTCCTCGACATGATCTCCAGCGATGAAAAGGCTAGCCGCATCTCAAGCGCTGCCCTCGCCAGCGGACTGGTAACGCTCGGGCTGACCAGCACCAACGGCCTGTCCGGCGACGCCGCTCGAATCCTCGAACCCGTGCGCGCAGCACGCACCCGAATCGTCATCCGCGTCGTGTCCCCTTCCATGCCGGGTGCCGTGCGCGACTGGAGGATCTGGCCGACGGAGCCTCGTTCCGTCATCATGCGCTCCGACGTAGATGGCGTGCACTTCAGCCAGGTCGATTCCTGCGAGGTCCCTCATATCCTGGCTTTTGCCACCCTGCTACACGCCGGCCCAACGATCCACGACGGTCCACCGTACATTCCAGCGGACTTCCTCGCGGCAATTCGCTCGCTGAACGTCGGGGGCGCTCAGGAGGTTCTCAACGACCTCGTGACCTACGGTCCCGCCGAGTCTCGCATCACCAGGGACTGCGTCTCGGGGCATTGGAGCGTGGTGACCTGCGTACGCGAGCAGTTACGTCGTCGACAGTGGCGAACTGGACCGCACTTCGAGTGCTTCGTCACCGACCACATGCACGCGCAAATCCACGCGCCCCTCGATGAAAAAGCTCTTGCACGCATGTCCTCCCATCCGACGCTGGATGCACCTCCACGCGCAGCGATCTGGGCCATGCTGATGGGAGTACTTGCACCATAGCATCCGCCGCACGGGCTCGACGAGGCCCTGGCCGACTTCAAACGGCGACGAGTGAGTCAGCGTTCCTGACGAACGCAAGCGTCCGGCCGCGCTTGCACACGCGGCTCTTGTCGCATGAGTGCCCTCGAGACAAGGCTATCTCGGTACACGGCTCTTTCACTCACCTTCGGCGCTGGTCCCGGCTGTGCCACGCTCCTCGCGCCACCTGGCCACGGTGTTCTCGATGCATCGTTCACAGGGGCGGTAGCGTCACACGCCATGCTGGCGGCTGCAGCCCTCCCTTGTTGGCGCCTCGGCCACCGTCGCCTCGCCACCCGGGTTTGGCGCGAAACCTAGACCGCCCCCACTACGTCATCCTGCCACCCCATGAAACCCAAACCACCCCTGCATACATGGTTCTGCCACCCCATGAAACCCAGACCACCCCCGCTACACCACAAGCGCCCATTTCAGCCGATTTACCCGAGGCAGGGGTGGTCCCGGTTTCACCAAGCCACACACAGCCCATGGCAGGGGTGGTCCCGGTTTCACATAAACCGATTCAACCATCATCCGCGCTCCCCCGGTTGCGCGAACCCATGCGCACAACCAACGTCAGTACACATGGCAACGGAGCACGCAAACACACAACAACCGCGTTCAACACGCGGCTCAGTCTCGCAGACTCGCGATCATGTGGACGAGGCGAATCGCCGCCTCATACGCGAAATCCCCGAGCGCACCGCGCCCGGGGAGAGAAGCCAGCTTCCTCACCAAGCGAGACACAACTTTCCCCTCACGACGCAGCAAGCAGCAAAAGACCGGCATATCCTTCGCTCGACAATGCGGTCAAAACCGGGGAACGCGCGCCAATGGCGCCCGCAAACGCACACGCCCATCACGCCGAGAATCGATCCCACGACCCGCAAACGCACACGCGCGCGGCCGCCCATGCAAGCAATACGAGCCGTCAGTCTCGCGGCAAAGTGACCGCCGCGTCCGGCGCCGGGGGTTGGGTCCACAAGCCGCGCGCGTCCAGGAAGTCGCGCAGGAACACGGGGCGGTCGGTGATGATGCCGTCGACGCCAACCTCGAGGAGGCGCAGCACGTCGGCCACCGTGTTGATGGTCCACACGTGTACGGCGAGGCCGAGCGTGTGGGCCGTCGCCACGAAACGCTCGTCCACGACGCGCACCGGCCCCTGACGCATGGGAACCTGGGCGGCGATCGCGCCCTGGCGAGGCCCGGGCACGTGCCACCACGCGGGATTAGTCGCGCTCTTCGCCGCCCCTACCAGGCGCACGACAGCCTCGGTGCCCAGTGATGTCGCCACCGCGCGCGCCGGATCGGACGCGGCGCGGTCACACACGGCGCGCAGGCGCGGCTCGGAGAAGGAAGCCACCAGGACCCGATTCGCTGCCCCGTGGGCGGCGATCACGTCCAGGAGCGGCCCCTCGACGCCGGGTTCCTTGGCATCAATGTTGAGGTACATGTCGGGGAACGCCTCGAGAACCTGGGCAAGCAGCGGCATCTGCTCGCCGCTGTCGCGGTGGCGCAGCCGGGACAGGTCCCGCCAGGTCATCTGCGAGATGCGACCGGTCCCCTCGTAGCAGCGGTCCACCGTGTCGTCGTGGGAGACGACGACGTGCCCGTCGGCGGTCAGATGCGCGTCGGTCTCGACGTGGCGGATCCCGGCCTCGTAGACGCGGGTGAAGGCGCTCACCGTGTTCTCGGGGGCTTCCTCCCCTCCTCCCCTATGCGCGAAGACAATGGGGCCGCGTCTCGTCGTTACGGGCATCATGAGCAGGACTCCTGTCCGAGGTAAAGCGCTTTGTTCTCTTTCATCCACGCCTCCGGGTCGATGGGAGTGTCGGAGGAATCGTGGATTTCAAAGTGCAGGTGAGGGCCCGTCGACCAGCCGTTGTTGCCGACCGCTCCGATGACCTGACCGGCGGTGACCGTGTCCCCGAGCTTGACGGTAATTTTGTTCATGTACTGGTGCAGGTAGGCCGAGTGGAAGACCGTGCCATCGGACTTGGTGTGCTTGATCTGCACGTACGCGCCCGAACGGGAGTTCTCGGCAAGCTCCTCGACGACGCCCCCGTAGACAGCAGTGATCGGCGTGTCCAAGGGCGCGGCCATGTCGATGCCCTCGTGGGCGAGCAGCTGCCCGGACACGGGCGAAATGCGGGTCGTGAACGGCGAGGTGATGACGAAGGAGCCCTCGGCGAGGGGCCAGTAGATCGTGTCCGCCACGACCTTGACCTTCCGGTTGCCGTCCGCGCCGTTGCCGATCCCGCAGCCGGTGATGGACACGGGCGCCTTCGCCCTCGCGCGCGAGTTCGCGGTGAGGGTCGCGTCCAGCTGGGTGGCCTGGGGCAGCGCCGAGGAGGTCGCCCAGCTGCTTCCCCCCACCGACGCGCCGAAGGCTCGTGCGGGCACGGTCAGCGAGGAGTCGGATCCGACGCGCCCCGTCATGGGTACGGCGATGGTGGCGCCGGCCAGTCCGGCGACGAGGAGGGCGCGCAGCAGGTAGCCAACGGGGTGGACGTTGCCGCGCCGACGCGGCGGCGACGAGGCGTCCCCGTCCTCGGCGGCACCCGGGTCGTCCTCGCCACAGGACGGAGCGGAGTCCTCGACGCGATCAGCCGCGCGATCCACGGACTCGCGTGCCTGGCCGAGCGCGGGGGTGGCTCCCTCGCCACGCTCACTTCCCGACGCGGCCGCCTCCACGGACTCTCCCTCGCCGACGCCGCTGGCCGCCCGGTCAAGCGGCAGCGCGGAGGTCTCCGCCTCCTCTTCGCCGCGCGTCTCCTGGGAGCGCGCAGCGCGCAGCTGCGATCGCTTCGGCAGCGGACACTCGATGTCGCCCACGCGTTCCCTCTCCTTCATGGTCTCGCTGTTGCCTCGCCCTAATGTACCCCGCTGACCGTTACCTCGTCACGGTCGCTGCAAGACGTCACGTACTTCGCCGACGAGGAGCTCCAGGATGTCCTCCAGGAAGAGGATGCCAAGAACCTCTCCCCCCTCGCGCACGAGAGCACAGTGCACGCCTGTGCGCTGCATGTGGCGCAGCGCGTCCTCGACCTGGTCCTCCCGGGCGACGGACTCGAGGCGACGGATGCGCCACGGGGTGATCGGCTGGTCTCGTTCCTCCCCGCTGGCGTAGAGCACGTCTTTGAGGTGCACGTAGCCGACGATAGCCCCATCCTCGTCGGCCACGGGGAATCGCGAGTAGCCGGTGTGGGCAACCAGGTCCTCCACGTCCGCGGGGGTGGCTCCCGCGGGCAGCGAGACGAGGTCTCCCAGGGGCACCATGGCCGACCCGGCCGTCTCCTCGGAGAACTCCAGCGCGCCGCTGAGCAGACCAAGCTCGTCGGTGATCTTGCCTTCGGCCTGGGATGCCTCGACGATCGAGGCGACCTCCTGCACCGTGTACGTGGAGGCGATCTCCGAGCGCGGCTCGTAGCCGGCGAGGCGCACGAACCAATTCGCAAAACGATCCATGGCCATAATGATCGGGCGCAGCACCCGTCCCAGGCGCACGAGGACGGGCGCCAGGACGAGGAGCATGCGCACGGGAGCCGCAATCGAGATGTTCTTTGGCACCATCTCCCCGAAGACCACGTGGCAGAAGAGGACGATGACGAGGGCGACCGCGAAGCCGACGACGTGACTGGATGCTTCGGGGGCACCCAGGCGCCCCAGCGGGGACTCCACGAGGTGGGCGATCGCAGGCTCGGCGACGACGCCCAGGGTCGTGGATGCGACGGTGACGCCCAGCTGGCATATCGCCAGCATGAGGGACACGTGGCGCAGCGCGTACAGGGCGTCCCCCGCGCGGCGCTCCCCCGCATCGGCCAACGGCTCGATCTGGGAGCGTCGCGTGGAGGTGACGGCGAACTCGCCGGCCACGAAGAAGGCGTTGATGGCCAGCAGCACGACGGTGACGGCCAGGCTCCATCCGGCGCTCATTGGGGCTCCTCCTCGCCCCCGGGTGCGGGAGTGATCGCAACCTGGGCGACCCTCCTGCCCTGCATCTGACTGACCTCAATGCCGACCCCGTCGACGCTCACGCGCGAGCCGACGGAGGGTATCTCCCCCAGCTCGTTCATGACCAGGCCCCCAATCGTGTCGTAGGGGCCGTCCTCGGGCAGGGCAATGCCCGTGCGCCGGGCGAGCTCGTCGGGGCGCAGCGTGGCGGGCACGAGGAAGGTTCCGTCGGGACGCGGGCGGATGCCCAGGCGCCGCTGGTCGTGCTCGTCCGAGACTTCCCCGACGATCTCCTCGACGACGTCCTCAAGGGTGACGATCCCGGAAACCCCGCCGTACTCGTCGACGACGACGGCCATCTGCAGTCCCTCGTCGCGTAGCTGAACCATAAGGGGGCCGATCGGCGCCGTCTCGGGGACGGAGGGAGCCTCGCTCATGAGGGAGGAGGAGACGACGGGCACCTCGGCGCGGCGTTCGACGGGCACCGCAACCGCGCGCCGCAGGGAGACCAGGCCGAGGATGTCGTCGGAGTCGTCACCGATGACGGGGAAGCGCGAGTGCCCCGTCTGCCGGGCCAGATCCAACACGTCCTGCGCGCTGGCTCCCTCCCCCAGGGTGTAGAGGCGTCCGCGGTCCGTCATGACGTCGGCGGCGCTGAGGGTCGTCATGCGGATCGTATTCGTGAAGAGGTCGGCAGTGGATGTGTCGAGGGTCCCCTCCTCGGCGGAGTGCTCGACGAGGGCAGCCAGTTCGGACGCGGAGCGCGCCGAGGAAATCTCCTCCTGCGGCTCGATACCCATGCGCGCCAGCACCCAGTTCGCGGTCCCGCCGAGCACCCAGATAATGGGGCGAGCCACCACGGTGAAAGCCATCTGGAAGGGAACGACGCGGGCGGCCGTGCTCATCGGATGGGCCAACGCGAGGTTCTTGGGGACGAGCTCGCCAAAGAGCATGGAGAAGACGTTGACGAAAGCGGCCGCCACGAAGGCTGCAACGCCGGTCGCCAGCCCCCACGCCAGGCCCGCGCTCCCCAGCAGGCCTGCGAGCAGGTCAGCCAGGGCGCTCTGCGTCGTGTACCCCAGCAGGATCGTCGTCAGCGTGATGCCCACCTGGGCGCCGGAAAGCTGGGTGGACAAGGAGCGGGTCGCTCGCAAGACCGAGGCGGCGCCACGGTCCCCCTCCTCGGCGCGACTGTCGAGCACCGCCTGATCGACGGCAACGAGGGAGAACTCGGCGGACACGAACACGAAGGTCCCCGCCGTCAGGAGGATGCCGAGCAGCAGCATCGCCGCGGTCGTCATCGGCGTCCCCCGCTCACGAGGCCGGGGCGAGTCGCCGAAGAGGTCGCGCAAGGGAGCCCGGTGGAGGTGGCATCAAAGCCGACAGTGTCGCAGTCCATGATGGTGCCAGTCTAGCCGCCCTCGGCCTCGATCCCCGCGCGCTCTTCCACACACCACCAGCTATGCCAATACTCATTCTCAATGAGACCAAAGGCCCGTGAAGTCCTCGCCAAGTCTCGACAAGGTGTCGTGAAGGTTGTCACTCGGCGGTAGAATCGGAGCCACCTGCCGCGCGGGGAGATTCCGACGCTCGGCGTGACGCAAACGGAGGAATACGTGCCCACCCACACAGCTTCCCAACCCGATCCGCAGTGGTATCTCGCGAAGATGCGTGACCTCTACGAGCGCGACCCCCAGATGCTTGATCCCTCGTGGCGCGCCTACTTTTCCACCGAGTCGGCTCCCCCTCAGCTGCGCGCGGCGCGTCCCCCGATTCCCGACGCTGATCCGAGTTCCCCCAACGAGGCCTCGGCTCCCAGGCAGGCGAGCCCCACCGGGAGCAGCGCCCCCTCCGATGACGCCCAGCCGGTCTCGGTCACGCCCCCCACCCTCGACATCGAAGAGGACGAGGAAAACACGGCGCCGACAGACGCGGCCCCCGTCGTCTCCGTCACGCGCTCGGATCTGCCTCCCGCGCCGCCGGTCGCCCTCGCCGAGGCAACCAGCCCCTACACCCGGCAGCAGCACGGGCGCGCCGCCTTCACGCGCTCCCACGCCGCTCCCGCCCAGGACGAAACCCACGTCCTGAAGTCCGCCGCGCGCGCCACCGCCAAGCACATGGACGCCTCCCTGTCGATCCCCACCGCCACGTCCCAGCGCCAGATTCCCGCCAAGCTCCTCATCGAGAACCGCGCCCTCATCAACGCCCACCTCGCACGCACGGTCGGCGGCAAGGTCTCCTTCACGCACCTCATCGGCTACGCCCTCGTCGAGGCTCTGTGCGAGATGCCCGACCTGAACGTCCGGTACACGCTGCAAGACGGCAAGCCCGCGCTCGAACATCTCGCGCACATCGGCCTCGGGCTGGCCATCGACGTGGCGGACGCGTCGGGGAACCACTCGTTGAAGGTCCCCGTCATTCACGACGCCGACACCCTGACCTTCTCCGAGTTCGTCGACGCCTACCAGGACCTCGTGTCGCGGGCGCGCACCGCCACGCTGACGACCGCCGACTTCCAGGGGGCGTCGGTCACGCTGACCAACCCGGGCACACTGGGCACGACGACCTCCGTGCCCCGCCTCATGGTCGGGCAGGGACTCATCATCGGCGTCGGAGCCACCGACTACCCGGCCGAGTTTCGCGGCGTCTCCCCCAAGCGCCTGGCCTCCCTGGGCATCGGCAAGACGATGTACTTCTCCTCCACCTACGACCACCGCATCATCCAGGGAGCGGCCTCCGGGCGCCTGCTCGGCCTCGTGGACGCCAAGCTCTCGGGGCGCGACGGCTTCTACGAGCGCGTCTTCACCTCCATGCACGTGCCCACCC
>ERZ773068.1059-NODE-1059-length-13942-cov-5.997264_pt1 | contig 13942 bp, 10 predicted proteins | sample MGYA00580620_ERZ773068 | MGnify/ENA primary metagenome ERZ773068 (study PRJEB29015, sample SAMEA2737983) | human oral metagenome | biome: human oral; feature: human-associated habitat; material: dental | place: China | collected 2101 ... | reverse complement strand
AGGAGGCCGAGGACATCCTCTGCCTGCGCCGTTGGGCGAGCTCGTCGACGAATGCCCCGTCGTCCGGGCGCTCGATCGGAAGCTCCGCGAGCGACCCCTCGACCTCGCGCCAGACCCGCCCGACGGCGATGCCGAAGACGCCCTGCCCGCCCTGGAGCAGGTCGATCACCTCGTCGGTGGAGGTGCACTCGTAGACGGAGGCGCCGTCGCTCATGAGAGTGATGGAGGCGAAGTCGTCCACTCCCCTGTTCTGCAGGGTGCCCACCGCGACGCGGACCTGCTGGAGGGACACGCCCGCGTCCAGCAGCCTTTTGACGATCTTGAGGACCAGGATGTCCTTGAAGGAGTACAGGCGCTGGGAGCCCGAGCCGCGGGCCGCCCTGATGGAGGGCTGCAGCAGGCCCGTGCGCGCCCAGTAGTCCAACTGGCGGTAGGTGATCCCGGCGGCGGAGCAGGCGACGGGGCCCCTGTAGCCCATGTCATCGGTGTCGAGCCCTTCGAGGGGGTCGCCGAAGAGCATGCCCTGCCGCGCTGCGTCGGCGTGTAAAGGCTCGGCACTCACTGGTGGCTCCTTGTGTTCACGTTCTTGATCCATTCAATACGCTAGAGGCTGGCGCCCACCGGGTCAACGACCCACGCGGAGGGCCTCACCCTCAACTATAGGTTGAAACTCACTCGCCTATTCGGCGAGTTGCGACAGGGACACGCGCAGCAGTTCCCGGTGCAGGTCGGCCACGGCCTCCCCCAGCTCCAGGGAGCGCGCCGAGGCCCTCTCCTTGTCGGCGCTGCGGCCCCGGGCCCGCGTCGAGGACACCGCCTGGTCGATGATGTCGGCGTTGCGGTCGGCTCCCGTGCGCACGGTGCGCAGGACGCGCGCGTCCACGCCCAGGGACTCGATCCGGGCGAGCAGGGCGACCACCTGGACGCACCGCGAGGGGAAGTACCCGGCCAGGTCCGGGGTGATGAGCCCCAGGCGCGCGTACCGCGTCACAGTGTCGACGTCCACGCCGGTCAGGTCGCACAGGTCGGAGGCGGGGATGAAGCGCCTGCCCTGCGTGGACACGACCCTTCCCTCCGAGGCGACCACCTGCGCCTTGCGGGAGGGGCCGGGGTCGTGCCCGGCGTCGAGGGCCGCCAGCTTCTCGCCGATCACGCGCAGGGGCGTGAAGGAGTCCCTCTGCTCGGTCAGCACGAAACGGATGCGCTCGACGTCCGCCTCGGAGTACTTGCGGTAGCCGGCCCCGGTCCGCGCCGGGCGCACGAGGCCCTGGTCCTCCAGGAACCGCACCTTCGAAAGCGTGACGGCGGGGAACTCGGCCCTCAACGACTCGACGACCCTGCCGATGGAGAACGACGGCGCCCTGCTCGCCCCCTGGGGCCAGGGCCCGGCGCCCCGCCCGGGGGGAGCCTCGTCGTCGACCGGCTCGAAGGCGCGGGCCGCGTTCGCCATAGCGCCCCTCACGCCTCTTGGGGCGAGGGCTGGTAGGTGAGGCGGTACTTCCCGATCTGCACCTCGTCGCCCGCGCTCAGGCGCGCCTGATCGACGCGCTCGCGGTTGACGTAGGTGCCGTTGAGGGAGCCGGAGTCGCGGACGATGTGCCCGCCGTTGTCGGCGATGAACTGGCAGTGCTTGCGCGAGACGGTGACGTCGTCGAGGAAGATGTCGGCCTTGGGCGAGCGCCCGGCGTTCGTCACGTTCGGGTCCAGCAGGAAGCGGGCGCCCGTGTTGGGGCCGCGCTGGACGATGAGGAGCGCGGAGCCGGCGGGGAGGGCGTTGACCGCCTCGCGGTCCCTGGCCGACAGGACCACCGGCGCTTCCTCGATGTCATCGGGGACGGGCGTGATGCCGAAAACCGATGTCGCTGTGGGGTCGAAGTCTTGCTGGGGTTCCATGGCGGGCTCCGTAATTTACGTTGTCGAAGGCTGTTTCCGTTGCTTGTTTCCAGTGTAACGGGCATGGGGGCGGAGGGCATAGCCGCCGGGCCGTCCGCTGGCGGGAAGCGCGGCCTCAGCCGAAGGACGCGTACTGCGGGCTCAGCGGCACCGCCAGGGAGTCGATGACGACGTCGTCGACGGGGTCGATGGACACGACGGCGCCCTTGGCCCTCATCTGCGAGGCGGAGCCGGCCTGGATCTCCAGCGCCGTCGATATCGTCTGCGACGAGCCGATCACCTTCCACTCGTAGGGCGGGTCGATGGCCGTGCCGTCGACGCTGATCCGCCCGTCCGCGCTGGTGAAGGACGAGCGCGTGGACAGGCGGTTGCCGTTCAGCTCGATGGCCTCGGCCCCCGCGTTGCGCAGCTCCCCCAGCGTCATGACGAATTGCGCGGTGGTGAGCGCCCCCGCCGGATCCGAGATCCGCATGACGACGCCCGGCCCGTGGACGGCGACGGTGCCGGCGTTGATCTCCGCCTGCACCCGGGCGTTCTGGGCGGCCTCGTCGCGGGCCTCCTGCTGGGAAGCGGCGTTCTGCAGGGCGCTGAGCCGGTCCTGCAGGTCGGCGCGCCTCGTGCGCAGCCCCCGCTCCTGGGTGGTGAGCTCGTCGAGGAGGACCACGAGGTCCTGCTCGGACAGGGAGTCTATGGGGTCCTGGCGCTGCGAGCGCACCTGCGTGACCAGGGCGAACCCCAGGACCATGCATATGACCAGCAGAACGGCGTGCGGTCCGCGCGGGACCGCCCAGAAAGCGCGGTGGGCGCGTTCCCGCAGGCGGTGGGCCAAGTGGTCGTGGGGCCCGGCGGGCTCCTCGGCGGCGGGGGCGGGGGTGGGTTCGTCCATGGTCACGCGTTGAAGATCAGGCGCCGGATCGACGCGGTGTTGGAGAAGATGCGGATGCCCAGGACGACGACCACGGCCGTGGTCATCGCCGAGCCCACGCCCAGCTGCGAGCCGAGGAAGACCAGCAGGCAGGCGACGACGACGTTCCAGAAGAACGACATGACGAAGACTCGGTCGTGGAAGCTCCCCTCCAGCCACGCGCGGGCGGCCCCGAAGAGGGCGTCGAGGCCGGCGACGACGGCGACGGGCAGGAACGGCGTGAGCCAGGTGGGCACCGCGGGGTCCACGATCAGTCCGAGGACGATCCCCGCGGCGAGGCCGATGACTGCTATCACTGGGCTCCTCCTTGGTCGTTGGGGCGGGCGTACTTGCGCGGCAGCTGCTCCAGGGCGGGCATCGCCAGCCCGGAGGCGGTCTCGGTGCGCACGGTGATGCCGTTGACGGACTGCGCGCTGGACAGGTAGTCCCCGGTGGCCCCCCGCACCAGTGCGACGGACATCGCGTTCGCGTCGCCGATGGCCGCCACGGAGTACGGCGACGCCACCGGCGTGATGTTGACCAGGATCGTCGGGCCCGCCGTGCGGATGAAGGTGCCGGGGCCCACGCGCTGGCCGTTGACGCTGACCGCCTCGGCCCCCGCCGCCCACAGCGCGTTCACGACCATGGCGATGTCCTGGTCGCGCACCAGGCCGCTGCCGCGCCCGGTGCGGCCCGCGCGGTCGGCCAGCGTGACGACCAGGCCGTCCCCGCTGACGGGCTGCGCGGAGTTCTCCAGGGTGAGGGCGGGCGCGTCCCCGGCGGCGCCGGACTGCCCGGCGTAGGAGGCCACGGAGGACGACAGGGACTGGATCTGGCCCTGCAGGTCGGCGACGGCGCTCTGCTGCGCGGCGACCTGGCCGCGCAGCTGGTCCTTGACGGCATCGGTGTGGACGGAGCGCAGCGAGCGCACCGTGATGGCGGACGCGAAACCGAGCGCCAGCGCCGCCGCCCCCACCAGGGCGCGCCCCATGACGGTGCGGGCGGCCCCCGACTCGCGCGGCCCGTGGGCGACGTAGCCCGCGTCCAGCGGGTTGTTGAGCAGGGAGGTGAGCAGCGACATCGAGGCCGCGGGGTCGCGCGGCGCCGTCCCCCCGCCGGGGGCCCGGTCCTCCCCGCGGTCCCCTCCCCCGCTCACCGGTCCTCCTTCCACGCCTCCTGGACGCGGCGGGAGCGCTCGTAGGAATCGCAGTGCTCCACCACCACGCGCCGCAACTGGGCGGGCGCACCCTCGTGCGAGTCGAGCCAGGCGCGCAGCGCGTCGAGGGTCTGGGCGACGGTGCCGGGCCTGTCGATGTCGAGGCCAACGGCGAGCACGCCGCGCACGTAGCGCAGCGACATGCCGATCGTGTGGGACTGCCAGAACTCCTCCATCCGGTCGATGGCCGCGCCGGTGCCCGTATCGCCCTCCCACGAGGAGGCGGCCAGCCCCGCCAGGGTGGCCGAGAGGATGTCGTTGGACAGGGCGCCGGAGAACACGGACTCCCACGCCCCGGCCCGTGAGTCGGCGTCGGGCAGGGAGGCCAGGGCCCGGGCGGCGTGGCGCTGCGCCTCGCCCGACCCGTCCGCGTCCCGCCACGCGGTGATCCCATCGGCGTCCACCAGGCCGCGGGCGGCCAGGGCGCAACGGGCGCGCCACGCCAGGTCGATGTCGTCCCCGGCCGCGTACCCGCGCACCAGCTCCGTGAAGGCGCCGGGGCCGTAGGCCTCGAACTCGGTGATGAAAGCGCGGGTGAAGGCCCGCGCCGCGTCGGCGTCCCCGGTCTCGCGGGCGTAGCGGATCGTCGCGGCGGACAGGAGCTCGCGCAGGCCCTGGCGGGCGCCTCCGGGCAGGTAGTCCCGGATGGCGGAGTGGGCGAGCGCGAGCAGGCGGTCGCGCACGGCGGGCTCGGCCTCGGACTCGACTGCGACGAGGGCGGACTGGACGAAGCGCCGGGGATCCACCAGTCCGTCGCGCAGCGCGTTCCACAGCGCCGCCCAGACGACGGCCCGGGTGATCGCCTCCGGGCAGGTGCCCGCGTAGGCGAGCGCCACGTCCGTGGAATGGGGGTCGAGGCGGGACACGGCGTAGGTGAGGTCCTGGTCGTTGACGACCACCATGTCCACCTCGGCGGCCCCGCCCGGGTGGGCGAGGGCCCCCTCCGGGTCGATGGGGGCCGACTCCCCCTCGATGCGCACGTCGAAGCTGTGCGTGGCCTCCAGGCGCCCGCCGCCGAACTTCCACGTGGAGACGACGAGCCTGTGGGGGCGCAGGACGCCGCCGCTGGCCCCGCCGCTCTGGTGCAGGGTGAAGTCGGTGACCTCGCCGAAGGGGCCGGTCGACCACGACGCGGAGAGGACGGAGGGGCCGGTGGTCTCCAGCCACGCGCGCTTCCACTGCTCCAAGGAGCGCCCCGAGGCGGCCTCGAGGGCCGCGAGCAGGTCCCCCAGGCGGGTCGCGCCGAAGGCGTGGTCCTGGAAGTAGCGCCGCGCGCCGGCGTAGAAGGCGTCCTCGCCCACCCACGCGACCAGCTGCTTGAGCACGGCGGCCCCCTTGGCGTAGGTGATGCCGTCGAAGTTGGTCTTGGCGGCCGCCACGTCGGGGATGTCCGCGGCGATGGGGTGCGTGGTGGGCATCTGGTCCTGCTCGTAGGCCCAGGCCTTGCGGTTCACCGCGAAACTCGCCCACTCCCCCCTGTAGCGGGTCGCGGCGGCAGCGGCTGTGGCGCCCTGGTTCTCCGCGAAGGACTCCTTGAGCCACAGGTCGTCCCACCACGCGGGGGTCACCAGGTCCCCGAACCACATGTGGCACATCTCGTGCAGGATCGTGTTGGCGCGGCGCTGGCGCTCGGAGAGGGTGGGGGCCGTGCGCGACAGGTAGGTCTCGTTGAAGGTCACGCAGCCGGGGTTCTCCATGGCGCCCAGGTTGTACTCGGGCACGAACACCTGGTCGTAGGTGCCCCACGGGTAGGTGGTCCCGTAGCGCGCGTGGTAGAAGTCCAGGCCCGCGCGGGTCACCTCCAGGATGTCGTCGGAGTCGATGAAGGGCTCCAGCGCCTTGCGGCACATGAGCCGCAGTCGCAGGTCCGCGTGCCCGCCGTCGGCCGCGCCGCCCTGCCAGTGGCCGCCGTCGACGACCGCCCACGGGCCCGCGACGAGGGCTGTGATGTAGCTGGACAGGGGCGGTGTCGTCCCGAAGTCGTGGCGCACCGAGTCCGGGGCCCCGGGCAGCTCCTCGGAGGCGTCCAGGGGCCCGTTGGAGGAGACGACCCACCCCGCCGGGGCGGTGACGTGGAAGGTCCACCGGGGCTTGACGTCGGGCTGGTCGATGCAGGGCCACGCCCTGTGGGCGTCGTTGGGCTCGAACTGCGTGTACAGGTAGACCAGCCCGTCCTCGGGGTCCTGGTAGCGGTGCAGCCCCTCGCCCGTGCGCGAGTACCGGCAGCGGGCGTCGACCTCGATCTCGACGGGGGCGCCCGTGGGGACGCCGTCGATCCAGACGCGGTCCTCCTCCGCGGTGAAGGCGCGGTCCTCCCCGTCGATCCGCACGGCGTCCACCCGGCCGGCCACGTCGATGAACAGGCGGGGGACGGCGGTGGTGAGCGCGAGGCGCGATGTGACGGGGTAGTCCTCGCGGGCGAGTTCCGGCGCGCCGGAGACATCCACCGTGACGTCGACGGAGGAGAGCTCAATGTTCCCACTTCGGTCAGATGCTTCGTTGCGTGACAGGATCTGCATGTCCCCATTCTAATGCCCAGGGCGCAGCGCCAGGGCATCGCGACACGTTTACCGTCCGCGATAGGCACTAGAGTGGTGGCCATGAGCTCCGTGACAGACATCCGCCCCTCCACCCCCGCCGTGCCCCTGACCAGTGTCCTCCCCGGCTCCGCCGTGCGCGCCGCCTACGGCCCCGACGGCGCCGAGACCGCCTGGGCGGACCTGGGCACGCGGATCGCGGGCGTCACCGTCTCCTCCGACGACTGCGAGCCCCAGTGGCTCTTCGTCGCGATCCCCGGCCTGTCCCAGCACGGGATCCGCTTCGCCCGCGCCGCGAAGGAGGCGGGGGCCGTCGCGGTCCTCACCGACGCCGCCGGGGCCAGCCGGGCCGTCTCCGAGGGGCTGGGGCTGCCGGTCGTCGTCGTCGACGACCCGCGCTCCCACGTGGCTGCCCTGGCCGCCGCCGTCTACGGCCACCCCGCCCGCGACCTCGTGACCCTGGCGGTGACGGGCACCAACGGCAAGACCACGACCTCCTACCTGATGCGCGCCGCCCTGGCGGCCGTCCACCCGCGGGCCGCGCTGTGCGGCACGGTGGAGACCCGGGTGGGGCCGGTGTCCTTCGAGGCCGAGCGCACCACCGCCGAGTCCCCCGTCGTCCAGCGCTTCCTGGCCCTGGCCCGCGAGTGCGGGGAGGGGGCGGCGGTCATCGAGACCTCCGCGCACGCCCTGAGCCTGCACCGCGTCGACGGCGTCGTCTTCGACGTCGCCGCCTTCACGAACCTGCAGCACGACCACTTGGACTACTACGGGGACATGGAGGGCTACTTCAACGCGAAGGCCCTGCTGTTCACCCCCGAGCACGCCAAGCGCGCAGTCGTGTGCGTCGACGACGAGTGGGGCCGGCGCCTCGCCGCCTCCGCCCCGATCCCCGTCACGACCGTGTCGGCCCTGACGGACGCCCCCGCGCACTGGCGCGTGCGCGGCACCCACCCCGACCCCTCCATCGGCCGCACCGTCTTCACCCTGGTGGACCCGGACGGGACGGGCCACGAGGTCCGCATGCCGATCCTGGGCGAGGTCAACGTCCAGAACACCGCCGTCGCCCTGGTGTCCGCCGTGGCCGCGGGCGTCCCCCTCGACGGGGCGCTGCGCGCGCTGGAGGCCGCCCCCCAGATCCCGGGGCGGATGGAGAAGGTCAACCCCGTCCCCGGCAACCAGCCGCTGGTGGTCGTCGACTACGCGCACACCCCGGAGGCGCTGGAGTGGACCCTGCGCTCCACGCGCGAGCTCACCGCCGGGCGGCTGCACATCGTGTTCGGCACCGACGGGGACCGCGACGCCTCCAAGCGCGAGCACCTGGCCGGGATCGCCGCGGCGGGGGCGGACGTCCTGTGGGTCACCGACGAGAACCCGCGCACCGAGGACCCCCAGTCGATCCGCGACTACCTGCTCAGGGGCATCGCCTCCCAGCGGCCCTCCATGGCCGACGTCACCGAGGTGGTGACGTGCAGGCGGGACGCCGTGCGCCGCGCGATCCTGGCCGCGCAGCCTGGCGACACGGTGATCATCACCGGCAAGGGCGCGGAGTGGTACCAGGAGGTCGAGGGCATCAAGCACCGCTACAACGACGTGCCCGTCGCCCGCGAGGTGCTCGAGTGCGACCTGCGCTCCCACGTGTGAGGCGGCGCGCCGCCGCCGCGCCCCGCGCCCGGGGCCGCTTTTCCACGTAAACTGGGCCGGTGAGCGACCACTACCCCATTCACGGAACCGAAGCGGACGGCGCCCCGGCCGCGCCCGGGGAGGGCGGCGGGCAGGACGACGAGGCCCGCGCGCGGGCGATGCGCGCCTCCCTCGACCAGTTCGAACTGGACGAGGAGGACCTGGCGCTGCTCGACTCCCCCCCGTCGGAGGACGACGACGCGGGCACCCGGCCAGGGCTCCCGGTCCTCGCCGTCGTCGGGCGGCCCAACGTCGGGAAATCGACGCTGGTCAACCGCGTCCTCGGCAGGCGCGAGGCGGTCGTCCAGGACACCCCGGGCGTCACCCGCGACCGCGTCTCCTACCCCGCCGAGTGGGCGGGCCGCGACTTCACCCTCGTGGACACGGGCGGCTGGGAAGTCGACGTCAAGGGCCTGGACCGGTCGGTCGCCGAGCAGGCGGAGATCGCCGTCGACCTGGCCGACGCGGTCGTGCTGGTGCTGGACGCCACCGTCGGAGTCACCGCATCGGACGAGAGGATCGTCACGATGCTGCGCGCGAAGCGCAAGCCCGTGGTCCTGGCGGCCAACAAGGTCGACTCCGCGGTGCAGGAGGCGGACGCCGCCTACCTGTGGGGGCTGGGCATGGGCGAGCCCCACCCGGTGTCCGCGCTGCACGGGCGGGGCGTGGGGGACCTGCTCGACGCCGTCGCCGCCGTACTGCCCGACGAGTCGGCGCACGCCCCCGCCCCGCCCTCGGGCGGGCCCAGGCGCGTCGCCCTGGTGGGGCGGCCCAACGTCGGCAAGTCGTCGTTGCTCAACGCGCTGGCCGGGTCCTCGCGCGTCGTCGTCAACGAGCTGGCCGGCACCACCCGCGATCCGGTCGACGAGCTCATCGAGCTCGACGGGCGCCCCTGGTGGTTCGTCGACACCGCCGGGATCCGCCGCAAGACGCACCGCACGACGGGCGCGGACTACTACGCCTCCATCCGCACGCAGGCGGCCATCGAGAAGGCCGAGGTCGCCCTGGTCCTCATCGACGGCTCCGAGCCCCTCACCGAGCAGGACGTGCGCGTCGTCCAGCAGGTCATCGACGCCGGGCGCGCCCTGGTGGTCGTCACGAACAAGTGGGACCTGGTCGACGAGGAGCGCCAGCGCGCGCTCCGCGGCGAGCTGGAGCGGGACCTCGTGCAGATACAGTGGGCCCCGCGCATCAACCTGGCGGCCAGGACCGGGTGGCACACGAACCGGATCGTGCGGGCCCTGGACACGGCCCTGGAGGGCTGGCAGACGCGCATCCCCACCGGGCACCTCAACGCGTTCCTCGGGCAGCTGGTGGCCGCCCACCCGCACCCGCTGCGGGGCGGGAAGCAGCCGCGCATCCTCTTCGGCACGCAGGCCTCCTCCAAGCCCCCCCGTTTCGTCCTGTTCACGACGGGCTTCCTGGATCCTGGGTACCGGCGCTTCATCGAGCGGCGCCTGCGCGAGGCCTTCGGTTTCGCGGGCACGCCCATCCGCATCTCCGTGCGGGTGCGCGAGCGCCGCAGGAGGTGAGCGGGGCGGGGCGGCGGCCCCATGCCCCCAGTCGCCCCTAATCCTCAGCGCCGTCGTCGCCCGGCCCAGTCCCGGGCGAGTCCAGGGCCGCCAGCGCCTCGATCTTGCTCCTGCGCTTGCGCAGCATCCTGACGGCCAATCCCCCCACCACGATCACGACGAGCGCGTCGATGATGTAGGTGAGCAACTGCCACGACTGCAGGCCCAAGTTGTAGGCGAGCCGGTTGAACCCGGACAGCTCGGAGACGTGCCCACCGGAGGGCGCCAGCATTTGCGCGCGCTGCTCGTCGGTGTACATCGCCGACGAGTTGGCCACCGTGTACAGGACGTTCTTCGAGGCGCGCCGCAGGTTGAGGACCTCCGTCGGCGTTTGCGAGCGGGGCGTCGCGCCGAACATGCCCAGGGTGGAGAGCATCGCGTCCCCGCCGTTGGCCACGGCCTGCGTGCCGTTCATGTACCCGTAGTCCCCGAAGTAGTCGGACAGCACCATGCCCTTGAAGCCCCACTCCTCGCGCAGGACGGTGTTGAGCAGCGCCGGGTGGCCGCCCGCCCAGACTCCCCCGATGTAGTTGTACGAGGACATGACGGCGCTGGCGCCGCCCTCCTTGACGGACGACTCGAAGGGTCGCAGGTAGATCTCACGGAGGGCCTGCTCGCTGACCCACGTGGTGAGCCGTGAGTTGCGGTAGGTCTCCTGCTCGTTGAGCGCGAAGTGCTTGATGTACACGTACAGGCCCTTCGAGGTGGTCCCCTTCGTCTCGGCGGCCGCCATGGCGGCGGACAGCGCCGGGTCCTCGGAGTAGTACTCGAAGTTGCGCCCGCCGAAGGGGCTGCGGTGCATGTTCATACCGGGGGCGTACCAACCGTGGACGCCGAGCTCCAGCGCCTCGGTGCCCACCATCTCCCCGCGCTCCAGCGCCAGGTCCACGTTCCACGTCGAGGCGGTGACGACGCCCGTGGGATAGGCGCCCGCTTTCACGGAGGCGCCCATGAAGGAACTGAGCCCCTGGGGGCCGTCGATGTCGATGGTCGCGGGCTTGCCGACCGAATCGATCCGCTTGGTCTGGTAGCCCGCCAGGGTCGTCAGCTCCACCATGTCATCCACGGAGAGCTGGTCGAGGAGCAGCTCCCACTGGGGGTCGTCGTAGTCGCGCCCCACCATGTCCGTCAGCCTCATGTTGTTCTTCGCTCCCGTAGTGGGCATCGCGGCGCTCGGATCCTCAGGAAGGGACACACCGACCGCCGCCTTCTCCGCGTCCGTCATCTCACGGTCCTCGGCTTGTTTGATGGAGTCCGCGTAGTTGGCGAAGCCCCCCGCCCGCGAGAGGGTGACGGTCTCCCCCTCGGAGCCCTCGAAGCGCGTGGTGGCGGGGATCAGGTCGTCGGAGCGCTTGTCCGCGCCCTCGTAGACGATGGGGTCGACCTGGTTCCACACTCTTTCGTCGATGGTGGTGTGCGCGTCGGACCGGATCGACAGCCGGTAGTCCCCCGAGTCGAGGACGTACGCACTGGCGCTCTTGTCGTCGAAGGACGCGAGACGCTCGACCGGGAAGGCGAGGGTGAGCGTCTGGGAGGCCCCGGGCTCGAGGACGTCCGTCTTGTCGAAGACAATCAGGTTCGTGGAGGCCTTCTCGATGCCGCCGTCGGAGTAAGGCGGATCCGAGTAGAGCTGGACCACCTCCTTGCCGGCGGCGGGACCGGTGTTGGTGACGACCACGTCGACCGCCAGGTCCGCGCCATTGACGCGCACGTCGCCCATCTGCTGGGTGAACTCCGTGTAACTGAGCCCGTAGCCGAATGGGAACTGGACCACCTGGTCGTAGCCCGCCTGGTCGCCGCTGTAGTAGGTCTCGTAGAAGCGGTACCCCAGGTAGATGCCCTCCGCGTAGTTGAGGAACTGGTAGCCCTCGCGGGTGGCGGGGTCTTCCGTGTAGCTGATGGGGGCGTCGCCGGGGTCGACGCTCTCCGAGCCCGTGTAGTGGTTGGCGCCGAAGTTGTGGACCGTCGGCGTTGCGAGCAGGTCCCGCACCCACGTGTCGACCGTGCGCCCGGACGGGTTGACGGCGCCGGTGAGCATGTTGGCCACGGCCTTGAAGCCTGTTTCGCCGGGGCCGCCGATCCATGCGGCGGCGTCGATGCCGAGCTCGTCGATCCAGCCCATCTCGAAGATGTTGCCGGTGTTGAGCACCACGATGACCCGGTGGAACTCCTGGGAGACGCGCTCGACCATGGCGCGCTCGCGGTTGGACAGCTCCAGGTAGTGCTTCGAGGGGTCGATGTCGTCCTCGTACTCGGAACCGACCGCGCCCACGTCAACGGTGCGCCCGTCGGGCAGGGACTGCTTCTCGATGGAGTCCTTGGCGCCGCCGAGGCTGCGGGACAGGTCGGCCCCCTCGCCGCCGGAGCGCGCGATGAAGACGAGCGCCGTGTCGGAGTAGTCCTTGGTGGACTCGAAGATGCCGGCCGCGTCGTACTCCGCCATCGAGGGCTCGGGCACCGTCCAATCCTGCGCGCGGATCTGGATGTTGGGCCGCTTGTCCCGGAACTCCGTGTAGAAGTCGGTGATCCGCGTGTTGTACTCAATGCCGGCGTCAGTCAGCCCTTGCAGGAAGTTCGTGGCGGAGGAGGCGTCCACGGCGCCGGAACCGGTGCCGCCGTAGACCGGGTTCGTGGCCGACCAGCCGAAGACGTTGACCTTGCGGTCGCCCGTCTCCAGGGGCAGGGCGCCGTCCTGGTTCTTCAACAGGACGATGCCCTCGGCCTCGATGCGCTCGGTCAGGTCGGACGAGGCCCGGGTGACGGCTTCGGAGCGGGACACGGTGGGCCTGAAGTAGTTGTCCATGACTGTGCGCAACTGGCCGAAGAGGACGGCGTTGACCGCGACGGTCGTGATGACGACGACGGCCAGTACGACGCTCCACGTGATGGTGTACAGGCGGGGCCGGGGCGGCCTGGTGGGTTTGGGTGTTTTCAAGGCGGGCACTCCTTCGTGTGGTGGGGATGGGCCGACTATGGCACGGGCGCGGCCGGACTCGAGTCGACGGTACTGAACAGGAGCGGCGGGAACCAGATACCGTTGGTACCCCCCCAGTGTGTGGCGGCCCGGGGCACGCCCTTCCGCATCGCTCCGGAGGGGCGGCTGTTAGAGTGGGGAGGTATGGGCACTCGGATCGACGCCCGCACCGAGATGCGGAGTTTCCTCACCTCACGCAGAGCGCGCGTGTCCCCGTCCTCAGCGGGCTTGGGGGTGGCGCACCGCAGTCGGCGCGTGCTGGGTTTGCGCCGCGAGGAAGTGGCGGAGTTGGCGGGCATCTCGGAGGCGTACTACGTCCGCCTGGAGCGCGGCAGGGCCCCGGGGGCGTCGCCGGAGGTGCTGATGGCGGTGTCGGCCGCGCTCCGCCTCGATCCGGTCGAGGCGCGCTACCTCTTCGATCTGGCCGAGGCGGTCAGGCGCGAGTCGGACCCGCAGTCCACGCCTCCGTCGGAGCCGGGGCGGTCGTGGATGGCGACGTACCGGGGCAGCTACGGCGTGACCGAGGGGCGCCGGGTGATGCTTACCCATATGGGCGTTCCCGCCCTCATCTGGGGGCCCGACACGACTGTACTCGCCGCGAACCCCCTGGGGCGGGCGCTCTTCTCCCCGTTGTTCGACTGGGCGGGCCACGGCCCGGTCCGCGGTATCGAGTTCGCCTTCCTGGCCGGTCGTGCCGCGCACGCTTTCTGGACCGATCACGAGGCGCTGGTGGCGGATACCATCGCGAATATGCGCGTGGTACTGGGCCACTACCCCAACGACTTGGCGATACACGCCGTCATCGAGCGCCTGTGCGGGGTCCCCGCGTTCAGGCGCGTGTGGGACCGGCACGAGCTCAAAGTGGGCGTGGGCGGCGGCACGCAGGACATCCACCACCCGCAGGCGGGCAGGATGCGCCACCGCTACGAAACGTTCAGTCTTGATGAACGTGGAACCCATTTGGACGTGCCCCTGATCGTGCCCGGCACCCCGGAGCACGCGGCGCTGGCCGCAGTGGCGGCCGAATGCGGGGCGTACACGGCAGCGGAGCCCGGCACGCCAACGGGCGGCGTCGGAACCGCCGGAGTGCGTTGACGCGCGCCCGTGCGAGCCGCCGCCCGATCGCAATCATGCGCGTCGGCGCCCTGCCCGGGCGCGCCTGTC
>ERZ773068.1057-NODE-1057-length-13954-cov-17.458450_pt1 | contig 13954 bp, 11 predicted proteins | sample MGYA00580620_ERZ773068 | MGnify/ENA primary metagenome ERZ773068 (study PRJEB29015, sample SAMEA2737983) | human oral metagenome | biome: human oral; feature: human-associated habitat; material: dental | place: China | collected 2101 ... | reverse complement strand
ATATGTTCATTATACAGTGTACGGGATTCCCTTCGGTCCATAACCAACCCTGGAATACAGCGTGTCCCCAATTATAGGTCTCTGTAATGACCTCAAATTCGCTTTCACTATAATCCTGTTGATACTGAGATAACTCAATTCTTTTACCTGTGAAAGTATCTAGAATTGTAGTATTAAACACTAGAATTTCAAAAAAATCTATATCGCACGTCTCAAATACGACTTGAGCCTTATGAGTTTGTTCAATACCGTTCTCATAAGAGAAAATGTACTCAAAAGTAAGGATCAAATTATCATCTGCGTATTCTATTTTCTGTACTCGCGCATCATGGAGAGAATATTTGGAATGATTGCCAAAAGATTTTGTCGTTTTCATAGTTCCCCATTTTTACATACTAACCTTCAAAATATAAAATTGATTAACTTAAAATCAGTATACCAATTTTTCGATACAATATAAAACAATATAAAAACCAATAGATATCATAATCTATTGGCTTAATTATTAAACTAAGCACTAACAATTTTTTTTGGATTCCACCAGATTATGGCAGCCAGAGAGGAAATCAAACATTTATTATCGATGGCGCTTGCCATATTATCTTTTCGATATTCTTCTATCATTTGCTTGTAAAACTACACCATCAACTTTGTCTTTCCTTAACGTCTCTTCATCTGTGAAATTCTAAATAAATTAGTAATCAATTCGATGCTTCCCATATAGTCCAAAACCTTTTATCTCGTAGTTAAGCCTTTTCTACTACCATGAATAGCTTCTACATATAATCCACCATACAGCCCTATATACCCTGCATTTTTGAATATAGCAAATTCTTCGTTTGTAATGAATACTGCATCATGTGTTGTTTCTACCAAAAGCTGATTAAAATGGTCTGCAATTTCCTATCTATATGTTTGTATAGCAAATTAGGTTTATCCACTGAGAATAATCAAGTACAGCAGCAAGTTCTCTTGCACTCCAATATTCGCTTCTGTCTTTTCTAATATACTTAATATCTTCAAATCGCCTATATTCTTTTGCTTTTAAATTTGGCATATAACATACACCTCCTTATCTTTACACTTGTTATAAACATAAACCTATGGTAGTTGTTCAAGACCAAGCTCTTTCAAGAATACATTATGAGCATCTTTTGCCTTTTTGATGTCATACTCTATTGTCCTCAATTCTTTTGCCACTTCTTCAATATCAATTATTTTTTCTTCAGGAGCTGTGCTTACATATCGAGAAATATTTAAGTTGTATCCATTCTTCTCAATTTCTTCCATAGATACACGACGTGAATACCTCTTGTCATCTTCCCTACGGAATTGGTATGCATCAACAATTTTATCTATGTGCTCTGGTAAAAGAACATTTTGTCGTTTGCCTTTTTCATAATACTCACTTGCATTGATAAATAATACATCATCAGGATTCTTGCATTTTTTCAATACAAGAATGCAAACCGGTATCCCTGTCGAAAAGAATAAATTAGCTGGCAGTCCGATTACCGCGTCAATATTTCCATCTTTCAGAAGTTTAGTTCTAATTTTCTCTTCTGCACCCCCTCGGAACAATACTCCATGAGGTAGGATAATCGCCATTGTTCCATTTTTACTCAAAAAATGAAACCCATGTAACAAGAATGCAAAATCGGCTGCCGACTTTGGTGCAAGTCCATAACTTTTAAAACGAAAATCTTCGGCTAATGTATCATCCGGTTCCCATCTATAGCTAAAAGGCGGATTTGCTACTACAGCATCACACTCCAACTTTTTAGCCGGATTCATTTCATTGAGCAACGACCAATCATTTAACAAAGAATCTCCGTGAAAAATTTGAAACTCCGAATCCTTAAACCCATGTAATAGCATATTCATTCGTGCAAGGTTATATGTTGTTATATTTTTCTCTTGTCCATATATTTGGCTTATACTATTCGGTTCAAGATGTTTCTTTACATTGATAAGTAAAGACCCAGAACCACATGCGAAATCCAAGAGATTATTTATAAAATCTCTTTTTCCTAATTCCGGTTTATGGCTATCCAATATAACAATTCTGGAAAGAATATTAGAAATCTGCTGTGGGGTATAAAATTCTCCGGCTTTTTTACCGGAACCAGCTGCAAATTGCCCTATCAAATACTCATACGCATTGCCTAACAAATCTACTTCATTGGTAAACTCGGCAAGTTTTTCAGCAATTTCCGTTATTATAGAGCAAAGCATTTCATTACGAGATTGATAATTCTTACCAAGTTTATCCGAATCAAGATTCACCTCTGAAAATAGTCCATGAAATGTACTATCAAATGATTCATTTTCAATAAATTTAAAACCGGCTTGCAAAGTCTTCAAAAGTTGATTATTTTGTGTTCGAGATAACTCATAAATATTACTCCATAAGTACTGTGGCTTAATGACAAAATGAACCTTTTTGCGCATCTGCTTTTCAAAAAAGGATACTTGATCCAAATTATTAATATACCATAAACTCAAAGGAGTTAGCTTCTGACTTTCAAGTAAACTGGCATATTCATCGACGAGAGTTTGTCTTGCTCTTTTGATGACCTCATTATTTGTCTCATTTTCCTTTACGGACAGCTTACTTACAGGCAATGTATTAAAATAATCCGATATCTTTAATTTTAATTCTGCTATAGCCTTATCTATGTTTCCACTATTTTTTATGTTTTCAATTTCTTTCTCACAATCTATATAGTCTTTGCCGAGTTCCTTCTTTGCAGCAGTTTCATAATTGTCTGAAAGATATCTTAAGAAAAGAAAAGATAACATATAATCACGAAAGTCATCCGCATTCATAGCCCCGCGAAGTTTATCTGCTATGCCCCAAAGTGCATCTCCTAATTGTTTTTGTCGTACGTCATTCATTATTAACACCTCACACATGTAGTATAAAATTATATTTATTTTGCAATTTATTGAATATATCTAAGAACATTTCCTCATTATCCGGAACCAATTCCTTAGCTTCGTAACGAAAAACGGTTTTATGAGATAATGTATTGACTATTCTTGCTATATCATCAACATCTTCTATCCCAATTTGTTCAAGCACATAAGATATCCTACCGACACCAAGAAAAGACGAAATATTTTCTAAAACCTGCCTTAGGATTGCAAAATGATAAGCAAACAGTTTTTGATCATCAATTGCGTGTTTCAAAATTTGCAATAATTCAAGATGATATAAAAACACGTCTTTTTTGTAATCAATAAACTTCAATTCGTCATCTGATTTTTTTAAAATTAGCATCTTTGTCTTGTTTCTATATGAAGACGCTTTTTCACCTTTTGTCAACCAATCTGCTAAAATTGAAAAAAAGCCCACATGATGCGTAGTAATTATTATCTTTCTTTCATCACAATGATTTTCAATTAGATCCATTATTGTTGATGACGTTACAAAAATATTATGATCATCTAAACTTGAAACAGGATCATCAATAAAAAAATGACTGTTTTGCTGACCTGTCCACCCTTGAATATCAAACATAGTAAGGAATAAACACCAGATAAAAATCTGCTGCTCCCCGCGAGAAATTTTTATTGTATCCGGCTCATTTTCTTCTTCTATCAAAGGGTAAAAACTGATTGATTCAATCCCAAGAGCACTATCACTATTAAAATTAAATTTAAAGTCAAATTTTGGTTTATATGCTGAAAGCTTTTCTCTAAGTTTTTCTTCATCAATCGATGAATGATACTGATTAAGATTAGAATATATAATATTTAACTTAATAGATTCCCCCATATTTTCCGCATCATTATTCCAAACAAATAAGTCTTCGCTATAAGCATTGTAGTACACACCCGAATGACTTCCATTGTTCTCTTCTTTAGTAACATTTTTATATTCTACTGAAAGTCTTGTTTTACCCGTTCCATTAAATGCAAAAATCAATATAATGTTTCTATTGATATTAATAAGGTGTTGTGCCAGATTTTTGACATTTTCATCTGCAATATAGTTCATTACAACACCTCCTCAATAGAAGGAAACAATCCTTGCATCAATGCCTTTTTATGTTGTTTTAATCCTACGATTTTATCTGTTTGTCTAGTTATCAAATCATCTATCCCAGATAAAAAAGCGGCAATTTTTTCTTGTTCTTTTAAATCGCTTATAAATGAGACTTTTATCTCTTCGATGACAGTCTTTTTTACAGAAGGAATCACACCTCCACAATACCTTTCTAAATCAATTAATTGTAATAACAAAAATATAAAATAATCATCTGCTTTCTTTGGTTTCGCTTTTACTCCTATCACATTATTATCAATTAAGCATTCCTCACTCGTTATAGCTCTCCTGTTTAATCGTAATGCTTCTCCAATTTTTGCAAAAACTGTTGTCCCTCTAGGGATAGTTTTAGCTCTAAGCTTTAATAATACGTTATCATCAATACAGTTAGCTGCTTTTATTAAAATTCCACCATTATTCATAACGGCATTAGATATATCGCTAACTTTGAAAAAAGAATATTCTCCTGTTGAATTCCCTTGCATTTTTATTGGAAAACCAAATCCATTTAGAACGCTACAAATTTCTCCTAATGAGGTTATTTCCCACTCTCCGCTATCCCTAAACTCAGGAAATCTCCATTCAGGAACTGTCTTCCCTTCTGCTGGGAATAGCTTTTGCATCCAGCCTTTTTTATAGTCATTTAGCAATGACAATTTCTTTTCTTCGGCAGAAATAAGGTCATCAATAGAAGATAAACAGTCTGCAATTTTTTGTTGTTCTTCCTTTTTTATAGGTGTAGGTAAAATAATATTAAAAAAATCCGACGGATTTATATTAAGCAATCCATCCATTCTGGCTCCACTTGTAATATATTTTACTAACTGTATTCCATGAAAATTGTTTTCAAAGTACCCTTTATAAAATCCTGAAACATAAGAATCTTTAAATCGAAAACTTATAAAAGCATTTGGAACAGCAGCTTCTGCATATTCTAAAAGCTCATAAATACACCCTTGCGGAAACTTTTTAGAGTTCCCTTTGTTGTAGGAAAAATCCCCCTTTTTGATGTGAATATAATTCTTATATTGTTTTCCTGAAATATCTCGACTAAATTTTTGTTCTTGTGAAACAAAGCCTATTCCTGCTGAAATACTCAATGTGGGTAATTCTTTATCCCCAACTCTCTCGGTTATTCTATTAGAAATTTCTTCAAGTCTATAATTATGCCATTCATCCATTGAGGTAAACTCCGGAAATCTCAATTTCGGTTCTAACTTTTGTTTCTCGTTTTTACTCATACGCTTTTAACCCCACAATCTCTCGTCCATCTGCCATTTTCTTTAATAATGGAACTAATTCATCCATAAGCTCCAATTCTTTTTGTGTTCGTTCTCTCCAGCTAAGATTTAGAGGTTCCAGTAAATCAATCAATTTCTCTCCATCAAAAATCATTCTTTCCATAATTCCATTAACAAAAGTTTTTAAAGACTTAGGCTCAATCCCGTATCTCTGAGATATAGAAATAAGCTCCTTAGAAAATTTTTCAGTTTTAAATTTTTGGTATCCCTCCATTACTTCCTTTTCACTTAAACCTTTATTCTCTTCTAAAGACTTAATAAATCGATCAAGCTCTTCTATATACTCTTCAATATCTTTCCGCTCATCCATAAGGTTAGAAGTAGAAGCAATCAAATCAATCAGTTCTTTTTTCGTCATTTTTTCTTTCTTCGGCACATTAGATTGAGTATACCTTGAAATAAGCGCCATAATATAATCATAATCAATAATGGCAGATGAAAATAATACAAATTCAAAGTCCAATTGCTCTACTTCCGGAGACACATTATGAATATCTTTTTCCTGTTCATTTTTTAACCTTCCGGCAATATCTAAATATGCCCCTCTAAATGCTCGAACTATATCTTTCGGTAATAAAGCCTCAATAATAGCTACTTGCTCCTCTTTTATATCTGTGTATTGATCAAGTTGGGTTTTCAGCCTTTGTATCTGTTTAAATTTATCAATAAACATGGCACGAGCCGTATCACCTTTCAGGTTACTTACCGCTTCAGGCTTGCACTCAAGTCCTTGTGCATTCATAAACTCGCTAAGTTCATCCACTGCTTTTTCCAACTTTTTAATCATAATAGGAGCCGGATCCACAAGCCAAATTTCTTTGACTTTTTCACTATTTTCTTTTCCTGAAAACAGCCTAATCGCTGCATCCACTTCATCCTCGTGTCCTCTAAAGTCAATGATATTACCATAAGGCTTTGTGGCATTCAGCACACGATTAGTTCTTGAAAAGGCTTGGATCAATCCATGCTGCTTCAAGTTTTTATCTACATATAAAGTATTTAAATATTTAGAATCAAAGCCTGTCAAAAGCATATCTACAACAATAACAATATCTATTTTGTTTTCATGTGGATAATCCGCATTTGGATATTGTTGGTCTTTTATCCGTTTTTGTACATCTTGATAATACAAATCGAAGTCGTTGATAGTATGATTTGTTTTGTATTTTGAATTATAGTCGTCAATAATTCTCCTTAAGGCTTCTTTTTTCTTGTCCGGCTCTTGTTTATTATCTTCTTTTTCTTGCACAAGATCCTCTTGCAGTTGTTTCACATCTTTATTACCTTCAGCCGGAGGCGAAAAAACGCAAGAAATATTCAATGGAATAAAACCTTCATCTAAATCTAAGTATTCTTTCTGTACCTCATTAAATAAACCATAGTACTCTATTGCTTCATTGATACTTGCTGTTGCAAAAATAGCATTATACCGTCTACTATATGTTGCCGCATCATGCTTGGACAAAATAGCTTCTACAATTTTCCTTTTGCTTATCTTTGTATCTGCTTTTGCTGCAATATGAGTATCATCAGGCTTAAAATAATCAATGTGAAAACGTAAAACGTTGCCATCATCAATCGCATTTGTGATGGTGTAAGAATGAAGTTCTTTTTCAAAGACGTCTTTTGTTGTTTTATAAGAACCAATTGTCACATCAACTTGTTTATAATTTGAATTTTCTTCAAAAATTGGTGTGCCGGTAAAACCAAACAATTGTGCTTTGGGGAAGAAAGTCTTTATTGCTTCATGATTATCTCCAAATTGTGAACGATGGCATTCATCAAAAATAATCGCCATACGCTTATCTTGAAGCTTTAGTAGCCTTTCTTTAAAAGTCAATTCGCCTCTTTTCCTTTTTTCTTGATTACGCTTACTATCATCATCAAGTGCAAGTCCAAGTTTTTGAATGGTAGTAACTATCACTTTATCCTTATAATCATCAGATGTGAGACGCTTAACTAAACTTTCTGTATTTGTATTTTCTTCCACACATCCTTCTTGAAACTTATTAAATTCTATACGAGTCTGTCTATCCAAATCTTTTCTATCCACAACAAACAAGCACTTTTCAATATCTGGATTGTCTTTCAAAAGTGTTGATGTCTTAAATGATGTAAGAGTTTTGCCACTACCTGTAGTATGCCAAATATATCCATTGCCTCGATTTTGCTCAATACAATCTACAATGGCTTTCACAGCATAAATCTGATATGGTCGCATAATCAATAATTTTTGCTCACTCACTACCAAAACCATATATCTACTGATAAGTTCTCCAATGCTACACTTAGGCAAAAAACAATTCGCAAATTCATATAGATTGGTTATTTTATTATTGTTCTTATCTGCAAATTCATAAATAGGCAAGAATCTCTCATCTGCATTAAATGAAAAATGCTCCTTGCGATTATTGGCAAAGTAATAGGTATTAGTTTCATTACTAACAATAAAAAACTGAATAAAACAAAGTAGAGAATTTGTATATCCATTTCCCGGATCATTTTTATAATTCACTATTTGTTCCATCGCTTTTTTAGGTGTGATTTGTAAAGTCTTTAATTCAATCTGAACTACCGGGATACCATTAATAAGCAAAATAACATCATAACGATGGTTACTATTTTCTGTATTAATACGCAGCTGATTAACTACTTCAAATTCATTTTTGCACCAGTTTTTGAGATTCACAAGAGTATATTGCAAAGGCGTATCATCATCTCTTTTAAAAGTATTTATTTCTCTGAGCTTTTTTGCATTCTCAAAAATATCTGGATTTATTATACTATCACGTAATCTTTTAAATTCAGAATCACTTAATTTTACACGGTTCAATTTTTCAAAATGCTTTCTGAAATTTTCTTCTAATGAAAACCTATCTCTAATATCTTCACGATAAACATATTTTAAATCTATCAATTTTTTGATAAATTCACTCTCTATTCGCTGTTCGTTCTTCATACTCATCATCCTTATCTAACTTAATTCATATCTTCCAATAACGAAATCGAATCCTGATCTAAATTTTTCTTTTTACAAAGCTCTATCAAGGCATATCTTGCTATTTGATTAGGTTTTGATTTATTATTTTCCCACCGATTCACAGAACTGAAGCCGACATGTAGTTCTCTGGCTAATCCTTCTTGAGATAAATTTAATTCCGAACGAATTGTCTTAATGATTTCAGAAAGTTCCATATCAATCTTCTCCTTAAAAATTTTTACACTACATTTATATGTCATATATTATGTCATATATTATATTATACGCTATAACATTTGAAAGTATAATTAAATATAAGTCTGCTTTATAAATCAATTTCTTTTGGATTTTTCCTATTATTTATTGCAATCTCTTTTTTTTGTAACCTTAGCCCTAAACTTTTCTATTAAAGGTTTTAATAATTGATTCTTTTTTCTTCTCACTTCTATTTCTACCAAGATACTCATTCATATTAACTTTCAGATACCCTAATTCATTATATTTCGACGCTAATGAATTATACTTCTTGTTTATCTCCTCTTATTTAGTCCGAAAATTATTAAAATTCTCATTTAATTTCCTAAAAAATTTTATCTGATTTTATCTTTCTTTTTAGAAATATATTTGCTCCTAATGATGTATTAAAATTGAGTTTAGGTAAAATAATTAAGTAATCCGGTAATTTACGGGGAATCTCTTAAAAGACATTAGGAGGCAGAACACACTTAGACAACCTAGAATTGACAATATAAGCCTAATATTCGCACTCTAAATATGATTTCATTAGAAAATAATTTTACAACACTCCATATAAATAAAAATTATTCAAAGGAACCTGTCCATCCATAAACAGAACATGACCTTATGCGATGCTTATTTAAGTTTGACTACAATATTGAGTTTAATATAAGATCAATTATTATGAATAATAAAGATTTCGAATATATCACTACAGGTATATATTTCGGTATTAAGTCCATCTTAAGAATTCGTGACATGATTGAATAGTGGCAGTAAATAAAGGAAAAATATGAGAATAACGAAATCACAAAAGAAGCATTGGAAGATTGGAAGGTAAATTATCCCGATGGTCTAAAAAAAATTATGTTCCTTTTGAAGAAAGTAATCTCAAACGCTTTAATAACGATATTATATCAGTCAAAGTTCCACCGGAAATAAAATAAACACAGAAAAAGCACATAACTAAAAGATTCTATGATCTTAAAGACATGTGCTTTTGCTTTATAATTTTTCGAATACACTTGACAAACGGGGAGTTAGCGACTGTGTGATTTTCAATTTCATAGTGTAAACAAACTGCGAAATTAACTGCATTTTTTATAAACTGAAAATTTTTAATCCGACGATTCAAAGGAGCTTGTAATCAACTATTTCTTGTACAAATTTGCGCGCTTCTTCAAGTTTTGCCTCAGTTGCTAAATCGTAGTTTTCTAACACATGGTAAACCCAATCTTTCTTTTCTTTATTAACTGTTTTATCAAAGCATTCCATTTCGCCAACCGGAACGACAAATAGACCTGCAGATTTACACGCTGCTTCAACCTTTTCATATGCTGCAGGTTCGTTGTCGATAAAGCCCGCCTTACCTATTTTCTTTATCTGATTCCAAGCATTATTTACAGCACTATTTTTTGCATTCATACTGTCGTATATAATTTTCATATCTTCAGATAGCGTAACTCTGAAATCTATTCCAAAAGAATTGGTAATTGCCTCAAAATTCTGTCTGGAGTTTAATAGATCGAAATCACAAATGGCAACTACCGAAACATTCACGGCCTTTAACGCACTAACAACATCTTTAATGCGTGTTTTCCCTCCGCAATGAGTAAACAATATATCCGGAGCGATTTCATTTTTATGTTCATATATTGCATCCATAATTGCTTGATAAAATAAACAGTCGTAATCGCTTTCGCAAACAATAACTTTTTCATGGAATAATCCACTCAGTATATTAGAATATCGCAAAATAGGATTATCCCATAATTTCTTTATTTTATCGTTTTGAAGCACACTCATCCTGTTAATGTTACTATCCCGATTGATTCTGATAACTGTAACATTCTCACTATTGGTATCGAGCAGACCTTGTAAAAAATCTTCGCTGTGTGTAGATATTAGCAACTGTCGATTGTCTGGATTATTATTGGCAAGCATCTTGCCTAATAGTCTAGCCTGCGGGGGATGCAAAAAAGCCTCTGGCTCATCAATTAAAGTAATAGAATACTCAGATGTAAATGTGTCAAGTAAGATGCTGACAAAACTGCGCATACCATCACCCTGCTCTTGGAGTTTAGGCAATTTAGTAACTTGATTATAATACTCATCCTGATTTAAAATTGTAAAAACTGTTTTGTCAGGGGCCTGTCCAGTATGTAGCGGAATTGTTTGCATATCATTGCGATTTACAATTAAATCAGAACCAAAAGCTTGACGAAAATAGTCCGACAACTTCTGTGCAAGCGATTCACTCTGATGCAACTTGTAAATTGGATTCTGTTCCGGGTGGTAATCTCTTTTTAATGCATTTGACGAAGTTAATCGACCCTCTGTGCTGAGTCTCTTTATGAATAACATATGTAAATTGTTATAGAATGTACGGTTTTGCCAGTAAGTCTGTAAGCGTCTTTTATCAAAAGTCTCGCCGGACTCGAACATCTCATAATATCCCTGCTGATTCACATTAAAATGCTCTCTAAGAAATGTTGCTTGATCTATCGTTCCTAAAAAATCATATTCAATATCTTTTATAACAATAGTTGGGAGTGAATTTGATTCATCTAAACCCGTCTCGACATCTCTTAGCACTTGGCTCTTTCCACTATTATTAGCACCAGTGAATACAATAACGCTATTATAACTAATAGGTAATTGTGTGTTATCATTAAATTTGATGCTTTTGATAAATACTTGTGGCTTTTCTATAGTAGGTGTTTTGATATCTTCTAAATTTGTACTCATAAGTTCCTCCTTTGTACTACTTTCAACTTTCTATAATTGATATAACACGAAATCGACAAATTACAATTTGTTATTTTATATCCTTTTTCCTTTATGATATTTTCCATTTTCCATCTGAAAATTGAGTTAAAGATCCCATTTCTTCCGAAATCAGATTTCCTGTCTTATCTATAATCCGTATTTTTTCATAGTAAGAATAGTCATTGGTTATCTCATACTTCTCAACGCCTTCTTCTATCCAGATGCTAATGTAAATTCTATCACCATGTATACAAAGAACAGCTTCATTTAGTTCCAATTTTATTTCAAAGGCTTCGGGATAATAACATACAAAGCTTTCATCTTAACTCGTAATATGCACATCTTCTCCCGTTAACTCGATGTTATAAAGATTGACTTCACCAATAGATAAATCTGTTACTTTTTCTAATGCTACCCTTGGTGATACACGGTATAAGTTGGCTGTCTGATTTTCATAGTCTACTTGTAAAAAATAAATCATGTCATCATAAAATAAAGGCATTTGATAAACAACATTTCTCTTTTTCTCAAAAGGGACATATATTTTGTTCTCATATAAGTCATATAAATAAAGAACAGATTCCTGATAACCGACATTTTCCTGCCAATCTTTTAAATCCCAAGCATCTACGAAATCACTTAAGCCCTATGCATAGCGGTCTGTTCCATCTAATAAAGTTGGACTGATTCCTTTAACAATGGGCAATCGAATCATATCCATGTTGTCCTCCTAATTTTCTATATTATTTTCATAGGTCATTCCCTTAACTTCTCATTTACCTATGCCTACAAGCTGGAGGATACCTTTACAAACAATATATAATCAGTCCATTGATAATACCACACTTTTGAAACCCATATTTTTCAGCTATCCGAATACTACTTTTTTGTTCAGGTACACATTCAATAACTACATATTTACCTAAATTTCTAGCTTTTGCTATCATACTGGATGTCAAACATGATGCAATCCCTAGGCCCCAGAAGGAAGGTTCTAAAACCCATCCAATCTCAACACTCTCTGAATCATAATCATGATAAATCACATATCCGATAAAGTCGTTATCTTTTCAACTGCGTATATCAATAGTGTCTCAGAAAGGCCCGATTGAAAGAGGAATTGCTCGGTCTGCTCTTTTGTGTAGGGTGCTTCGAGATATTGCATTACTTTCGAATTCGACAAAGGGTTGTAAAGCGGTTCCGAATCGCTGACTGTCATTTTTCTAATTCTTATATTCATTCATACTCCACAACTTCTAATCTATCATTATCTATTTACCACAAAAGCTTTCCACCAAAACGATGGAAAGCTTTCTAAACCTTTTACCTAAATTCAATAACTTTCTTTCAAACTTATTCTTTTACCTTTCAGTTGAATTAAGAATTACTCAAAAAGTACAGTTAATGAATTTAAAATCAATATTTCTTATTACTCCCACTCAATTGTAGCAGGTGGTTTGGATGTAATATCGTACACGATACGGTTGATGTGTTGTACTTCGTTTACGATACGACGGGAGATTGTATCCAATACGTCATAAGGGATGCGCGCCCAGTCAGCAGTCATGAAGTCTGTTGTTGTTACGCCACGCAATGCCAATGTGTAATCGTATGTACGGAAGTCACCCATAACGCCTACAGTACGTGTAGATGTCAATACTGCAAAGTATTGGTTGATACTACGATCAAGACCAGCTTTTGCAATTTCGTCACGGAAGATATAGTCCGCATCACGCAAGATGTCGAGTTTGTCTTTAGTGATTTCGCCCATTACGCGGATAGCAAGGCCAGGGCCTGGGAATGGTTGACGCCATACGAGGTAATCAGCCAAACCTAATTCAGAACCAAGTTCACGTACTTCGTCTTTGAATAGGTTACGCAATGGCTCGATAAGGCCTTTAAAGTCTACCACTGCAGGCAAGCCGCCTACGTTGTGGTGAGATTTGATAACTTCAGCTTCGCCAGTACCGGACTCTATAACGTCAGGGTAAATTGTACCTTGCGCTAAGAAGTCAACGGAACCGATTTTACGACCTTCGTCTTCAAATACGCGGATGAATTCTTCACCAATAGCTTTACGCTTCGCTTCTGGATCTTCAAGACCGGCCAATTTATCTAAGAAACGTTTTTCCGCATCTACGCGAATGAAATGCATGCCGGAATCTTTGAAAGCTGCTTCTACTTCGTCGCCTTCGTTTTTACGCATTAAACCATGGTCAACGAAGATACAAGTCAATTGATCGCCTACAGCTTTAGAAATGAGAGCTGCCGCAACGGAGCTATCCACACCACCGGACAATGCCAACAATACTTTGCCGTCGCCTACGGTGTTACGGATATCTTCAATAGCAGTTTTAGCATAGTTTGCCATTGTCCATGTGCCTGTGAAACCACATACTTCGTACAAGAAGTTGTGAAGCATTTCTTTACCATGTTCCGTGTGCAACACTTCTGCATGGTATTGCATAGCATATAGTTTGCGTTCTGTATTTTGCATGGATGCCACAGGGCAATCCTTAGTATGTGCAACGATTTCAAAGCCTTCAGGAACCTTTGCTACGTAGTCAACGTGAGACATCCAAACAACTTGGTCTTCTTCCAAGCCTTTGAACAATG